>ERZ779896.526-NODE-526-length-47431-cov-32.086204_pt1 | contig 47431 bp, 31 predicted proteins | sample MGYA00511067_ERZ779896 | MGnify/ENA primary metagenome ERZ779896 (study PRJEB29588, sample SAMEA2161597) | human gut metagenome | biome: human gut; feature: human-associated habitat; material: faeces | place: Denmark | collected 2008/2010 ... | reverse complement strand
CGAACTCCACTTCGCCATTGTACAGCACCTTATGCAGCGTCTGATGCAGCGAAGTCCGCCAGCCATAGCCCATGCCGAACTCGTCTTTGTCGCTGTCGCAAGAATTGTAATGGTGCGTAATCGAGACCGGCAGACGATTGCCATTCATCGCGGTATCGGCGTGGGAGAAGATCAGGTTGCCGTTGACGAGGCTGACACTGCCAGTCCCTGCCAAGCCTGCAGACTGATGGTCGTAAGTCAGATAGCTTTCCAACCCTGCAAGACTCGCGTACTCCAATACGAAGTACGGCTGGTTCGCCGTTTCGCTCGAATGCAGCTGCGAAAAGCTGCTCTCGCTTTTGGGCGCGCTCAGCTGAACACCGTGATTGTCGCCCAAATACCACTTGCGCGCAAGATTGGTGACATCGAACTCCTTCCACGAATACTGATTTTTCAGCACCCGGCAGTAGTCCTGATACACGCCGCTGACATCCGGCTGGTGGTCATAGGTGATTGTCTCCGGATTCCAGTCCTCCAGCACTTCCGTGCACATGATGACGGTGTCTGCCGTCGGTGCGTAGACGTTACGAACGCACAGCTTTGCGGACGTGATGAAGTGATTCGCGCCCAGACGCGGCAAATCCACGACCTTCAAGTAGGTCAAACGGTTGCCGTAGTAATTCGTGTTGCTGATCCACAAGCGCTCGTCATGCGAGAAGTTCTGCGTCGAACCTTCCTTAACGTAGGTATCGAGGATGCCCGCAGCAGAATCCGCCGAATTATCCGCGAACGTCGCAATCGGGCTGTGTGCCTGCGCCGCCATCTGCTGGCGCTTTTCGGCGGACAGTTCCACCCACTGGTGCGTCGCCGCGTCGTACTCGTGAACCGGCGTGGTCTGCACGACTGCCCGGAAACGGTTGTTGCCCAGCGCGTACACCTTGCCGCATCGGGTGCGGAGGTGTTTCAGTTCCTGCTGAGCCGGAAATTGAGTCTGTTCCTGATAGTTTTCTTGGTTACTCATATGTTTCCTTTCTTTTCTGTGCGCTCCTTGCGCACGTTTTTTTCTATCGAACGGTACGAAAAAAGCCCCTCGCGCCGTGCGCGGGAGCTCCTCTGTATCTTTCGATGGTATGATTTTAGCACACTTTTGCAGCATGTGCATCCGCGTTTTTAGACGGTCGGTTGTAAAATGAAGTTGGACACCTGAAAAAAAGAAATCCATATTGACTTCCCGTATGGTAGAATGAAGTTCCCCAACACCATTCACCGGAGGCAATCACTATGGATCACACCCAGTATAGCACAAATAAAGCGGAACGCAAGCCCGGAAAACATTTGACCAGAGAAGATCGGGGCACAGTTGAGGCGATGAAGAAGCTGGTATAGTCTAATCGAGCCATTTCCAGATATTTGAACTGTTCACCCACCACCGTTTCTAACGAATTGAAGCGCGGCATGCGGCCCAGAACCGGCCGGAGAGGCCGTACTCCCGGCTACTCCGCAAAACGCGGAATGCTTGTATATCAAACGCACAGAGCAAACAGCCACAAGCCACACCGCATATGTAAATGCAGCGCCTTTGTTCAGTGGGTCGTAAACAAGGTGCGTCAGGAGAAATGGTCGTTGGATGCCTGTGTGGGCTATGCACGCAAGCATGAGCTGTTTCTGCCTACGGAAATGGTCAGCACCAAGACCTTGTACAATGAAATATGGGCAAGCAATCTGGTATTGCAGCCGCTGGAGCTTCCCGAGGCTTTGAAACGGAAAAAGTGTTGCAAAGCACCGCTAAGCGCAAAAAAGCATACGGAGCAACCATAGATGAGCGACCCGAAATTACATCTTCCCGGCTGGAGGTTTGCCACTGGGAAGGTGATACAGTGGTGGGAAAACGCAAAGGCAAGGAGGCGGTTATTCTGACATTGCTGGAAAAGAAAACACAGCACTACCTTGCAATTCGCATCCCCGGAAAGACCAGCGAGGCGCTCAATGCAGCGATGCAAAAGCTCCGTGAGGACTTCGGAGAGTCGTTCTTCAGCCAAATATTCAAGACAATTACTGTGGACAACGGACCAGATTTTGCGGATTTTGCCCAAACAGAACAGTTCGGAACGAAGGTTTACTTTGCCCACCCTTACACATCCTGGGAACGGGCACAGAACGAGCGGCAAAACGGTATGCTCCGTCGATATGTCCCCAAAGGAGTCTCCATTGAGAACTTCTCAGATGAGGAGATTCTCCGGGCCGCAGATGCGCTCAACGGTCTCCCTCGCAGGAATCTGGGATACTGCACGCCGGAGGAACTGTTTGAGGCTTTCCTGGATACCGTTTACGCAGCCTGAACGGCTGCGTAAACCCCAATTGGGTTGATTTTAGAACCTCTTTCTACCTGAAGGTGTCCAACTTGCACTTGCAATTTGCGGTTTGTGTATACAGACGGCAAAAAGGTTGATTCCGATTACAATTACGTCGGCCTTTACATTCAGAACTGGTCTACCGGCACCAAAGCCGCCATGTACCGCTTCGAAGCTGTGGACAAGAATTCCGACGCACCGGCGTATATCGTGTTCAATGACCATATGATTGAACCGGCTGCCGCAGCGCATTTCCATCTGAAAATGAGCAACGAGAGCTTTATGCGATTATCGACCCGGAAAATTCCTGGCCCACGTTCTTCCCTGCCGATCTGACGGGTGAGGAAATCTGCGAGCATCTGACGGAGCATGAGGACGAGGAAGAAACCGAATATGACGAGCATGTCTGGCTTTCTCTGCGCAACGCGGAAACGCTGACGCAGACCATCGCCGATGCGCTGTGTGAGCGGATGCTGCCAACGCGCCTGTCTATCAGGAAAACGCAGCAAACTATATTGCCAAGCTGTCTGAACTGGACAACCAATATCAGGATGTTGTTGCAAACGCTCAACGCACAACGGTTTTGTTCACCGACCGCTTGGAGCAGCGCAATTTTTCTGAACCGTAACTGCTTCAGGCTCTTGCAAATTTCTTCTGATTGCTTTACAATGTACTCAGGAAACATCTCCTCTCGCAGCGGGACATTGAGTGGTTTTCTCATCTTCATTCTACCACTACGAGGAAATTTCCTTATCCTTTGGGGCTGCCTTTTATCGGATTGGATGAGCCTGTAGTAGAGGGAGTAAGGGGAATTGATCCTTCAACATTCAGTTAGGAGCGCTTGGAGCGAACTATAAACCAGTGACTGAATGGAATATCGATGCTTTGGTAATCGTGACTACAGATGGAATTCAAGCTTGCAAGTTCAAACTTCAGTGAACAACAGCTGAGATGCCACCCGTAATAGCAACTATGAACACAAGATCGGAGGAACACCCATGAGAAAGCTGTTTGATCAGTTCGAACAACTGAGTACAGAGGCACAGGCATTACTGGAAAAAGGTATAAGCCAGATGCGGGATGGATTCGCGCCTGCCCCTTCACTGTGCCAGAAGATAACGTCCACGCTGTCGTCTTTGCGCACAGCATACGACGATATTCGCAGGACGTTACCAGATCATGTTCTTACAGAGGAGTTGCCCGAAGGCGAGCTCCCTGTATGTGAATATGAGGAAGTATGGAAGAATAGCGTTGTCAGCCGGAAAAAGGCAGTGCGTGCTGTGCTTGATGAATTCATCCGTGTGTATTCAGATGAGAAAAAGTACATGGATGCCATTGAAGTGTACATTCGGGATGCCAAGAATATTCTTGCCTGCATGAATTCAGCGGAAATGCATGCTCCGTCTCCGGATGTTTCGGCATTCCAGCTGTTTCTGGCTGGCGTAAAGGCGGATCTCAGTTCCGACGAAGAACTGTATGATCAGCTTTTGGATAGTTCTGCTTTCAGCCCCCGAATTGTCAAAGGACTGCACGAGAAAAAATACTATATTCGTGAAGTGAATGTAGACAAGGCACCTGTATCTGATACCCCCTGCAATGAGTCCGTTGCTGAAGCCGAACCCGTAAGCGCCTCCGAGATTTCTGAATTCCCTGATACTACGGCAGCAGCCCAAGAACCACAGGTCGAAAGTCCCGCTTCGGAAACTCCGGAAGATATTGAGATTGAAACGCTGACCCCCGAAGAGTTTGCAGTAAGGTATGCTTCCGACGCACAAGAATCTGAAGAATCCGCTCTGTCGGAGATGTCAGAATCGTCAGATGAAACCGCAGAGGATGAAGAATATATCCATCCGATTAATCCCATCAAGCAGACAAAACTGCCCTCAGAGCAAAAGCTTCGAGAGATGATCAGCCGGACGGGTGATGTTTTCCACTTCCTGCTCAATAAGCTGGTTTTTACCGGGCTTATGGATGAAAAATGCGCCTTTGAAGCGCTTGCTCAACTTCCGAGACCGGTGACAAGGGAGCAGTGCATCGAATCGTTTGCTTTCTTAGAGAGGAAAGGTCTGCTTTGCACATATGAATATGCCGGCAGGAACATCCTTTGCTTCACAGAACTGATGGGCAATTGCCTGCAAAAATCCGGCTTATCCTCCACCCTTAAACGGATTTATCACCTGAAAAGTATCGGGCAAATCTATTTCACTGGCAAACAGGATATGCCGTTGGAGCTGTTTGCACATCATATGGCAATGGTGGATCAGTATTTCAAAGTCATTGAAATGTTGGATGCCGATGAAGAGATTGCCAAGAAACTCGAGACAAGCGCCTGGAATCGTGAAAAGTGCTATTTCCTTATGAATCTGACAATGGATGATGGCAGCCTCCTTCCGCTTCATATTGTCGATTCTGACGATTTTGGATCATCTGTTCCCGCTGAAAATGAAGGCGTTTTCTGTTGCGCGGGCGACCTGCCCGACATGGATGAAGTGGGAGATCAGCTTCACTATTGCCTGACCGCAAACGGTCTGTTCCATTGGTCAGAAGGAAATTGGATTGCCATCACGCACGTTGAAGAAGAAAATCATGACCTTCCTGAAACAGTCGATTCCAATGTAAATGCTGCAAGCGAGTCGTTTTCCCATCCAGAAGTATCGCAGGCAGAAGCAACTGATTCTGAAACCGCTGCTGCCCCTATAGAACCAATAGCTCCTGTCAAGCAACTTGCCATCCCCGCGGCTGAACCTGTCGAGGGCCTATGGCTTGACGACCTGTCTGAAGAAACGGGAGTTGAGCCTGAAGTCACCATTGATGAATTTGCAAATCTATCTTCCGCGGAAATTGCGGGACGGCTTTTAAGCGCAGCTTCCAACGGAAACATACCGAGCGATGAGAATATGGCAGTTCTGATTCATCAGCTTTTGAACGAGGGCGTCCGGTCTCATGATGTCCGTAATTGCCATGACCAGCTTGTGGAAGCAGTTGTTTTTGCAAAAGTGCTTTCATCAAATGATGCCTTCCCGCTGTGCCGGAACATTTACCTTCAACTTCATGCTGCTATTCCGTTTTTTCGTGAGGCAGGTGCCAACACAGGGGTCGCGCTGTCAGGCATATTTGCCGACGGAACGGAATTCACCCCCGTCACAAAGCTGTGCGCGTACATTTACGGCATGCTGTTCCCCGCGCATGCGCATGACCATACATTCGCCGCACTGTACAACAACGCATTCACAGAATATGAATCCCAGTTTCCCGGTCTCGATATCTTGAAGCCGCTTTATCACAAGGCGATGGAAGGGGTAAAACTTGTTCCCACAGCATTTTCGCCTGCCAATCTTGCCGCATTGGGCGACTCAAAGATACGGCAGGAACACATGAATTCCATCCGTTCACAGGCCATAGAACTTTTGAAGCCGCCAACGGTCAAAGTCATGATTCACGGTGTTCCTGAACTGATTGATTTATGTTTTGGATCACAGACCGATCTGCACACTGCTCTGCAGATTGTTACAGACAATGATATCAGCATGAGGGAACTGGTCAAAGCCGAACTGGACAAATACTGCAAAGATGATGATATTGATATCTCAACGCTGGAGAGACTGCTGGACAGCCAGTGGAGTGTGGCTGCGCAGAAGTATTCCAGCCGCCGCATGGGAATCAAGTACGATGCGCGAAAGCACCTTCTCCACGCTTTCGAAGAGCGCCTGAATCTTCTCCGGGATTGGCTTGATGAAACCAACACAGAATCAGAGCCGGATATAGAAAAGCTTCGCGCCATTCGGAGTGAAGTTCTGTATATTATTGAGGATTCTCTTTCCGAAATCAATATTGCACCTTATTCTGCCGCTTATGGAATTATGAAAGCCTCCCTCGAACTGATTCGGTCAAAGCTTCAAAACCAAGGCAGCGGTGTTGACTTTACCACTTTGCTCAGAAGCGGGATGCTGGTTATTGATCACGGTGAACTTATCCTCAACGATGATCTGAATGCGATTGAGTTTGCAGAACCCTGGAGAATGATGCTGCAGCATATCGCCTGCACGGAGTATGACCTGAAAATCGTATACGACCGAATCCTTGAGGCCAGCCCGGATTCCGTTTTGTATGATAACTTTGGTCAGATGGAAGCAATCGGTCGCCTCATTGGTGCCAATCCCAAAGAGTATGTGCTCACCAGTGACGGTCTGCGCGATGCGATTAACAGCGCAGACCTGCAGGCGAGAAACTTCCGGGAAAAGCTGGAGATTTCTTACGCCTATAATCGCATCAGTGAGAATGATCGTGAGCGACTTGCCATGCTCGCCAACCCAGAAGCGTCTGATTTCCAGAAATTTTTCTACGACCACAGAGCATTTGGCTGTTGGAGAGGTTTTTTGAATGCTCTGAGGGCGCAGATCCGTGAAACTGCACAGCAGAGCATGCATGACGTCCGAGCCCAGCTTGATCAGGCAAAAGCAATGCTCCATGCCGATGAAGAAAGCCCACTCATCGCCGAAGCCGAACGTCTGATTTCTCAGGAGCAAAACTATGCGGTTGCGGAAGATTACATTCATCGATTCCGCAATGGGGAAAGGGACTTGCCTTTTGAAACAAGTAATGACGCCATAGAACATTTTCTGAGATTTATATCTGATGATGAATTCCCCCGCCTGTATGGCTTCTGCGAGAGGAATAAGCAAGACCCGATGCCTCGATGGGCCGTGCAGTATATGAAAAAAAATACGCCGGAGGGGTGGACAACCCGTCATATCGAAGACGCCCGGCGATTCATTGAAAAGTGGCCGGTTGGCAAGCAGTCCGTCAATGCTCAGAACATTCAGGAGTACTTTAAGCTTCTCGGCTTTCATGTCGAGTGCTGCGCCAAGTCGACGCGAGGCAACGAGGTCTGCTGCACGCTTACAGTGCACAAAACAGAACAGAATCTGGCAGATTATCGCCCCCCCATTTCCATCTTCGGCACACAGATGAAATCACAGATTGAAGTCGTATGTCTGTTTGGAAAAAGGACAGCGACCCAACTTATTGATGATGCTTGCAAGCTGGGCATCACAAGTACGTTCATTGTGCTTCTTGACGCTGACCTTTCTACAGCGGATCGCCGGGCAATGGCAAAATACGTCTTTACCCAGAAAAATGTCGGTCAGGCGTCCTTCCTCGTTATCGACCGGGTGCTGGCGTTGTACCTTGCTATGCAATCCAGTAACGAACGTCTCCCGGCAATGCTGCAATGCACACTGCCGTATACAATTTATCAGCCTTTTACCAACGGCTCCGGATCTACGGCTGATGAAATGTTCTTTGGCCGCGTAAGTGAACTCGCTTCCATCCGGGATATGGCAGGCGCATCCATCGTATACGGCGGTCGTCAGCTTGGTAAAACGGCTTTGCTGGAACGCGCAATGCACCTTGATCATAACCCTGCCCGCAGAGAGTTCGCCATCAAAGCAGACTTCAAAGGGCATCGTGGTGAGCAAGATTTTCTGGATATCCTCGTTTCGGCTTGTAACGACGTCTTCGAGAAAAATGATTTCAAGCTGAATCGTTGCGCTACCATCCGAGACTTCTGTTCCCAGATTCGCTGTCTGCTCGATAATGATCGGATTGCAATCCTGCGGCTCCTGCTCGACGAAACAGATGATTTCCTCGATTCCATCAGTGCCTCAAGCTATAATGAAATTCTTCCTCTCATTGAACTTCAACGTGGAAGCAATCGTCGGTTTAAGTTTGTGCTTGCTGGCCTTCATAATGTATGCCGCGCAAAGAATGCGACCCGTAATAACGGTCTCTTCGGTCAGCTCGGCGAACCGCTTTGCGTGAAACCGCTTACTGCGGCAGATGCCCAGAGGCTTCTGGTGAGGCCACTGCGCTACCTTGGTTTCCGCGTTTCTAATGAGTCCCATGTGGATACAATCCTGACAAACACCAACTACTATCCTGGCATCATCCAGTTCTTCGGATACACGCTGGTTCAGACCCTCGTTACGCATTATACCCAGTATTATGACGCCGTGAGAGGGAACCCGCCGTTTGATCTTCATGATGATCAGCTTGCGTCCATCATGAATTCCAGAGACCTAAATCGGAATATCAAGGATCGCCTCCGGTGGACGCTTGAGATGGACGACCGGTATTATATGCTGGCTCGTTGCATTACCGTTCTCTATCATCTGTACAGCAACAACTACTCCGTAATCAGCAGCGGCTTTGATGTTGCTTCGATCTGTGAAGTAAAGGATATGTACGATATCCACTGCCTTGAATCACTTTCGGAGCGGGAGATTGTGGCTCTACTTGATGAAATGGAGGAAATGGGAATCCTTAGCCGTCCCACAGCTGAAGAAAACCGTTATTTGCTCCGCCGGCGCTCTTTCATCGATGTTATCGGGACAAGCCTTGAGATCTTGGACCATGACATTAAAACTTACAATGAGGAGGCTGCGAACAATGCCTGAGTGGTCTGAATTCTGGTGGACATCTATCACCGGGCCACGGAACCTTTGTGACGCTGTCTCCCGCGCCTTGCACAATAAAAGCAGCGTCTGCCTCGTCGTGCCGGATGATCTCCCCTGGCGTGATGAGATGCGCGCCAGCATTGAGACGGGCATGCATCAGATGCCGGACATGGAGTCCTTCTATGTAGAGTTCATCGATGTAGAAGATGAATGTCCGGATATTGCCGATATCGGACGCTACCTTATGGAAAGGTATGCGCTTCCTGAGATCGCCGCCGGTTATCGTGGACGAGAAAAGCTACAGAAGTACATCCTCGACAAGCAGGTGCTTGATAACAGGGTTCTCTGGATTAAGGGAATGAATGCCTCTCAGGAAAAGCGCTGGCTCCAGTTTTGCAGGGACTATGTTCCGGTGAAAGATTCAGACGGCAGGTTTGTTCTGGAGGCTCGGTGGACAGACAAAGAAAACGAGCGCCGCAATCTCGCTGTAATTCGTTATGGCGATACCATCAAGCGTTATGACCTGACCCTGTTTAACAGCATTTATCTCAATCGAGAGAAAGGCACTTATTCGGCAATTTGGCAGCAGTACGCCGCTGTTATGTGCGCATTGCTGTGCAACACGGATGCTGAAACTTCTCAGGCATTCATGGATACATGCGATTTCACAGCCGAAGAGCCGATTATCGGCATGCGGAAAATTGCCGCAGACGGAGCCTATCTGCGCCGTGCTGAAAGCAGCAGCCTGCATATCCTCAGCCTGGTTCGCAAAGAAAGCATATCTGCTATTGATGCACAAATCTGGAAGGCGCAGCTGCAAGTGCTCTTCCCGTTGCTTGAAATCGAGAGAGTTTCCTTTATTAAGAGGTATAGAAAACAGGTGCAGGAGGCCTTGGGCGAAAAGTACCATGATTTTCGGACTGGACGATCACAGTATATTTACCAGTTCGGCGAAACCGTCTCTGATCCGGATAACGCAGAGCTTGGGACGATATATCGCATGACAAAGCTTAGGCGAGATGCTGACGCCTATCAATACTTGCTTTACATCCCAGATGAGCAGTCCCGTTCCCGCATTGAACTTCTTCATGATTTGCGAAACTCGCTGGCTCACGGGAACACCTGCGCGATTGATAAAGTGATCGAATTTATCAACGGGCATCCCTTTGACTGGAACTGAGCTTCTGTTTGAGGATTATGCTTGTGGTTATCCTGATTACGCTGGCAACTCCCGAACAGGTTCAGCCAGTATATGATGTTGTCCTCCAGATTGGGCAGTGACAAATGGATGACCGAATTGGAAAATGATTGTCTGACCTTGGCGTTGTCCAGCGGGCATTGAAAAAAGCCAATACGGATGGTCAGAAGATTGAGGAGATAAACCATGCCTGCATATGCCTCTGTTCTTCAGAAACCTCTGGGGACAATTTTCTGGGAAGATGATAACTTCATGGAAGAGCTGCTCCAAGTGGTGCGGCTCTTTCGGCCTTTCTCTGCCGCTATAACTGAGTTCATTTCGGAACACGGCTATCAGGGGGATACTTCTGACATTGATGCCAAGGTTGCCTTCATTCGCGCCGCGTTTGCGAAGGCCGACATGGATGCGCCGAGGGAAGTACGGGAATGGTTTACTCTGCAGCAGCCCATCAAGCGGGACACAGTTTTTCAAATCTGCTTTGCCTTCGGCTTGGACGGTGGTGAAACGGATGAGTTCTTCCGCCGCATTTTTACCCGCGAGCGCAGTTTCAATTGCCATCAGATGCCGGAAGCCATATATTACTTTTGCCTGAACAATGGCCTGACCTGGACTGACGCGATGGATATTCAGAGCAGCGTTCCTCTATCTGGGAAAGAAAAAGCTAACGGAGATATCGTTTATACCGGCTCCATCATCGCAGAACTGAACAATCTGCAAGACAAAGACGATCTCATCCATTGGCTTAACGACAACATCGACAAATTCGCAGGCAGCAACGTGACAGCCTATGAGACCATTCGCCGCCTGTGGGAAGAGGTTTCCGGCCCAGACGGTTTGTTGATACAAGAACGAAAATCGCTGCCGTCCATCCATGATGATGCCGCTACCGGTGAAAAGAGTAAACTTCTCTCGAATGCCTCCGGCGTCAGATCGTATGACGCCTACTTGGCCATTCTCCAGTTGGACAAGAAGGAAGTCAAACGGCTTGCCACAGACCGTTCAATCAAACCGATTCTGGAAAGGCTTCATGACAATGCACAGGACTCCTTCCCTGACAGGCAGGGCATTGAACTTATCCTTCGCGGCGAGCTTGTTTCTTATGAGCGGGTGCGGAAATGGCTGGTACTGCTGACCTTTTACACCTACTGGGTCAGAAAAGCCCTCAGCAAAGGCAATTATGAAGCCGGCTCCGGCGATGCTGACCGCTGCATTACCAGCATGAATCAGCACCTGTTCAATTCTGGTTACCCGGAACTCTACGTTGGCAATCCCTATGATTGGATTTTCTTTTATGCCGCAAAGTGCGAAGAGCCTTTGTACGTTTTTCGTTACATCTGGAATGAACTGCTTACCGGCGTGCTGGAAAAGCACCAGTAAATCCAACCTTGTAAGCGTCTGAGATATGATGAATGTGAGCAACTGAAAAAGAGGAAGAATCGTGAACGGCAGAATTGTGCTGACCCCAGGCACTGTGCTGAAACTCAGTACGAAAACAGGCTATACCGAATACACCATTAGTCGTGAACTTGCACGGGGCTGCTCATGCATTGTGTATGACGCTTCCTATACCGACAATCTGGGAAATTATAAACTGGTGCGTATCAAGGAATGCTATCCGTATGCGCTAAAAATGACCCGGGATGAGGATGGCACATTGCATCCCTCTGCCGATGATGGCAAGGCTTTTGATGTCGCGAAAAAACGTCTGATTGCCGCTTATCAGAAGAATAACGCACTTTTCTCTCTGGAGGGACTGGCAAATGTCATTGCAAACACGTCCGACATTTATGAGGCAAACGGTACGGTCTATATCGTTTCAGTCTACATGAATGGGCGTACATTCACGGAGCATCAGGGCGATACGCTGCACGACTGCGTATCCCTGCTTATCGGAGCAGCAAAAGCGCTGCGGCACATTCATAACGCCGGGTACCTGTACCTGGATCTGAAGCCGGATAACATCCTGACGCTGGAGGGTTCTCTGGATCTGGTGCAGCTTTTTGATTTCGATTCCATAATCTCCACAGAAGAATTTGAGAAAGCCATCCAGAATAATAACCCCAGCGAGCTGCGCATCTCCTATACCAAAGGCTATGCCTCACTGGAGCAGCAGACCGGAAAACTTCGGCAGCTTGGAAAACACTCTGATATTTACAGCTTGGGTGCCGTGTTGTTCTATGCCTTGTGGCACAAGACGCCCTCTGCCTTCGATTGTGATTCTGCGGCTGTTTACGATTATGCGCAGATGACTTATGCCGCAAAAAAGTTCCAGGATCGTGTGTTTTCCGCACTCACAACGTTCTTCCATAAAACGCTGGCCAGCTATTATGCCGACCGGTATCAGAACGCGGATCAGGCAATCGAGCAGCTGCAGATCGTTTTGCAGTTGTCAGACGAAACAAAGCCATGGCTTTTGTCATCTTCTATATCATCCCCTGTGTTTTTTACCGGACGAGAAGAAGCGTTGGCATCTCTGAATCAGCTTTTGCACACGCCAGAACATCACATTTTCAATCTGTATGGCATGGGTGGCATTGGAAAAAGCACGCTCACGAGAGCCTATCTCGCGGAGCATCGTGTAGAATATGGCGCTGTTCTCTGGCTTTATGCGAGCGGAAACACAACGCAGGCGATTTGCGATGATAATCTCGTCCATGTAAATACAATCCAGAAGATGAGCGATGAATCGCTGGAAGACTACCTGCCAAGAAAGCTGCGTGCGCTAACCGAAATAGCCTCAAGTCAGCATGTGCTTGTGATTATAGATAATGTCTGCAAAGAGCATCTGAAAGATCTGCAGATGCTGCAAGGCGTCGGATGGGATGTTCTGCTTATTTCCCGTCCCATATTAGCCGATGGGCTTTTCCCGGCTCTGCGCGTTGAAGAATTGCCGCCAGAGCCGCTGGCGCTGCTTTTCCAGCGATATGCGCATGTGAAAATAACCGAAAAAACTGATGTGAAGGATTTTATCACCATTGCAAATACGGTTTATGGACATACGCTGACCATGGAACTGCTGGCGCGGCAGATTGCCCGAAGTTATCTCACTCTGCATGAAGCCGCTCAGATGGTGGAAGAAGCAGGCTTCCAAAGACTCCCCGGAGAGCGGATTGATTATATTCATGATCAGGATACATTTCTGGCTCCTTTGCACATTATCCTTGATCGTCTGGTTGAGATCGACCAGTTCTCTGATGCCGAAAAGCATCTGCTGAAAATCCTGTCCATTTTCGATCAGCCTGGTATCAAAGCCTCTTTGCTGCGCGAACTTACAGCCTTGCCAAACCTTGAAATGATCACCCGGCTGGAAGATTGCGGCTGGCTGAAAGTCGCCTCTCAGCGGATTGTATTCCACCCCATGATGCGGAAATATATCAGCGCATGGCCATGGGATGACGCGACCCGTCGGGCGCTTGACGAGGCAATGAAACGGCTACATCACAAGATCAATCCACTGGAGAATCAACCGGACTTGGATAAGCAGTTTCCAGCTGATTATGGTCAGCTTTACGAGCTTCTCAGCGTTGCGGAGCAACTTCTGGCTTTCGCAAAACCAGTCACGCCCGCAAGCCAGCTGCTGACATTTAGAATGCTGATGGATGCTCCGGTAGATGCAGATGATACGGTGGCGGGGAAAATGCTCCGGCTTCTTGAAAACCCTGCCGGCCTTAATCCCCGATGCGTGCTGCGTCTATATGAGACATGCGCTTTCACACTGGGCCGACTGGAATGCTATGACGATGCGCACGCTGTTCTCAAAGAGATGAAAGCGTACCTCAAAAAAAATTCCAGTCATTACTACATGTCATTTTATCACAGAGCGAGCGCGGTTATCCTCAACAATCAGTACGGACACGAAAGAACAGCAAATGCTTGAAACATGAAGACGCGGCGATCAAACAAGCCCGTGCTTCCAGGCATCCGGACGCTAAAAAGCAGCTTGCAGCTGTTTTGATGAATAAAACGCAGACCTTGCTTGAAACGGGAAGCAAAATGAAACTCTGCTGCCAGATGCTTGAGGAATCTGCTCAGTTGCTTCATCCATACCCATACGGCTATGAGCATTATCATTTCGACTGTGTTGCCGCCATGTTTTTTGCAAAGGTTGGAGACGAGGAGACCGCTTTGGCGCACCTTCGGCGGGCGACTGATAATGCATCCGCCACAAAGGATTCTATGCTATCTCTGATAGACCATATGCTGGATGAGGCAGCGATAACCTATATTGAACTTGGACGATTCCAAGATGCCATCGACACGGTGTCCCAGGCAATCGCTATGTGCGACGAACTTGAAAATGTCAAAAGATACAGAGAAACCCGATTTGACGCCACCCTGTTCCTTGGTAGAATCTATGCAATGAACGGGGAATACATCAAGGCTGAAGAAACTTTTGGAGAAGCAGAGAAAAGAGTATCCGATTCGCCGTATGAGTGGAAATTGCCGCTCTGCCCGAAGAGCATCCGGGAGAAGGCTGAAGCAGAAAGATACCAGCAGCATTGACTGGTGTTGAGAAGCATGAGCTTATGACGCAGGAGAAAGGGGGCGTGTTACAAGATGCAGGAAGTTTCTCGTATTATTCTTCGACGTCATTGATGTCCGCCTTCTGTGGGGGGCCACATGAGAAGAGCAATATAGACCAACGCCTGAACAAGCAAAACAACCAACTGGAAGGCTTCCTTAACGGGGCCTTCCTTTTGCTTCTATACACGTCTGCACCAATAAATCCATTTTTTCTGGCATGGATGATATGCTATGTTCGAGCGATGGAAATCATCACTCAGAACACTAAGCAGGAGGGATCAGAAATGAGTGGAGCGCAGATGGCCCATTTTTTGAAGCAGGTGGGCAACGGCAGCGAACTGGAAGGAATCATCACTGTGTACCGTACAGGATGGCTTGTTGGCGCAGGTCAGCTGCTGACCGTTGTAATCGCGGCCCATGGTGTTTTTCGGCTTGGAAAATGGGGCTACGAAAAGCTGGTAGATTACTTGCAGGAGCGTGGTTACATCGTTGCTGCTGGCGAGGTGGTGTAACCGGCTCATGGAAAATATGACATACAAGGTCATCAGCAGGATGTACAGCAGGGAATTCTTGTGTACACATATCTTTCCCCCTATTGCATGAGGAAGTCCACGGTCAGCTCCAGTGTTTATCTGCCAGATTATGAACGGCGCGACACAGGAGGCTTCTTCAATGCATTGGTATGCAGTGAATGCGGCAAAACCGCCGCCGTCCGTTTCTGGCGTACTATGAAAATCAACTAAAACAAGGAGGACATATCCGATGAAAAAAATGATGGCTTTGGTTCTCTCCATACTGGTTCTATTAGCCGGCTTCACAACCGCCATGGCTGTGGGCACGATTGATTTTTCAGGTTATTCTCTCGAAGAACTGCTTGAGATTAGCTCCGATTTAGCAGACGAAATCGCAAGTCGCCCCGGCGGAGAAAAGATTGTGCTGGGTGCTGGTCAGTATAAGATTGGCGAAAGTCTGCCTGCAGGTGTCTACAGCTTCAAGTTCGTCCAGAATGGAGACAGTGATGTTTCGAGAACCGATTACTACGTCTACGAAAGTGAATCCATGTACAAATACGATATTGATCGGCTATGGCTTGGTGACATGCCCAGAGTGGAGGGGGACTTCATGGGTGATGGTGAAACGCGGATCAGCCTTTATCCCGGTGAATACCTGAGCCTCCGATATAACGGCGCAGAAGTTGCTCGGGTTGGAAATGTGTCTGAACGCGGCAACGGTTATACGGCTCCAGCTGGAACCACTATTCCGAAGGGAAACTATACCATTGGTGAAGAAATACCTGCCGGAACATACAAGATTTATTTCAGCGGAACCACCACCTCGCGTGTGCGCGTCTTCCAAGATTCCCAGGAGGCAAGCAATACGTTCAATAAGGGCAAGGAGACCATTCTTGATTGGGATAATACAGAAGGAATCGTCACACTTAGTGAGGGCAACATCTTGCGAATCGAATACACTCCTATCATCATGACCAAGGGCGGCGGGTTCAGTTTCGACTAAATGGTATTCTTGCATTGCTCACCGTTGTGCTGAAACAGTCACTGGTGCTTTTCCCGATATTCGCTGGGTGTGCTGCCGACGTAGGTTTTGAACACCCTCGAAAAATGACTGGCGGAGGAAAAGCCGAGATAAGAACCGATAGCGGTCAGGGATTTATCCGAATAGCGGAGGAGGCGTTTGGCTTCCTCCGTTTTTCTTTCAGGATGAAGTCCGTCAGGCTTTCGCCCGTCTCTTCCTTGAATTTTCGGGAGAGATATGGGCGGCTGAGGAACAACTCTTCTGCGATTTTCTCTGCCGTGATCGGTTCTGACATATGGTGCTGGATGTAGTTCGCCACATCCACGGTGAGCTCCGTGGGATGCTTGCCCAGATGCAGCCGCTCCACCCGCGCCGTGTAGTCCAGAATCATCCGATATTGCAGGTTCATGATCTCCTCCGGTGAAGACAGCAGCTCGCACTGCTGAATATAGGAATCACTGTGGGAAAAGGCATCGTCCACATCCATGCCGCCCCGAATGGCGGCGCGGGAAACCAGCTTGGCGGTAACAATGAACGTATTCTGCCGCTGGCGAAAAAATTCGGCAAGCTGAATGTGACGCTGGCGGGCTTCATCCTCTACGCTATCGGCGGCGCAATCTGCTGGGCGTTCCCTACAAATATGACCATCATGCTGATTGGTCAGTTCATCAAAAACATCGGTGGACTGCCCTGCGCCTATGCGTTCATGGCGCTGTTCGCCGACGTGCTGGATCATCTGGAATGGAAAACCGGTTTCCGCCCGGACGGCGTTGCCATGAGCGTGTATAACATCATCGCCGTCGCCATGGTTGGCATCTGCACCGGCGTGTTTAACGGTCTGCTGGGGTCTGCGGGTTATATCGCCCCAGAGATCGTGAACGGCGTCACCATGGCAGCTGCCCAGTCCGACACGGTCAAGGGTGTCATCACCTTCGGTTTTGTGGGGCTGGAGGTATTCACCGGCGTGCTCCTTGCGTTGCTTCTGGTGTTCCTCAATGTGGAAAATGGCATTGAGAAAAAGCAGACGGAAATCAAGGCAAGGGAGGAAAAGTGAGACATCCCGCCATTGTGTTCTTCCAGACAGGGTCGAATGACTATGTCTCCCTGAAGGGAACAGCCGCGGAAAAGGTCGCCGCCTGCATGGACTATAAAAAGCAAATGTTTGCCGAGATTCATAAACAACTCCCGGTCGCAAAGCTGGTAGTCATGAGCGGTCTTCTTCTGCCCGGCCGCAGCGAATACCGGGAACTCGCCGAGGAAATCAACAGGGCGCTGGCGGCGCTCTGCGAAAAAACGGACTACATCTGGTTTGTGGACGCATCGGCGATGACGTGGGACGGACAGTGCTATGCAGATGAGTTATTTATCAAAGACGGCTTTCACCTGAACCACGAAGGGCAGCTTTTGTGGATGCGGAATTATATCCGGCCCGTGATTGAAACGCTGATTTCCGAATTTGATTTGACGCAGGTGCAAAAGGAGGGCTGAGAATGCAGGCGATTCGACTGAAAACGGAGCATTTATTTGACCCCGTTGGCGTAGACTTCGTCGCCCCCCGGCTTTATTGGAATTGCAGCGGCGGCAGGAAACAGGCCGCCTATCAAATCGTTGCCGCCGATGACAGCGGCAGCACCCTGTGGGACAGCGGCAAAGTGGAAAGCGCCGCCATGTGCGTAAAATGGAGCGGCGCGCCCGTTCCGCCGAAAACGAAGGTTCTTTGGAAAGTGTGCCTTTGGGATGAGGATGCCGCGGTGGGCGATTGGAGCGAAGCGTCCTTTGAAACGGGCATCGGCGCATGGAGCGCCAAGTGAATCACCGGCAATTATACGGTCAATAAGAAAGAGCGCTATCCTGTGGACTGCTTCCGCAAAGTTTTTCGCGCCGCCAGTATGAAAAAGGCGCGGCTGTACATGACCGCCTGCGGATTATACGAGGCAGTCATCAACGGGCAGCACGTGGGCGATTTCGTTCGCGCCCCCGGCATTACGGACTACCGCAAGCGGATACAGTACCAGATCTATGACGTGACCACCCTGCTGCAAGACGGCGAAAACGCCCTGACAGTGCAGCTTGCCGACGGCTGGTATCGCGGCTCCTGCGGCGCGTGGGGGCTGAAAAATCAGTATGGCACGGAAACCAAGCTGCTGGCGCAGCTGGAGCTAACGCATACGGACGGCAGCGTGCAGACCGTCGCCACCGACGCAGGCTGGGATTGGTCGAACGACGGCCCTATCCGCTTTGCCGACAACAAGGACGGCGAGGTGGTTTATGCCAACAATGTCCCCTCCTATCAGGGAAAGGCAAAGGTCACAAACCATCCTGTTACGCCGGCTGCATCCAACAACGTCCCGGTCACGGAGCATGAGCGGCTGAAAGCAAAGCGGATTACCACACCCTCCGGCAAGACCGTGCTGGACTTCGGGCAGAACATCGCGGGTTATGCGGAATTTACTGTAACCGCCCATATCGGGCAGAAAATCAAGCTGCGCTTCGACGAGCTGCTGGACGAAAACGGTGAATTCACCCAGAAGAACATTCAGTGCTCCAGCAAAAAGATAACAACGCCCCTGCATCAGGTCATCTACACCTGCAAAGAGGCAAAAATCACTGCAAGACCACCTTTGCCATCTTCGGTTTTCAGTATGTGCTGGTAGAAACCGATGTGGCGTTTCAGTCGGAGGATTTCGCCGCCATTGCGGTATACTCCGACATGGAGCGCACGGGCTTTTTGAAAGCTCCAACGCACTTCTCAATAAGTTTGTTGAAAACACCGTCTGGAGTGCCAAGAACAACCACGCCGACCTGCCCACAGATTGCCCGACCCGCGAACGCCACGGCTGGACGGGCGACGCGCAGATTTTCTTCAACACTGCGGCATATCTTTTTGACTATGCATCTTTTGCACAAAAATATATGCGGGATGTGTACGACTGGCAGAAAAAAGACGGGAAGCTGCCGCAAATCGCCCCCTACGGCGGTGTGGATTTCTATATGTCCTTTATGGACGGAAGTGTCGGCTGGGCGGATGCGGGCGTGCTGATTCCGTATCGTTTTGGAAGCTCTACGGGGATGACAGCTTAATTCGCCGACATTATGACGGCATGGTACGGTATGCAAGATTCATGATAAAACGCTGTACGCAGTTCACACCGTTGCGGCACCACCTGCCGCTGAAGAGCGAGGCGAAAAAGTACATTGTCAATTACGGGCATTCCTACGGAGAGTGGGCGGAACCGGCGGATGTATTCCCGGACAATTGGAAAAATATCGTCCTGCCTCATCCGGAGGAATCCACGGCCTATACGGTTTTTATCATGGAGCATATGATGGAAATCGCTGGGTATTTGGGAAAGCAGCAGGATAAGGCGCTGTTTGAAAAATACCGGGACGGCTGCACGAAGGCATACCGTGAGCTTGTCACGCTGCCCGCCTACACCCTGGATACCAGCCGGCAGGCAAAGCTCGTCCGTCCGCTGTATATGCGCCTACTGGACGAGAAGCAGGAAGCATTTGCAAAGCATCGGCTCGTTCAGGCTATGAAGAATTACCGCTGGCGGCTCGGGACGGGCTTCCTTTCCACACCGTTTATACTGGATGTACTGGCGGATATGGATGAAAATCATGTTTCGGGCGGTGGAATCCACCGCTGCCAAGGGGTACGGCGGCAAAAAGGACTATGATAATCCGAATTTCCGGATGCAGATGGCTTCCTCTGCCGGAGCGCCGATTCGCAGCATGATCATTTCCGGCGGCATGAAGGGGGGGCGTGCTGCCCGGTATGCTGGAAATGGCGAACGGGCACTTCTTCCGTGGCATCTGGAAAATGCTTGCGGGTGGAGAAAATGCCAAGTCTATACGCCTGCATGATGAACCTTGTGTTCCGCTGTATGGCGCAGGACAAGCCGAGGCAGCCCCACGACTATGCAGCGGAGCGAAAACGCAATGACCGAAAACCTCCAAGACCGCCTAAGGGCGTGACCGTCCGGCTTGGCGAATTGGGTGGGCTGTCGGCGGAGTTCATTCAATAAATAAACCGGCAATCAAAAGGGAACGATTTTCTACATTCACGGCGGCGGATTTATTGTTGCTTCCGTGCGGGAGCGGCGGGCAGTCTGCCAGTATATCACAGCCAACTACGGCTATAACTGCGTGACTTTCAACTACCGCCTTGCACCGGAAAATCTGTGGTCTGCCCCTTTGGAGGGTTGCCTGACCGCCTATGCCGCGCGCTTGAAAACCGGCGCTTCCCCGAAGGATGTCGTATTCACGGGTGAAAGCGCAGGCGGTACGCTGGTGTTGTCATTAGCGTTGCTGCTGAAGGAAAAGGGATTTCCTCAGCCGAAGCGTTGTTGCCTCTCTCCCCTTGTGTGACGCAGGCTGATTGTTTCCCGTCCCACACTCGGAATTGCGGCAATCGTCTGCGTCGGCCACTATGTAGGATTTCCCGATCCTGCCGTTTTCAAAAAGGCAGGCTACCGAACAAAGACTCTCTGTCTGGAATATAACGGCATCAGCCTGTACGGAAAGGCGTTGCTCCCGGATGGAGACGGGCCTTTTCCCACCGTCCTCTACGCCCACGGTGCGGAGAGCGATTACAAAGCAGATATGACCACGCTAAAAAGCCTTGCCATGAGCGGCGTTGCCTGCTACACCTTTGATTTCTACGGCTGGACAAGCCGCAGCACCGTGCTGCAGGGCGTGCATTGGTTCCATGACGTTCCCCGAGGCGTTGATAACTCCTATGAATGAACGGGCAGCAGCAAGGGAATGACACAAGCAAATAGCGCAATCGAATCTGGAAATAGTATCGCACTGAAAAAGCTGCCGAGGATTTGCTCTCCTCAGCAGCTTTTTGCAGTCTATGGAAGGCTGGAGCACAAAGCTCACTTTCCCTTTATACTATTTCCAGATGAAAATGCGCCAAGATGCGCCGCGAATTTTTCATTCCGGCTAACGTGAATGAAACGCAGCGTAGCAGCGCTACGCTAAGTGGAATGAACGGACGCCAGAAGGGAAAAGGCGCAAGCAGATGGCGCAGGTAAATCTGGAAATAGTATTAGGGCAATCCCGCACAAATGAGTTGGTGCGATGACGAGTACATTTTTTGTAAGATGCGATTGCAGAAATCGAAGGTTTACTGGAGGTAAATCGAGATTTCTGCAAGAAGCAGATGGCAGAAAAGGCATCGCCAGCGCTGCCAACGAATTGTGCGGTAGTGCCTTAGTTGATTTCCGTAATGGTCGGCACTGTCCATGTCTTGAGTGCCTCCATATCCGGCGTATAGATGCGCATAAACAGATGGAAGCCGCCTTCCCCCACCGGAAGCCAATTGGTCGTGTCTGCCGGCGCGTCCTTCGACAAAATTACATCCACAGAGCCGTCGTCATTTCTCTTCAAACCCGAACGGTCGTTGATGCAGTAGCGGTCGAGCAGATTATCGATGAGGAAATCATCGTCACCATATGCAGTGATCGACCAGAAACCGCCGTCAAGCACCTGCGGATCGCTTTCAAGGTGGAGAATGTAGGACTTTTCACCCATCAAAGGATTCCCGTCGGCATCCTTTTCCGTCTTGGGGTACAGTGCGATTTCCACAGTATTCGCCCCAAGTCCGGCAATGGCTACCAGCGCACGGTAGGCATATTCCGTACCAAAGTCTCCGATTGGCGCGCCGAAATAGCTCCACTGCCCCAGCTGTTTGGAAAACTTCATTCCCTCTGCTGCGAGCTTCGGCCGAAGCCCTTGCAGCATTTCCCGCCAATTTGCCTGAATATCTCCGGTCAAAACAGATGCGTCAAATTCCATGCCGGGGCCAACGTGAACTGCCGCGAGTTTTTCAAGCATTTCCGCATCAGCGGCGGACGGCGGATTGTCTTCCATCAGCGTGTTGGCTTTGTTGAAAAATGTGACAGGATCCAGCGACAGCACCTTGTTGATGGGGACATAGCTGTTTTCCTCCCGATAGATCCCCTTCGGAGGCTGATATGCTTCTCCGCTCAGGTATACAGAAAGCGGTAAAAGCTGCATCTGCGCCTGAATGGCATACACATTCGGAAGATCCGCCTCTCCGGAAAGCACCGTTCTGGTAATGGCCCACGCCATAGCGGTAGGAACATCAATGCGGGTCACATTGTCCGGCAGGTCGCCCTTCCAAGTTGAGCGCGTGATTGCATAGACTCCAGCCCGGTCAAGGACAGCAACGGTATTTGTCCATGCGTCAAGCACCTGCGCCTTGCAGAAGCGGTCTGTTTCCGGATGCACATAGATCATCGGCTCTTCGCTCAGGTCATACCACACCTGTGTATAGATGGTGTCCACGTTCGGCGTCACCACGTTTTTGAACTGCGCGTTGGCCAGTGCCACACCGTGCATGAACTGATTAACAGGCGCCTTGCCGGGTGCGGCTTCCTCCGTATTCGTTGCGGAAGTTCTCGTCGCGTCCATCAGCACCAGCGGGAATGCGTAAATGTAAGCCTCCTCAATGGTTTTCCACACATCTTCGGACGACGAGACAGTCTCCGCCTTGACACCCCATGCGCAGCCGGACAGCAGCATCGCCATGCAGAGCAGAATCACCATGATTTTCTTCATCTTTTTTCCCTCCTATAACGATTTTTCTTACGGCTCGATGATATTGAAATACAGGTCAAAAGCGGCCATACTGTCACAAAACGCTTGGAACAGCGCCTTATCGCCCTTTTCAACGGTGATGAGCTTGTCGATATTTTCCTGATTTCCGCTTGTGATGGCAAGAATCCCGATTCGGGGGGTAGAAATCGTCAGGTCTGCCTCATCCGAGAGCGCATCCTTATAGTACAGGAGCACGCCATGGTGGATCTTCAGCAGATAATCGTCGCCATCCGTCAGCTTGAGGTTGATGGTGAAGGAACGATTCTGGAGCTTTTCCGTATTCATGATAATGCCCATGTAATCCAGCATTGTCTGCGCGTCCATCCCCTGTGCGGTGGTGCCAACGCCAAGTTGGGCTGCCTTCGGGTACTGACCGGTGCCATTCCGCAGCTCAAAGGCTGCCACAAGATAAGCGTTTCTCCATGCGCCCGACTCTGCCTGATAGCCAAGCTGCTCCAGCGCATCGGCGCACAGATAGCGCGCTTCCTTATTTTCCGGGTCAGCAAATACCAGCGTATTCGTTATCTGTGCGACCCACTGATATTCGCCCTTTTCATAATCGGCACGTGCCATTTCAAGCACCTTGTCCGTGTCGCCAAGATACTCCACAAGTTTTTTGGCATATTCGCTCGGCGTCAGCTCGTCCAGATGAATCGGGTTTGCATCGTACCAGCCCATGTATTTCTGATAGACTGCCTTGACATTGTGCTTCAGCGTACCGTAATACTGCCGGGTATACCAAACCTTTTCCAGCTCCTCCGGCAGCCGGATCATGGCGGCAATCTCCGTGGAGGTATAACCTTCGTTGATATACAGGAGGGTCTGATCGTGGATGAACTTATAGATGGCAGCTGTGTTGGTCATGTATTCGTTGACGGTTTCCTTGCCCCAATGCGGCCAGTTGTGCGCCTGAAAAACAACCTCGGCGTCGGGGAACAGCGACTGTGCCTCGGTGATGTAGCGAGCCCAGCCATTCGCATCCCGCACCTCCGCGCCGCGCAGCGTGTAGAGATTGTGCATGGTTCCGCTGCAGTTTTCCGCCATCCAGAGGGCTTTGCTGTCGGGGAAATAGGTGTTCATTTCGGCGGGAGATTCCGTCCCCGGCGTTTGCTGGAAGATAGCGGTTACGCCATCAATGGTTGTTTCATAAATCGAATCCGCAACCTCGAAGGTCGGCGCGATATAACCGACACCAGTCTGCACTGCGGTCAGGCCAATGCCCACCGAAAGGCGTCCCTGTTCGCCATAGGGAAGCATGGAGCCGTACTGGAAAAACGCCCGCCGCTTCATTGCCGTGCCCACAAAGACATTTTCCTTCATTACCGCGTCCGTAAAGCCTTTCGGCACAATAATTGCGGTCTTTCCGGATGCAATCTGCTCGTCAAGCGGCAGGCTGCTGTCCGCAGCATCTTCGGGGGCAATCAGCCCTTCAATGCCGCCGTAGTGATCCACATGCGCATGGCTGATAACAATGGCGACAATCCGCGCATCGCCCATCTTGGAGCGGAAGAGTTTCAGCGCTTCCGATGCGGTATATTTGCTGCTGCCGCAGTCCATGATAATCCATCCGTGTTCGCTGCGGACGAAGGTAATATTGGAAATATCATAGCCGCGCACCTGGTAGATGCCGTCAGTAACCTCAAAGAGACCGTAAATGTGGTTTAGCTGCGTATTCCGCCATAGGCTGGGGTTGGCGGTATCCGGCGCGTCTTTGTCAAGAAACGCATATGCATCCTGCGTCCACACGATTCTCCCGTTCTCGCCACGGAGATTCAGTGTGTCCGGTGCGGCGATGAAACCTCGTTCCGCATTCTCAAACTCCGACGTATCCTCAAAGTTCAGGAAGTCGTATACCTGCCGATTGACTTCCATGGTGCTTTGGGTTGCCGGCTTCGTCTCTGCATTGAACACGGCGACAGTGTCGCTGCTTTTCTCGGCACTGGCGCAGACCGTCAGCGTGGCAGCCAGCATGGTCGGCACAAGGAGTAAGCTTAGCAGTTTCTTTTTCACAGGTGTTCCTCCTTTACTCAGACAGGTTTCCCCATAGGGAACTGCTACGAAAGATGACATCGCTCACCTTCCGTCCTTTTCTGTTCTTATGTTTTCAGTGTAGCATAACTTTGTTTGAATTGCAACAGACATTGCGTGAAGAGCGTATAATCCTGCGCGAATGACATTTTTTCTTTGCATTGCTTCTTGCATTGCATCGGAAAACATGATATTCTGTAATGGTATTTTTCATAATGGGGGGATGAGCATGAGATTCAGCGATATTTCCGTTATTTCCAACCGCAGGCATATCAGCTTGCTGACAGAGGACATTCTTTATATTCAATTGTCAGGCCGCCAGTCGATCATCCATTTTTCCGATGGCAGAACCTACGAAACCTATGCCACCATCCATGAATTAGAAAGTATGCTTGGCAGCAGCTTTATCCGCGCCGACCGCGCCACGCTGGTATCTATCAAGGGAATCCACGACATTGGAAAGGAGATTGAACTCGTCAACGGAGAAACGCTGTATTATAGCTGTCGAAAGAAACGAGAGCTCAAAGAACAGCTGCGCGCCGGACGGCGGCAGATTGCGCAAAACCTGTCTGACAGCGACGCACCCACCACACAGGAAGAATATCAGCGGCACTATGCCAGCTATGACAGCGCGCCCTTTGCGTTTACCGACATCGAGATGGTGTTCAACGAGGAGCGCGCCGCTGTGGACTGGATCTTCCGCTACGGTAACGAGGCACTGGCTGAAATCGAAAAAACGCCGCTGCAGCAGCTCATCAACCACTCGTTCGGCAGCATTTTCCCCAATATGGACGAAAAGTGGCTGCGCGTCTACGAGCGCACGGCGCTGTTCGGTGAAACGCTGGAAATTGTATATTACAGCCCGGAGATTGACACAAAATTGAAAATCATCAGCTTCCCCACTTTCAAAGGGCACTGCGGCTGTATGCTGTTCAAACAAACGGATATTCAGACGGTGGGTGAGTACGCAGCGCCATAACGAACTGCGCAGATGTGTGTCCCTGCTCTCACACATACTGTTGACATTTCAATTCTTTTCTGCACGCAAACAGGCGCTGGCAAGAATCTCACCCTGCCAGCGCCGTTTTGTATTCAGCTTTACTGCCGCTGCACCGAAATTGGCTCATCCGTCAATTCCACCGTCTCGCCATACACCTGCACCGCCAGTTTGTCCCCCTGCGTCAGCTGGAACACGGTCTTATTCGCATCCATGCTGATTGCAATCACACGCCCACGGTACATGACCGAGAAGGTCAGCCGCTTCCAGCGCTCCGGCAGACGCGGGGCGAAACGCAGCATCGAGTCATCGCTGCGCAGACCTGCAAAGCCGTAGACGATGTTCGCCCATGCCATCGCAATGCTTGTGATGTGCAAACCCTCGCGCGTATTGCGGTTATAGTTGTCCAGATCAAGGCGCGTCGCGTAGCCGAAGAAATTGACTGCCTCGTCCATCTTGTCCAGTTCTGCCGCCAAAATGGAGTGAATCGCGGGCGAAAGAGAGGATTCGTGAATCGTGCGCGGCTGGTAGAAATCGTAGTTGATACGCTTCGTCTCGGTATCAAAAGACGAATTGTAGAGGTAGAGGAACATCAGCACATCCGGCTGCTTAATCATGTCCGTGCGGTAGATGCGGTCGTACGCCCAATGGTCGTAGAGCGGGAACTCGCTGACCGGAATGCTGTTGATGTCCGTGTGCGGCAGCTCAAAAAAGCCGTCGTGCTGCTCAAACAAGTGATTGGGCGCTTCCGGAATGTACATGTTGTCGGCAATGTGCCGCCATTGCGCGGGTTCATCCGGTACAAGCTCGACTTTTTCACACAGTGCCGCGTAAGTTTCCGGCGCATCCGCCCGCATTGCATCCAGCACATCCGCCGCATAGCGCAGGGCGCGCATCCCCATATAATTGGTATACGCGTTGTTGTTGACCATCATGTGGAACTCGTCCGGGCCCATCACGCCGAAGAAGCCGTATTTGCCGATTTTCTCGCTGAAGCCGACGCGAGTCGCTTGGAATCGTGCGATTTGCAGCAGCATTTCCGCGCCGTAGCGGTACAAAAACGTCTTGTCGTCCGTCAGGTGGACATAATGCCAGATGCCGTAGGATACCGCCGTGCTCGGCTGCAATTGCAGGCTGGCGTGCTGCCAGAGCGGACATGCTTCGTCACCGTTAAGCGTCGCAATCGGGTAGCATGCGCCCTTGCAGTCCAGCATTTTTGCGCGCTCCAGCGCCATCGGCAGCGTGTTGTAGCGGAAAAGAAGGAGCGATTTCGCGGCTTCCGGGTTCGTGAAGAGGTAGAACGGCAGGCAGCAGGATTCCGTGTCCCAGAATGCATGACCGTTGTACGCCTCTCCCGTCAAGCCCTTCGCGCCAATGTTGTGGCGCATACTGCCGCCGTTGTATGTCTGCGCGAGCTGGAAGGAGCAGAAGCGAATCCCCTGCTGTTCCGCTGCGACGGCTTCCGCCATGCTTTCATCTTTCGGCTCAATGCAGATGTCGGACGTGTGCCAGTAAGCATTCCAATACGCACGCTGTGCCGCCTGTGCGTCATCGAGCGAGACGGCTTTGCTCTGCGCCATCGCATCCAGACCGCTCTGCCAGAGGTCATCCCCCTGCTGACCGTTGAACAGCACGACGGCGCGCTTGTCGATTTGCACGGCTTGCCCCGGCGCAAGCAGAACATCCGCCGTCGCGGTGACGGTTTTCCCCTCGGCGAATGTGGTGGATTCGCCGGGCAGCGTCAGCCATGCGCCGCAAAACTCATCCTGATTCGATAGCGTCGTGCGGGACTGCGCCATCAAGCAATCCGGCGTAGCGTCGATGCGCGTCTCCTGCCAGAAGCACTTCTGCCGCCCTTCATGCACGACGTTGAAGGACACGCCGGACGTGACTGTCGCGCTGCCCGTGAAATTGAGCGCTTCGAGCGTGATGCGCTGGTACGCGCGTTCGCGGTGCACCATATCGAGGAAGCGAAGAAAGGTCAGGCGGATTTGCTTGCCGCTCTTCATCGTCCAGAGGAAGCGGCGAGTGAGCGTGCCGGCGTGGAGGTTGAGTTCGCGGGTGAAGTCAGAAAACTGCGACTGACCCAAATCGAGCGTTTCGCCATCGACGGAAATCGTCGTCATCAGCCATTCCGCCGAGGGAATCATGAAGTGTGTTTTGTCGATGATGCCCTTATAGGAGCGGCTCAGCTTCTCCATATCATAGATGCCATTGGTATACGCCCCGCGAAGGCTATCGACATGACCGCCCTCATCAAAGCAGCCGCGCACGCCGATGCTCTCATTGCCCAGCGAGAAGATGGATTCGCTCACGCGCGCGTAGGCGGGGTCGAAGCCCTGCTCAATGACCTTCCACGGGTCTACTTGGAAATATACGTCAGCGGCTTTTGCCATTGTGCGTCCTCCTGTCGGTTCTTTCTTCTGATAAGAAAGAAGTAGAAGCTCTTTTTTTCGGTATTGCAGGTTGTCTTCTTTTCCGTGAATGGGCTGTTAAGCAGCTTCCAGAGGGCTTTCCGCTCGCCCTCTGGACTCCTTCGGCGCCTCCCATGTTACTGGGTGACTATCGAAGTTTTTTATAATGTCAACCCTTGATGCCCACAGACACGGCGTTTTCGGTCAGCTGCTGCTGGAAGATGAAGAAAAGGATAATGGGCGGAATCATCGAGAAAACGACGGAGCGCATCATCGTGTCGGCGTTGACGGTCTGTTCCGTGCTGAAAACAAACAGGCGCACCATCACCGTTTGCAGCGCGCTGCCGCGAAGCACCAGATACGGCAGGAGGAAGTCCGACCATGCGGCGTTGATGGCGAAAATCGCAATCACGGAGCAAATCGGCTTGGACAGCGGCAGGACGATGTAGAAGAACGTTTGCAGCTGCGTGCAGCCATCAATCCGCCCGGCTTCGATGATGGAAGTCGGCAGCGATTCAAAGAACTGCACGAACAGGATAACGTACATAGCGTTCGCGCCATAGCTCAGCCAGAGCGGGACGAACGAGCCGCCAAGGTTCAGCTTCTGGATGTTCATGAACAGCGGCACGATGCTGATGGTCGTCGGCAGGAGCAGGGAGAGCATGACGAGCTTCTTGACGATGCCGTAGCCCTTGGGTTTCAAAATCGCCAGCCCGTAGCCCAGCAGACCGTTGAACACAATCGCGCAGACGACGCTGCCCGCGACGGAAATCAGCGAGTTAAGGTAGTTCTGCGCAATGCCCAGCTGCGACCACGTTTTCGCGAAGAGAGAAAAATCGAACACTTCCGGGAGCAGCTTGGCGGACGACATGAACTCCTTCAAGTCCTTGAAGCCCGCCAGCACAACCCAGATAATCGGGAAAACCGCGATGACCGTCATAATCAGGCAGAAGAAGATGATGAACCCATACCCAACCCGGACGGACGCGGAGTGCATATCGTAGTCCCGGATGACGCCGGTGCGCTGTGCTTTTGCCATATGCGTTCTCCCTCCTTAATCCCAGTCGGATTCTTTGCGGTCGAAGTAGGAGTAAATCGCCGTCATGACGAGCAAAATCAGCGTGACAATCACCGCGACGGCAGATGCCTTGCCATAGTTCATCGAGCCGCCGAACGCGTACTGCCACATCAGCTGCATCAGCGACAGGGACGCATTATCCGGGCCGCCCTTCGTCAGCACCATCGGTTCATACATAATCTGGAACACGGAGATGATTTGCAGAATCAGCAGCGTACCTGCGAGCTTCTTGATGGCAGGAATCATGATGTGGATGATGCGCTGCCAGATGCCCGCGCCGTCAATCGCCGCCGCTTCGTACAGCTCCGGGCTGACGCTGGACATGCCCGCCATGTAAATCAGCGCCGTCGCGCCCGCGCCCTTCCACGTCGCAATCAGAATGATGATGGGGATGACCCACTCCGAGCGCGTCAGGTACGTCTGCGGCGCAATGCCCAAGTGGCTGAGCAGGATGTTCAGCACGCCGGACTTCTCGCCGGAGAAGAACGCCGACCAGAGGATGACGACCGCCAGACCGGGCAGCATATTCGGCAGATACGCCACCGTGCGGAAGAAGCTCTTGCTCCGCACGGTCTCCCCAATCAGCAGCGCCAGCACCATCGGCAGGAAGAAGCCCAGCAGCAGCGACCAGAACGTGTACGAGAACGTGTTCGTCAGCGCCTGCAGGAAGTCATCTTTGCCCATGACGCTGATGTAATTTTTGAAGCCGATGAAGTTCACCAGTTCGATGTTGCGCGTCTTATACAGGCTCATCACCACGCTCTCGAACAGCGGTTCCCAGACAAAGAACAGCATCAGCACGAGGCTCGGCAGCATAATCAGCCAAGCATTGAGGTGGTCAACCGTCCGTGCGCGCAAGCCGACTTGCGCCTTTTTTCTGCTCATAGGCGTTCCTCCGCGAAGATTTGAGCGATTTTTGTGTAAAAGAAACCGGCATCGGTTCTCCTCCGCCGGTGTTCTTTTTTCCAATTAGAAATGAGGAATTAGCAATTAGCAATAATTGCCCGATGGCACCGCACTGCCCCGTCCGCATTGACTTTCGCTCGTCACCAACAAGGGCTAACCCAAAGTGCAGCGGCGCCGAAGGTTTCCAAAGGGCGATCGGAAAGCCCTTTGGTCGCCTCCGCAGAGGCGAAACCCTCTGCAACAAACAGTGCAATGCCATGCAGAATCAGAAATTAATAATCATTGATTTCATCATCCAGATACTCCTGGAAGGAATCCTGCGCCTTTTGCAGCGCCTTGCGCACGTCCGCGCCCTCGCGAGTGATGACGCGCTGAATTACAGCGGTCAGCTCGCGATACAGCTGCTGCGCAAAGACGGGTTCTTCCGAGCGCAGCGTAATCGTGCCCTGCGTGATGGAATCGAAGAAGTCGTTATACAAGCGCATATCGACATTGCAGTATTCGTCAATAATCGCCTGCTTCGCCGCGTTGTAGTCCGCGTCGTTCCACGCGCTGATGGCGGGCAGAACCGGGGCGCCGCGGTCGCGCTTGGCAGCATAGTCCGCGCGCATCCCCTCGATAATCTGGTCATTCAGGTAGGGCATCTTGCCCAGCACGGTCAGGTATGCCATCAGCGCCGTCGCCTGATCCTCGGTGATGTTCGGCGCGAACATGTAGCAGGTGCCGCCCGCCAGCGCATAGCGTCCCGCGTCGCCCGCCGGGAACGGAATCAGCGCGAAGTCCTCCACCGGCAGACCCTTGTTGGAGGTCGGCTGGTCAACCGAGTCATCCGCCGCGAAGTTCATCGCCGCTTCGCCCGTGCCCAGCAGAGAATGCGCGCCCGCCCAGTCGGTCGTGGTCGCGTCGGCATTGAGGATGTTGTACTTCCAGCGCAGGTCGCGGATGTACTCCATCGCCGCCACGCACTCGTCGGATGTGAAGTTGCACACCCAGCGGCCGTCTTCATCCTGATATTCCAGCGCGTTTTCGCCCACGCAGCCGAAATTCCACGCGATATTGGTGAACAGCCAGCCGCCATACGTCTCGCTCGCCGGGAACACAAGCCCCGCCTTGCCCGTCTTTTCGCGGATAATCTGACCGTATTCCGCCACTTCCTGCAAGGTCTTGGGGTAAATCGGCAGACCTTCCTCGTCCACCAGCCCCGCCTCGCGGAACAGGGCGACATTGATGTGCATACCCAGCACATAGCCGTCGCGCGGCAGACCGTAGATGCGGCCGTTCTCGTCGGACAGCATTTCGAGGTACGACGGGCTGAACTCATTCAGCACCCCCGCGCGCTCCAGCGCATCGGTCACGTCGCCGACAAGATGCTGGCTGATCAGCAGCTGCGGGTCGGTAAACGGCGGCTGGAAGATGCTCGGCGCCGTGCCGCCCTTCGCCATCGGAACGTAGCTGCTCAGGGTGTAGGAGTAGTAATCCGGCACCAGCGTCACGTTCGGGTACTGCTTCTTCATCGTCTCGCGGTAGCTCTCAAAGAGCGCCTTTTCCGCCTCCGCCGCCGTATCCGCGGGCCAGTTGCCCAGCGTAATCGTGCAGGTCAAGTCCGCATCAACGACCTCTTCCGCCATCGCCAGCGGCAGCGCGCCCAGCATCAGGCACAGCACCAGCAGCATGGAAACCAATTTCATCGACCCTCTCATGGGAAAACCTCCTTCACGAGTTCGTGGCGTATTTTTCGTTAGGTTTAACGCTCAACCTTGTCTCTATTATAGTGTATCAAGCCCATTTTGTCAATCCCGTTTCGAGATTTTTTTGAAAAGAAAAGGGGCTGCTTCGGAGAAGCTGTGTCCCCGAAGCAGCCAAAGGGATGTGTTATACTATTTCCAGATAAGAATGCGCCAAGATGCGCCGCGAATTTTTCATTCTGGCTAACGTGAATGAAACGCAGCGTAGCAGCGCTACGCTAAGTGGAATGAGCGGACGCCAGAAGGGAAAAGGCGCAAGCAGATGGCGCAGGTGAATCTGGAAATAGTATTATTTGCTTTCCTTGAAAGCGACCATCAATCCCTGTGCATTTGCCCAGTCAATCACCTGCTGATTTTCCGCGTCGCAGAGAATCACCGGATGGCAGCCGCTGAAGGCATCATCCGCCAGCGTTTGCACACTGTTCGGGATAATGACCAGCCGCAGCAGCGTACAGTCTGCAAAGGCGCGCTTTCCAATCGCAGTAACGCCCTCCGGAATATTCACCTGCTGCACCTGCCACATGCCGACAAAGGCTTCTTCCTCAATGGTCTTCAAACTCGCAGGCAGCTGTAAAATATGATCCGATGCAATCCCATAGCCGTTGTCCAGCCATGTGCCGCAAATCTTGCAGACCGTGTCGCTTATCCGCCTGTCTTCCGTCGATGTTGCAGGCCGTACCGTCTCAATGTACGGCGTATGCGGTATGTCGATGCGGCTTGTAACGGAACTGTATTCCGATTCCACATAGTTGTCCGCTGTCTGCGCAATGTAGAGAGCATATCCCAGGTCGCAGCGAAGCGCCGAAAGGTCAAGCGTAATTTCGCGTTTGCCGTCCGGGTAAAGTTCTGCACGATCCTCCACATAGAAGTGCGTTATAGGAGCACTCGATGTGCCGCCTTCCGGCCAGAAAATCAAATCCAGCTGCGCATTTTCCGGGAAAATATGTGAATCCGAAAGCGTCAGCGTCAGCTTGTTGTCCACCAGCTGTGCAGCATCACGAATGGGCGGCAGCTGGCATTCCAGCACCAAGTCAAATTCCGTCGGTGCCAGCGTGTCAATGTACTGGCTCAGGGTCGGGGTGAAGGTCGCATGATAGACCTTTTTGCCAGTAATGGTCTGTTTCTTTTCTATATCTTCTCCCCTTTCTATGGTGAACAGCGCCACGCTTGCTTCTTCGGTGCCTTCCGTCAGCGTCAGCGTGCCATCCACATTCCAGTCGCACAGCACTGCCGTGTATTCCGGATCATCCAGCCGCACTTCCGCGCCATACGGATAGAGCGTCTGCGTATTCACCGTCACTTGCGCATACTCGCCCGTCAGGTCGTCACTGAGCCAGTAGCCGTTGTTTGTGCCAATGATAGTCGGCTCAAATTTGCCCTGCGCGTTCTGCCAGTCCAGCGTATCCATGTGCCGCCCCGCGAAATCCAGCACATACGCATAACTCGCATCCATCAGTTCCTCAATCGGCTGAACTTCCGCATACACCAGCTTCTTGCCCTCTGTAAAGGACGCAGATGCCTGCTCAACAACCTCCGCCTCTACATCCTTGGAGTACGCCTGATAGAGGAAGGTCTGGTCGTAGTTGTCGCAGTCTTTCACTTTCGGATCATCCCCGAACGACAAGCGATACGTTTCTCGATTGAGCATGAAGTATCTCGCCTTTCCGAAATGCTCCACAAAGGCAGGATGCGTGAAATACCATTGCCCATCAATCTGAATCATATTCACGGCATCGCCGTCAAAATACGAAACAAAGACTGAGGTTTGATTCCCAATTCCCGCGCCCTCAACGATGCCCTTCGCGTTGAAGTAGATATCATTGGTAACATTTGCCGCATTCAGCAGTGCTTTGTATGCAAATGCCCAGCCCCAGCGCGTACCTTTACGCAAAGTAAGCACCATTTTGCCGCTGTATGTGTGCGGCAGCATGTCTGACAGCTTCGTTTCGCTGAGCATCCAGTCTACCAGCGCTTCTGCCTTCTGATAGTCTGTCATGTCATCCGTAATTACCTGCGCGACAATTTTTGCTGCCAGCTGGTCAGCCGTGCCGAGGTATTCTGCCGGAATCGACTCATCCAAATGCACAGGAATCTGATGCGCCAGCGCGTACTGATGCGCCGCGCTGCCCGACGGCGTGTAGAATTCCACAACCGCTTCGCTGAACGCATCATCCGCAATTTCCGTAACCGATGCCGGAATTTCCAGCAGCAGCATCGCGTTTCCAAATGCATTTGCTCCGATGCGCTCCAAGCCATCCGGCAGTTTCAGCGCTGCCAAAGCAACATTGCCGTGGAATGCCTGTGTGCCAATGCTGCGCACACCCTGCGGGATGGTAAGCGTCTGTATCCGCGTGGCCTGCGCAAACATCCCCTGCGGGATTTCCGTCAGTGATTTCGGCAAATGCACGGACAGAATGGCATAGTTCTGCCACATCGGATTGATGCCGATTTTGTTCACGGTATCCGGGAAATACATGGACGTAACGGACGTGGAAGCAAACGCATAATCCCCGACCGTTTCCAGCGAATCGCCCAGAGAGAAGGACGGAATTGCTTTGCAGACGTTGAATGCCCGCTCGCCGATGTACTTCACATGCGGCAGCAAAACGCCCTTCTGCGCTGCCGACGGCGAAACGCGCTTCAGCGTCTTGCAGCCATCAAACGCATGGCCTTGAATTTCTGTCAAATTCGGCGAAATATTGAGTTCCTCAAGGTTTTCGCAGTTCATGAAGGCGTTTTCGCCAATGAACTGAATGAGCGCACCGCCGCTAATGGTTTGAAGCGCCTTGCAGCCGTAGAACGCGCCGCCTTCGATAGTCGTAACAGAACTGGTAAGCGTTGCTTCCGTCAGCTTTGTGCAGCCAGTGAACGCTTCACTGCCAATCGTTTCGACACCGGGTGCAACTGATACCTTTTCCAGATTTTCGCAAGCAGCGAATGCCCCGGTACCAATACGCTTTACATCTCCGGGAATGGTAATCGAGGTCAAACCGCTTTGACGGAATGCTGTTTCTCCAATTTCCGTTAGGCTTTCAGGCAATTCCACAGTTTGGAGCTTGCTCGCGTTCCAGAAGGCACTCACCCCAATCTTCTTCAAGCCATTGGGGAGCGTCAGCGAACGGAGTTCTTCATTATAATAGAATGCCATGTCCGCGATTTCGGTCACATTCGCCGGGATAACAACTTCAGCAATCGGAACACTTCGGAATGCTTCTTTTCCGATCGTGGTCAACGCAGCCGGGAAGTTAACATCCTTCAAGGCAAAGCAGCTTGCAAACGCAAGGTCTCCTATGTTCGTTACCCCATCCGGCAGATGAATACTTTCCAGCGACTTGCAGTTTGCAAATGCTTCATAGCCGATGCTCGTCACACTGTCCGGAATTTCAATAGTTTTCAGGGACGTACAGTCCTTAAAGCCATGCGCGAACGTGATGTTCTTCGGCAAAACGACCGTAGTCAGGGACGTGCATTCCGTGAAGCATCCGCCTTCCATGCGGAAAACCTGCGGCGGCAGAATTACTGTCTCCAAATTTTCGCATCTTGCAAATGCCCACTCCATCAAGTCAAAGTCCGTCGATGTGATTTCCACAGACTTCAGCTGATGGCAATCAGTAAATGCAAAACTCCCAACGTGAAGACCCGGCTGCGAAAGTTTCAGCGATGTAATGCCGGAATTGTAGAATGCATTTCGTCCAATCAACTCTAATTTTTCCGGGAAGTTGATATCCGTTAGTGCTGTGCAGTTTTCAAAAGCATAAGAATCAATGACAGTGCAGCTTTCCGGCAGCGTGACACTCGTTAAACCTTTTCTGCTCTTGAACGCCCCTTCGCCAATCTTTGTGATGCCGTCACGAACAGTTACATGCCCCGTAATTGAAGCATTTACAAATACGATGCTGTTGTCCTGCGTATCATACAAGACACCGTCTTCGGATACATAGCGCACAGAACCAACCGCTGTCGTTATCGTTTTCAGCTTGCTGGGCCACTCGCCGCTGATGTCCGCCAGTTTAGCAGGCAAGTGCAGCGTTTCCAGCGAACGGCACCCTTCCACAACACCGCTCATATAAGTTAGACTATTCGGCAAATTCAAGGTATGCAGCGAGTAGCAGTTTGCAAATGTTCCCGACATCCACGTGATACCTTCAGGTACCGTTATTTCTGTTAAACTGGCGCAGGCGTAGAATGCGCTGTTGCCCAAAAACTTCAAATTTTCCGGTAGCACAGTATTTTCCAGTTGTGTACAGTAGTAAAATGCCAAATCGTCTATTGTTGTCAAGCCCTCCGGGAAGGTTATCTCTTTCAGTTCTTTGCAGGATTGGAATGCGCTGTTTCCAATTTTCTGCAAAGAGTCCGGCAGTTGAACAGATGTTATCGCATGTTCCTTAAACACATCACCGGCAATGCGCACCGTGCCGTCACGAATCACTACATCCCCCGACACATCCGGCAGGGCATAGCGCAGTGTTTGCGCAGGAATGTCGTAAAGCAGACCGTCCACTATCTCATAGTTTGGATTTCCTTCGGCTACATACAGCGATGTCAGCGCTGAACAGTCTGTGATGAATGAGTCGCCAAGGCTGGTTACATTAGCCGGTATCGTAAGCGACGTCAAGCCAGAAGATGCAAACGCTCTCCACCCAATCGTCGTCAGTGTGTCTGGCAATGTAATTTGCTTCAGCATGGTGCAGCTACCAAAGGCCGATTGCCCAATTTCCACCACACTGCCAAGTGTAATCTCCTGCAAGTTGTCCTGTCCCCAGAAACCGTCATCCGAAATGATTTTCAAGCTCTGCGGCAGACTTACGCTCACAAGCGTGCGAATGTAGCCTTTCTCATAATCAAAATACGCTTTAAATGCCGAGTCCCCAATCACTTCAATCCCTTCGCTGACAACAACGTGCGTCAGAATCGGGCTGCGGAGGTTTTCAATCGCATAGACAGGGTATCCGTCAATCACTGCCGGAACAACCGTCTCCGGCAGCGTGCCCGTATAGCCCGTAATATACGCTTTGTCCCCTTCAAGGCGATAGGTGAACGATGTGCTTTCACTGGCATAGCGCACCCCGTGTGCGCTCGCCCACAGCTGCGCCGCGCTGCCATCCTGCACCACAAGGCACAGGGCATCATTCACTGCTTCAAACGCATGGTCGCCAATCGTCTCCACCTGCGTGCTGATGGTGATGCTGCGCAGATTCTGGCAGTAGGCAAACGCATAGTCCGCAATGGCGGTCACGTTTTCGTCAATCACCAAATCCGCTCCTGCGCGCCGTGCCGGATAGAGCAGCAGCGTTTTACCTGTCGCGTCCATCAGGATGCCGTCACAAACCTGCAAATACACACTTTCCGCTTCCACGCGCACTTTTTGCAGGTACTTGCAGTTTGCAAAGGCGTTTTCCGCAGTACCGACCACAGGCAGCCCGTTATGCACAGCCGGAAGCACCAGCAGTACCGCATTTTCATCGCAGCCGCTGACAAGATAGCCATCCTGCGCGGCATTGAGCGTGTAGGAAATCTCCTGATCCGCCGCGGCAAAATTCACGCCCTGTGACGTGGCTGCTTTTTCAGCGGCAGACCCCTTCCAGCCGCGGATGGTCAGATTCTCGCAGTTTGCAAAAGCATCCGCCGCGATTTCCTCCACGTCCGGCCAGAGCAGGATGTCCGTCAGCGCCCTGCATCCCTCAAAAGCGGCACTTTCAATGCGCCGCACCGTGCGCGGCAAAGTCACATTGGTTAGGCTTTCATTGCCGCTGAATGCCCTTGCGCCAATTTCCACAATGCCGTCCGTCAGTTCGATTTGGGTCAGCGCAGTGCAGTGCTCAAACGTGCTCGCCGGGATTTTCGTCAACGCGGCGTCCCACTGAACTTCCCGCAGGGCGGCGCAGTTCATCCACGCGCCGTTGCCCAGCGTCGTGACGCTCTTGGGCAGCTTCAGCGTCTGAATCCCCGTATCAGAGAAAGCAGCTGAGCCAATCGTATTCAGATTTTCCGGCAAAACGATGTTTTCCAGCGTGCCAATGCCCGCAAACGCATACGCGCCGATTCTGGTCAGGCTCTCCGGGAAGATGATTTCCGTCAGGGCCGTATTTTCAAACGCATTTGCTTCTATGGTTTGCAGATACTTGCTCCATGTCACCGTTTTCAGCGACGTGCAGCCGCTGAACGCCGACGCAGAAACGGTATGGAGGCGCTCCGGCATCTGGAATTCCGTCAAGGAAACGTCATTCCGGAACGCCGCTGCACTCAGGCTCGTTACGCTGTCCGGAATATGCACGCTTTCCAGTGCCGTGCAGTTCTGGAACGCCTTTGTGCCGATGTTCGACAGCGAATCATCAAACGACAGCGATTGCACCGCCGTGCAGCCTTCAAATGCCGATTCGCCAACAGACGTCACGCCCGTGAACGCATTGGGCGAAACAAGCGACGTGCAACCCTTGAAGAATCGGTCAGGAATCGCCGTCAGCGTACCTTCACCGAAATTCACCGTCTTCAAGCCCGTTGCATTTTCAAACATACCTGCCTGATAATCGCTGAAAATCGGCGAGAAAGTCAGCGTTTCCAGATAGCGCAGGTTTTTGAGTGCGCCATCATCAATCAGTGTCAGCGTTTCCGGCATGACAAAGCTTTGCTGCGGTGCGCTGGCAGCATAAGTCAGCAGCCGCGTGGCATCTGCCGTCATCAGTGCACCTTGCTGCACCTGAAAATGCGTGTTTCCCTCTGCCAGCTGGAAAGCCGTCAGCGCCGTGCAGTCACGGAATGCATCCGCTCCAATCAGGGACAGCGATTTCGACAGCGGCATCGAAGTCAGCGCAACACAGCCGTCAAAGGCTTCCGCGCCAATCATCGTAATATCGCCATCAAACTGAATTGATTCCAGTCTTTCGCAGCCCTGAAATGTGCGGTCAGCAATGACCGTCACACCAGCCGGGATTTGCAGCTTCTTTATCGTGTAGCAATACTGGAATGCGCCTTCCCCAATGGATTCGAGCTTTTCAGGCAGACGACCATCTCCCCAAGCTCTCCCCACTCTCCCCATATTCCAGCATCCAGCGAACGCGCTTTTACCGATTTTGGTCACGTTTTTGCCGATGCACTGCTCAACACTATAATCTCTCGCAGAGCCGTAGCCCCAGCAGTTCACAAAGGCTTCGTCCGGAATTTCTGTCAGTGAATCAGGGATTTCCAAGAAGTGCATTTGTAAACATGCCGCAAATACGCCCTCGCCCATTTTCGTCAGCTTCTGCGGCATCCGAACCGCATCAAGATAGGCGCTGCCTGCAAAGGCTTCCTTACCAAAGGTGGTTACATTGTCCGGAATGTAAAATTCCTTGCCGATGCCCGACGGCATATCATAAAACGCGCGGTCGCCGATCGTCGTGACCGGATACCCTTCAATCTCCTGGGGAATAAGCACTTTGCTTCTCAGCAGTTCTTTATTATATCCTGTAATCGTCGCTTCCCCATTCTGAATCTCATAGGTATAGTACTCTGCCGGGTCTGCAACAAGCACATATGCGTGCATGTAAATCCAATAATCGACATTCGGTTTTTTTATGCGTAGTTCTACACGAACCATTTCATTGTTGGAAAGAGTAATGCTACCTTTTCCATCAAATTCGACACAGGTTCCCGTTGGCTCATAGGTATAGCTTTCCGTGCGGCCTTCACCATATTCGTCATCATAGTAAGTACAGCCATGACCATCCGTATAGGCAAAACACCATGACCATCCCTCTTTATCCACAATGAAGCCTTCCGGAACGTCATAGCTAAAGTGGATTGTTTCCCCCGGCTGGGCAAAAATGACACGCTTCCCTTCCAAATCCACTTTCTCTTCGCGCGTTTCTGCGCAAGCAACTGTCGTTGCCAGCGCAAAAAGAAGCAAGAACAGTCCGAATGTGACTTTCCAACGTTTCATGTGCAATTCTCCTCCATCCGCTTTTTTCCTGTTGCAAACTGCCAGTTTTCCATATTTATTATACGCAGGTTTTCCCAGCTTGTCAACATGATTGGTAATCGTTTCTTGACAATTTCTTCTGAATATAGTATTAGCATCTTATTGATTTGACGGTGCATGACATAGCATTCGATTTAGTTTCTGTATTTTCCCTTAATTTTCTTGATTCTTCTATTGACTTTTTCTTGAAATTGCTGTATGCTGGAAATCGAGAAAGGGGTTGATACGCATGAAATCCAAGAAACTTTTGACGATTACCCTGACCAGTCTGCTGATCGGAAGCTGTCTGGTCCTACCCGCACTGGCGGACAGCGCGGACGCTCCAAGCGGCGGAAATGTCGCGACTTACGAAATTTCCGCAAACGTAAAACGCATTGATGAATATGCGTTTGCAAACAGCACGAGCCTTGTCAGCGTGAAAATTCCTGATTCTGTAACTGCCATCGGGGATTACGCCTTCTCGGGCTGCACGAGCCTGAAAGAGATCACGATTCCCAGCAGCGTGACAGAGATTGGCGCGCACGCATTCGATGGATGCACGGCGCTGGTGAAGGTGGATGGGCTGGAGAATGTAACGAATCTCAGCGACTTCACGTTCTATAACTGCATTTCACTGCAAGATGTTGGGGATTTGACTTCTTTGACGAGCATTGGCGAATCTGCTTTTGCAGGCTGCAAATCACTGACGCAACTCTGTGATATGCCCCATCTGAAAAGTATCGGCGCGTCTGCTTTTTCATACAGTATCAGTTGGGACGATGGAACAGAACAATATTGCGATTCACTGAAGCGTATTGGCGACATTTCTAATGTCGAACAAATCGGTGATTCAGCCTTTTTCAGCTGCGCGTCTTTAGCAGAAATCGGAAGTTTGCAGCATGTCACAACAATTGGGGATTGGGCTTTTGGGTATTGCACTTCACTCAAAGAAATCAGCAGCTTAGACAATATTAAAAAGATTGGCAGATGGGCTTTCTACGATTGTCAGTTGAATACGCTTGAAATCGGAGGAAATGACGTCCACATTGGGGCGGAAGCATTTTTCAGTTGCAATTCTCTTGCAAGCATCGAGGGCTTAAGCAACGTAACAAGCATCGGCAGCGGTGCTTTCGAGTCCTGCGCCATGACCACCATTAGCGGTCTAACGAACATTTCTGCCATTCCGGATAGCGCATTTGCCAGCTGTACCAATCTGCAAAGCGTAGAAGGTTTGGAGAATGTGACGAGCATTGGCGCATACGCATTCTCCAGATGCTATGCGTTGGAAACACTTGATAACACCGATAATGTGACCACCATTGGTGCTTACGCTTTCAGAGATTGTGAATCGCTCACATCCATGGAGCATTTGAGCAATGTAACAAGTATTGGCGATAGTGCTTTTGTAGGCTGCACCTCCTTGGTTCGGGTTGGTGATATGCCCCATTTGGAAAGCATCGGCGACTCTGCCTTTGGGGTTTCCAGCCGTTGGATTCCGGACGAAGGCATGTCAAAAGACTATGCCTGTGCGTCACTGGAAAGCATCGGAGATCTCAGCAGCGTTACTTCCATCGGCGAAAACGCCTTCTATCAGTGCACTTCGCTGAAAACCGTCGGCAGTCTCAGCAGCGTTACTTTCATCGGCGCAAATGCGTTCAAGCAGTGTACTTCCCTGCAAAGCATCGGGGAACTCGGCAGTGTTACACGCATCGCGTATGGTGCCTTCTACGGCTGTGAATCACTGACCAGCATTAGCGGCTTGGAAAAGCTGACCGTCTTGAATCGAGAGACATTCCGCAATTGCAAATCGCTGAAAACCGTTGGTGATTTAAGCAGTGTGACAAGCATCAGCGAGAAAGTGTTTGATGGCTGCACTGCGCTAACCACAGTTGGCGATTTAAGCAGCTTGAAGGTCGTTCCTGACAGGCTGTTCTTCTATACGTCAAATCTGGTTTCGGTTGGCGATTTGAGCAGCGCCACCAGCATTGGAGAGAGCGCATTCTCTGGCTGCCGCAAACTGACGAGCATCGGAGACATGTCCAATGTTCGTACCATCGGCGAGTCTGCATTTTCGTCCTGTAATGCGCTAACAAGCATCGGTTCCCTGCCCAATGTTCGCACCATTGGCAACTATGCGTTTTCTGGCTGCAAAACATTGACCAGCCTTGATGAGATGCCCATGCTGGATAGCATTGGCAGTAGTGCATTTTCGGGCTGCAGTATGCTGGCAAGTCTTGGTGAAATGCCCATACTAAAAAGCATTGGCAGTAGTGCATTTGAGAGTTGCAGCAAACTGACGAGCCTTGATGGAATGCCCATGCTGGATAGCATTGACACCGGTGCATTCGCTTACTGCACCACCTTAACCAACGTCGAAATTCTGGCAAATGTAACGACACTCGGAAGCCATACCTTCTACGGCTGCAAATCGCTAAAAACCATTGGTGATTTAAGCAAAGTTACAGTCATCGACTCCTCCACATTCGCTTCCTGCAGCGCATTAGAGAGCGTAGGCGATGTGAGCAGCGTAACTTCAATTGGTTATGCCGCATTTGAGGGTTGCTCTTCGCTTGTGCGTGTCGGCAACATGAGTAATGTCGAATCCATTGATTCTAACGGTTTTGCAAATTGCAGCGCCTTGGAACGCATTGATGAACTGGACAAGATCACCAGTATCGGTCAGTATGCATTTATGGGCTGTACTGCACTGAAGAGTATCGGTTCCCTGCGCAACTTGAAAACTATCGGTCAAGGTGCTTTTAACGGCTGCAGTGCACTGGAGCATGTTGACGATTTGTACAGCTTGACGCGCTTGGAATCCGATGTTTTCTCACACTGTGTATCGTTAATCAGCGTTGACTGGTCTGACAAACTAACCGTCATTGGGAGTAGTGCATTCTTTGGCTGCAAAACGCTTGTCAGCATTGGTGATTTAAGCAATGTTGCAAGCATTGGAGGTTCTGTCTTTAGGGACTGCATCGCGCTGAAATCAATCGGCAATATGCCCAAATTGGAATCAATGGAGTCGGATTGTTTCATGGGCTGCACCGCACTGGAAACCGTCGGTAATTTAAGCAGCCTGAAGGAGATTCCATATGAGGCGTTTGATGGCTGCACCTCTTTGGTGAGCATCGGCGATTTGAGCAACGTAACCACTATCGGATCATACGGGTTCAACCAATGCAAAAAGCTGACCTCAATTCCGAATCTGGGCAGTTTGGAAAGCGTCAATCAATTTGCCTTCTCCGGATGCGAGTCGCTTGCATTTCTGGGTAATCTTCGCAATCTAACAAGTTTTGGCTATTCGCCTTTCATTAACAGTCCTTTCTATAACTGCCCAAACCTTGTCCTGGAAGTCCTGCCGGACTCCGCCGCTGAGCAGTACGCAAAGAGCTACAACATGCGGTACACCTACATTACGGAGTAATTCTCACATCACTTGGTTCTTCGCGGAATCTTGGGGGCAACCAGCAAGATTCCGTGAAGAGCCTTTTTTGCACCATTTCGTCCACATCCACATCCATGTTGATATGTGCCGTTGGATTTCGCAGAACTATAGTGCGTTTCTAAAATGAGACCGGTGCAGTTTCAAGCAGATTTTCTTGCAATTCAAGGATGAAAACCGAAGGTTTACTGGCGGTAAATCGAGAAGTGCAAGAAAAGATGCCAAAATTGCACCGGTCTCATTTTAGAAACACACGCTAAGGAGCAATCAGCTCATAGAATTTGAGCGCCTCGACAATCGCAGTTTCCTTGTCTGGCGGACAGTGTGGCTGCTTTGCCTCCTCAGACTTCGGCTTGTTGTAATTCTCACGCTCAATAATGCCACATTTCTGCTTCACCTGTGCGATATAGAGGTAGCTGACCTTCAAGCCATTATGTTCCAGAACATACGCTTTGATTTCCTCGTAGGTTGCCTTTTTCTCCGCGGCAGTCAAATCCAGCTCGTCCATCTTCACTTCAATCTCGATATGGTCCTTGCTTTGAAGTTGGACAATAAGCATACCGTCTCCGACATATCCATTTCGTCCCAACCAAGTCCAGTGATTTTCGAGCCGTTAAAATACACGGGAAAACGGAACTCGATGCGCTTTATGATGCGTCCGTCGCTCTGGCGCTCCGGGTAAATCTCCACGCGCTCGATGAAGCTGTTCATGAAGGTCTTTTTCTCCAGGTCGGTGAACTGGTCGTAGAGCTTGTCAAAGTAGAGCAGGAACTGATAGACGTTGTCGGTGGAAATCCGGCGCTGGCGGATGTTGTCCATGCGGGTCTGCACCTCGGCGATGCTGACCTCGATGGAGGCGATCTGGTCGTAGACCCTGTTTTGGCGCTCCTGCAGGTCCTGCGCCTTGCGGGTGTAATGCGGGTCGTCGAAATCGAGCGCGTCGATCTGCTCGCCCAGCCTGTCCTTGGTACCCGTGAGCTGACGGAGCTGCTTGCGCAGGGTCTCCATCTCCGCGTCAAGCTCGGCGGTATCCAGCTTCCCGCCGATCTTCTCCCGGATGCCCTGCTCAAAGGCGGGGGTGTTGACCAGCTTGTGGATGATCTCCTCCACCACGCCATCGATGATTTCCTCGCCCCACTGGTGGTGGTAGTCACAGCGCTTGCCGTCCACATGCAGGCGGTGCTTGCAGGCGTAGTAGAAGTAGTCGCGGTAATAGGTCCCGTCGCCCTTCTTCTTGCGGTTCACGTTGCCGTACATGCCGCCGCCGCAGATGGGGCACTTGAGCAGCCCGGACAGGACGTGCTCGTGGTCAAGGCTGTGTGTTTTGAGCTGGCGCTTGTTGGTCTGCTGGCGCTGCTTCTGCGCAAGCTGCCAGTCCTCCTCGGAGATGATGGGCTCGTGGATGCCGTCGTAGAGCGCGTAGTCCTTCTGCTTGACGATGTGGTACTGGTTGCGGGTGCCGGGGATCTTCTCGTTATGCCTGCGCCCGTAGGCCAGCTTGCCGCAGTACACGGGATTGTCAAGCACGCCGATGAGGAAGGACCCCGTGAAGGCTTCCCGCTTGTTGTTGTGGCGGCAGATCTTGCTGTATCCGTGCTCGTTGAGCCAGTTTGCGATTCTGGCGGTGCCCATGGTGGTGTGGATGTACTTGTCATAGATGATGCGGATGACCTCGGCCTCTTCCTCGGCAATCTGCAGCTGCCCGTCCACGAGCTTGTAGCCGTAGGGGGCAAAGCCACCGTTCCACTTGCCCTCGCGAGCCTTCTGCCTGCGGCCCTCCATCGTCTGGACAAGGATATTCTCGCGCTCGATCTCGGCGACAGCGGAGAGAACGGAAATCATCAGCTTGCCGCTGTCCTTGGAGGAGTCGATGCCGTCCTCCACGCAGATGAGGTTCACGCCGAAGTCCTGCATCCGTTGCAGGGAGGTCAGCACGTCCGCGGCGTTGCGGCCGAAGCGGGAGAGCTTGAACACCAGCACGAAGGAGACGCCGTCCTTGCCGGATTCGATGTCCCGCAGCATGCGAAGAAACTCCGGGCGGCCCTCGATGTTCTTGCCGGATTTGCCCTCGTCGCAGTATTCCCCGGCGACGAGCATGTTCTGGAATTCCGCGTACTTGCGCAGTTTGTCCTTCTGCGCGTCCAAGCTGTAGCCGTCCACCTGCATGGAGGTGGAGACGCGGGTGTAGATGTAGCACTTCATTCGCTTCATGGCTTTTCCTCCCGGTGGTCGGGCTTTGCCGCGCCTGCGTGCTCCTCGAGCTCAAGGAGAAACCTGTCGTAATCGGACAGAAACTCGCGATCCTGAATGACGCGGTACTTCTCAAATTCCGTTTCCGCGTGCAGCCGTGCGATTTCCGCGGATACCCTGCCCGCATCCCTGAGCAGACCGTATTCGAACATTTCAATGAAGCGGTTCAGGCGGGTTTCCCAGTCCTGCATGGTCAGCGGGATGTGGCGCTGGGCCATGTTCTCGGCGAAGTCCAGATAGGAGGTGACCATGCGGTTCAGCTGCCCAAGCTCCTCCTCAGTGAGGTAGTTCTTGGCGATGGAAACGTCGGATTTCTTGATCTTGCCGTCCGGTGCGTCCTGCCAGGTGGTCAGACCCATGTGATCCTTCGTGTGGTCGGCGCGCTCCATGATGAGCTCGGCGGCGGTGTGCCCGTGCACGGCGAAGTGCATCTTGTTCTGCACCGTGGCATAGAAGCGTTTCGTGGCGGCGGAAGTACGGTCGTAGTCGATAGCAGTGGCATACAGGTCGGTGATCTTCTGATAGAACTTGCGCTCGCTGGCGCGGATCTCCCGGATGCGCTCCAGTTGTTCCTCGAAGTACTTGTCGGTCAGATAGGTGCCCTGCTTGAGCCGTTCGTCGTCCATGACCCAGCCGCGAATGGTGTACTGCGTTGCGATCTGATTGACCCATTTGCGGAACTGAACGGCGCGCTCGGAATTGACCTTGAAGCCGACCGCGATGATCATTTGAAGCGCGTAATGGTTGGTGGAATAGCTTTTGCCGTCTGTGGCAGTTATCCGAAATTTTCGGACAACTGAATCCTCTGACAGCTCGGAATCATCGAAGATTTTCTTGATGTGATAATTGATCGTTTTGACACTCACATCATACAGCTGCGCCATTGTCTTTTGCGTCAGCCAGATGTTTTCGTCCTCGTAGCGTATTTCGATGCTGCCCTGCGGGTCGCCCGTGGAGGCGACATAGGTCAACACCTCCGCCGCGCTGGAACGGATGGGCGCGGGCGTCTGCTTTTCTCTGGACATGGGAATTCCTCCTCGTGCGGTTTATGGAAGCCTTCCCCGGCCCGATTGGATACGAGCCGGTGAAGGAAGGTGGTTCAGGCGCAGATGATTTCGGTCATCACGTTGTGCTCCGCTTCGGCGCGCGCCAGATTCATGAGCCCGACCCACTTTATGGGATCTTCAGCCTTCAGGGCTTCGGTGATGCCCCAGCTTTGGGCATATCCCTTCATGAGAACATCGAAACGCTCGCTGGCCTGCTCATCGACAGTGTGCAGATAAGCATCCAGTTCTCCCGTGAACAGAAACCTTTGAAAATGACCCGGATGGTTCGATTCCAGGTGCCGGAGGTGCAGCCGGCCCCATCTGCCGATGGGCTGCTGCTCCGGAAGCTCCAGATCCGGAAAGTAATAATCGCCGTGAAGGGTGTAGCTCAGGCCGTTGTGCTCGTCGGTGATATGTTGGGGCAGCGTGCGGCTCTCAGGAGCAGGATGATTCTGAAGCATGGTGCACCTCCTGTCAATCGTGCAGTAACTGTTCGTGTATTTTGTCCCAACTGCATTTTATTATGCAGCCATATCATTTGTCAATGGTTCTTCTGAATTTGTTTGAGATGATGGATTGGATAAACTGTCCCAACTCGTTTTGCTGTCAGCGGGAAGAACGGGAAACTCCACCTTCCCGCTGTACTTTTCGATCATTTCGGCAAGAAAGCCGACGCACCGCTCAAAGGCGGCGTTCTGTTCAGGCGTTCTTTTGAGCAAAGCCATGATTCCTCCAATAAAGGGTTGATCGGTGGTGGGTGCATAGAGGTTCAGTGTTCCTTTCTTGTTCCTGCAGATATGCGAATCCACTGCGTACATACGTACATGTGTACAATCCCTTTGTATGTGTGTACGTATGTATACAGAGAATCGCGGAAATTCTCACTTATAGGGAATTTTAAATAAACGGGTTATCA
>ERZ779896.506-NODE-506-length-49312-cov-6.564833_pt1 | contig 49312 bp, 47 predicted proteins | sample MGYA00511067_ERZ779896 | MGnify/ENA primary metagenome ERZ779896 (study PRJEB29588, sample SAMEA2161597) | human gut metagenome | biome: human gut; feature: human-associated habitat; material: faeces | place: Denmark | collected 2008/2010 ... | reverse complement strand
GTATTATCGGCACGGTGGCAACCGGCAATATCTCAACCACCGGCTCCATGACCGGAGAAAAAGCCTCTGCCGCCCTTTCATCCTATCTGGGATACACCGCTTTGGGCGAAGACGCCGAGGACGTACCTGCCTTTTCCAACGTGGAGATTGGCGGCGGGCGGATTATGGCGACCGAGACTTCTGAAGAACATCCGGAAGGGATTGCCATAGGTATGTACCACACCGATCAATATATGGCCCCCAGCGGGGAATATTCCACGGTGACGGCTGCTGACGGGACAACGTGGTATAAGCAGTATGCGGCCGATACGGTGGAACGCAAGCCATACAAGGCCCCGGACGGCAATATCGCCTACAACGAGAGCATTGTCAAAAAGCTGCCTGACCCGCCGAAACGAAAGGATCGAGTCTGATGGCAGAAGAAAAGAACAATCAATCCAACCTGGCCGCAAAGAGTGCGCAGGCAGCCAATGCGGTGCGCGGCGCCGTTAAAACCGGCAAAGCGATAGCCGGGGCCGCCAAAGGCGCTGCTGCCGGTGGGCCATACGGTGCGGTGGCGGGGCTGGTGTGGGGTAACCGGCATCTGATCGGTAAGATCATTCTTGTGGTCGTGGCGATTTTTTTGCTGCCGATCCTGTTCATCCTCATGCTGCCGGCTTTGATTTTCGGCGGGCTGGTGGACGCCTTCACCCCGGACGACCCGACCGTCCCCGTCTTAAACGACAGCGCCTATATCACGGAGAACATGACAAGCATCACCAATTCGGTCAGCGACGTGCTTTCGGAGGCGTTGGAGGACGTGCTGAAGGAAATCGAGGACGATTTTTTATCCTCCACCGCCGATCAGCGGGAAATCATCAATCCCCATGAAAATGCCCCGGCCTATAATGCCAACGCCTTTGTCTCCCAGTTCTGCGCCTCCAAAAACAAAGATTTTGAATCCATTACGTTTTCCGATATGGAGTCCACCCTGCGGAACGCCAAAGGGGAGCTGTATTCCTATACGTCAAAGGAAGAGACCCGCACACGGGTAGAAGTGACCGTGACGGTTGACGCCAGCACGGGCAAGGAAACAGAAACTTCGACCACGGTGACGGAAGACTGGAAGGTCTATACCATCGTCTATAACGGCGAAGATTACTTTGCCGATAACGTGTTCCACCTGGATGCGGAGCAAAAGGAGCTGGCAAACAATTATGCTCAAAACCTGAGCCTGTTTTTGGGTGATGGGATGTTCCAGCGGCTGCCGAACGGATACAAAGCGATTTCTTCCCTCGGCGACATCAAGTTTACCGACGGCCAGACCGAAGTGGTGTACTTCAATCAGCTCGACGAGAAATATGCCGGCCAGCCCTATGGGACGGACGACATCGGCGGCTACGGCTGCGGCCCTACTGCGATGGCGATTGTGGTTTCCTCTCTCACCGATGAAACCGTTGATCCGATAGAGATGGCAAAATGGTCGTATGAGCATGGCTATTGGGCGTCGGGCAACGGCTCCTATCACGGCCTGATCCCGGCTGCCGCCAAAGCGTGGGAGCTTTCGGTGGAAGGCTGCGGAAAGGATGACGGGCAGAAGATCTCGGACGCATTGAGCGACGGCAAGCTGGTTGTCGCCCTGATGGACAAGGGCCATTTTACGCAATCCGGCCATTTTATCGTCCTGCGCGGCGTCCAAAATGAAAAAATCCTGGTGGCCGATCCCGCAAGCTATGCCAACAGCGAGCAGGCATGGGATTTGTCCCTTATTCTCGATGAAGCCCGGGAAGGAGCGGCGGCCGGCGGCCCGTTTTGGATTATAGGATAGCAAGGAGGTATGGATGAGCAAATCCAAAGACAACGAATTTGAAACCTATTATATCCCGCCGAATTTCATTGAAGGTTCCACCCTGTTCGGCGGGCTTTTTAAGCTGAGAAACGCAATCGAGGCCGGCGTCCTTGCCGTGGCGGTAGGGCTGCCGGTCTTCCTGCTGAATATACCGCTGACGACGAAGATCATCGTTCTCTGCCTGACGGCTCTGCCGCTGGCGCTGCTGGGACTGTTCGGCGTATCAGGCGAGTGCCTGTCGTCCTTCATCTTCGCTTTTTTCAAATGGCTCAAAAACCGCCGTGTCGTCGGCGTGGTTCCTGAAAAGGAAGCGGCCGAAAAACCGATAAAAAAGGAGAAGCCGGTCAGAAAAGCCGTCCGTGAAGAGAACAAGCCCCAGGACAAGGAACCGTCCATGATGGCGGAGATTGTAGGAGTTATCCGCAAGCGGTCGGCGAAAAAAGAGAAACCGGCTAAGGAAGTAAAGCCCCGGCAGCAGGAGCAGCGGCCGGAAAAGGTGCGGCCACGCCGACAACAGCATGAACGGGAGTTTTTGAATCCCGTGGCCGCCTATCTCCCCATTGACAAGATTGAAAACGGCGTCATCTACACCAAAGACCATCGGTATGTCAAGGTTCTTGAGGTGGAGCCGATCAATTTTCTGCTTCGCAGCGCACGGGAACAGCGGAGCATTATCTATTCCTTTATCTCTTACCTTAAAATCAGCCCGGTCAAAATCCAGTTTAAGGTTTTAACCAAGCGCGCCGACATCAACAGGCATACGGATATTGTCCGCAGGGAGATGGAACAGGAAACCGATCCACACTGCCGGATGCTTCAGGAGGATTATCTGAAACTGGTGGGGCGCATCGGCTCCCGTGAAGCGACCACCCGCCGTTTTTTCGTTATCTTTGAGTACGAGGCGGTGGGACGGCGCAGCAGTAATGAGGAATCCGACGCCGTATCCACCCTGCAGGTAGCGGCCCGCACAGCAGCGAACTATCTGAAACAGTGCGGCAACGAGGTGCTGGTTCCGGAAAACGAGGACGAATTTACGGTAGATGTCCTGTATAACGTCCTGTGCCGGCAGGAAAGCTCGGACATTCCGCTGCCTGTCCGTGTGCAGGATATTGTTTCCCGGTATGTGGCGCAGGGGAAAAACACCGACGCCATTCCCTGCACCGAATTTTTTGCGCCAAAGACGATTGATTTTACCCATGCCAAATACATCTGCATCGACGGGCTGTACCATTCGTACCTGCTGATCCCATCCGACGGGTATAAATCCCGTGTGACGGCCGGCTGGCTGAGCTTGCTGATAAACGCAGGTGATGGAATCGACATCGACCTGTTCCTGACAAAGCAGCCAAAAGAGCGTATGGTGCATAAGCTGGGCCAGCAGTTGCGGATCAACCGCTCCAAAATCAAAGAGACCAGCGACACCAACACCGATTTTGACGATCTCGACGGGGCGATCCGCAGCGGGTATTTTCTCAAAGACGGGATGGCGAACAACGAGGACTTTTACTACGCCAACATTATTATTACCATCACCGCCGAAACGCCGGAGGATTTGGAATGGCGGGAACGGGAAATGAAAAAGCTGCTGGTATCGCAGGATCTGTCGGTAAGCGCCTGCTCCTTTCGTGAGGAGCAGGCATTTTTATCGGCGCTGCCGCTCACCAGCCTGGAAAAGCACCTGTACGGGCGTTCCAAACGCAACGTGCTGACAGCCGGCGCCGCAAGCTGCTATCCGTTTACCGCTTTCGAGCTGTGCGACGACAACGGGATTTTGCTGGGGACGAACAAGATCAACAATTCCCTTGTCATTGTAGATATTTTCAATTCCCGGGTTTACAAGAATGCGAACATGGCGATTTTGGGAACCAGCGGGGCCGGCAAAACCTTTACGCTCCAACTGATGGGCCTGCGCATGAGACGAAAAGGCATTCAGGTATTTATCGTCGCCCCGCTGAAAGGGCATGAATTCCATCGTGCCTGTAAAAACATCGGCGGCGAGTTTATCCAGATCAGCCCGGCCTCCAAAAACTGCATCAACGTCATGGAAATCCGGAAAACCGATAAGTCGGCGGATGAGCTGCTGGACGGCGGCGCTTTGGAAAAATCGGCGCTGGCGTCCAAAATTCAGCAGCTACACATCTTCTTTTCCCTTTTGATTCCGGATATGTCCCACGAAGAACGGCAGCTTTTGGACGAGGCGCTGATTAAGACCTACAACCGAAAGGGGATCACCCACGACAACGCCTCTCTGGACGACCCGGAAAATCCGGAGTGCTACCGGGAAATGCCTATCCTGGGCGATTTGTACGAGGTGCTGGCCGCCTCCACGGAAACCAAACGGATGGCGAACATCTTAAACCGCCTTGTTCACGGCTCAGCCAGGTCTTTTAATCAGCAAACGAACGTCAATCTGGACAACAAGTATACCGTGCTAGATATATCGGAGCTGGGCGGCGATTTGCTCACCGCCGGTATGTTTATTGCGGTCGATTTCGTCTGGGACAAAGCGAAGGAAAACCGGACGGTGGAAAAGGCTATTTTTATCGACGAGTGCTGGCAGCTCATCGGCGGCGGCGGAAACAGCCTGGCCGCCGAGTATGTGCTGGAGATTTTCAAGATTATACGGGGCTATGGGGGATCGGCCATCTGCGCCACCCAGGATCTCAACGACTTTTTCGCCCTGGAGGGCGGGAAATACGGCAAGGGTATCATCAACAACTGCAAAACCAAAATCATCTTGAATCTGGAAGATGAAGAAGCGCAGCGTGTTCAGGACATCCTTCATCTTTCCGAAGCCGAGGTGATGGAGATCACCCATTTTGAGCGCGGGAACGGTCTTATCAGCTCCAACAACAACAATATCACGGTGGAATTCAAGTGCAGCGATTTGGAAAAATCCCTTATCACCACCGACCGCCGTGAGCTGCAGGAACTGGTCGAGCAGCGAAGGCTTCAGCAATCGGCAACACCGTCTTAATACGGACGCAACACGCATTGTCCGCCTGTATGCGGATTTTATACGGACTTTATACGCATTGAAGGAGATGTTTATATGAAAACACGGGAACAGCTTTACGGCAAGGAGGCCGCCGGCCTGCTGCGGAATATTACCAGCTACCATTGTATGCGGCACGAGCAGGCGTATCGTCTCTATCCCCACAAGGACAGAACGGTGCTGGATAACCTGCTCGGCTATCTTGTGAAGCAGGGGCGGATCTTTTACGACCCGCAGGCTGACATTTACTATGACAGCCCGGATTTTGAGACAGACCGGGAGATGCTGGCGGCCTTGTGGGTGCTGGCGGATTTTGCGGATCGGGTGGAATACCATTCCCCCGACGACTTCCCCACCAAAATCATCTTTTTTGCAGACGGCGAAACCTATGAAATCATCTGCATCCCGCCGGACAAGGAGGCTATGGTTGAACACGCGCTTTCTCAGTCCGGCGAAGAGGACGGCAGACGGATTCTCATTATCGAGGATGGGAAGCAGATCGCCCGGCTCCACATCCCCAGCGCCGCTGCTTTCTGCATGGTGGCAGATACGGGCGAAATCCAGTATTTCAAACAGGAACAGGAGGAACCTTATTGAACCGAGCGCACATTTCACAATACATCAATGGACTGCTGGAGGATATATCCAAGCTGTCCAATACGCTTTGTGCCATGAACAATACCGATCTGGAAAAATATCCGGAAAACTACGGGCTGCTGTCTACCGACGCCGCCTTGCACAGCGAGCTGATCGCCTGTAAGATGCGGCATTTGCTTTATGGCAGCACCAACATGAAAAAGCCGGAATATTTGACTTCTGCCGGCGTTGTGCAGGGGATTCGGATTTCTGAGAAAGGCGGTGTGCTGAACATTGTTCTTCCTTGTCTGGTTCCCAAACGGAAGGGCAGGAAAAGCTCTGAGTTTTTGACCGATCCCCTGTACTTTTCCCTAAATCAGTATGCAGACAGCCATAGACTTCCGAAGTTTCGGCATTGTGTCGTCTGCTTTTCCCACATCTACAGCCAGGATTTTCCGCTTTCCCGTGTCCGGGATTATGACAATCTGGAGCTGAAGCAGCTTTTGGACGTGATCGCCGCTTTTGTCATGGAAGACGACAGCGGCCTTTTGTGTGACGCCTACAATACGACGGAACTGGGGGAACAAGACTGTACCTGCATCTCCGTTATGGGGAAGGAACGGTTTTCCGAATGGCTTGAAGAGCGTGAAAACCGGCTGAAATCTATATCCGATTTTTAGCGTTTTAGGTAGCTTCCAAATGGGATATGCGAGAATGCCGGTTAAAACAGTCCGCTGTCCAGCTTTTTCGGGTGGCGAAGAAAACGATTTTTACCCAGGTCAATCGTAACTGGGTATTTTTTAGGAAAGAAGGTGAACGGTGGTTCGTTCCTCTCAATCCCTCCCCGGCAGACACACAGCCGGCTATCATCTGCTCGAACTGACCGCCATTTCCGGTGAGTTCCCCTCCGATCAGCTTTCCCGTCTACCGGGTGGAGAGGCGTACAAGGGCAATGTGGTGAAGGCGCTCAAGCAGCGGCATTTGCTGCGCACCTATTATCGAGACGGTCTCCGGGGATATCGGCTGACGGCCAGGGCGAAAGCCCTGCTCACCGCCGATCAGCCGGAGCGGTTTCTTCCCTGCCTGACAGGAGCTGCAGAAACCAACCATATCCGAAGCGAGCCATTTCGTCGAATGAGGCTTCATCGGATTTCTGAAACGCTGGTTACGATGCAGAACGCCGGCGCCGCCGTTTATCGGGATGAAAAGCCGGACATTTTCTCTCCTGCCTGGAATGAGAATACCCGGTATCGCATAGCTGCCCCCGCTTTCTACACATCCCGTGAAATCAAGGAACTGGGGACGGTCTTTGTGAAGATCAAAGGTGCCCGGTCGGTGGGTGTGCTGCTGACGGAAAGCGCCGTCTTTGTGGTGTATAACCTGGGCGACACGCTGATGAAATGGCAGTATCGGGCGGAAATGCGTACAAAGACGCTGATGCAGACGGTTTTGTGCAGGGAACGGCTACCGGAGCAATATGCGCCGGCGGCGGTAAGAGGGTTACTGCTCGGCAATGGTATGGATCTGGCGTCTGCCATCCTTGCCGGTGACGGCGGTAAGCAATATCTTCTGCTGGATGGAAGCTATGAGCATTTCTACTATCTCACAAACGACCATCGGGGCGAGACCCTCCTGCGGCTGCTGTGCAGCGCACAACTGTCTGAGCAGTTGGAAACGATCCTGCGGACAGACCTGCAGGACAAGGACGAGGGCCTGCCGCTGGAAAACGACGCCATAGATCAACAAGGGAATCCCGTCTTGTTTTCGTATACCTGTGATCTGCCCCGCATCAAACGGTTTGATACGGCGCTCCGGCTCCAGAATAAAGCCGGTACGCTCATCTGTTTTGACTTCCAGGCGGAAGCTCTCCGCCGCTGCTGCGGGGAACAAGTCCGGTTTCAAACCATCGACTTTGAAAAATGGGAAAGGAGGTTTTTTCCTTAAAACGCAAACGGTTATTTTCCATCCTCTTTGGCCTGCCGCCGCTGCTGTTCGCTCTGCTCTATGGCGGCGGGTATATATCGCAGTTCGTCCGCAATTACAAGGAATGGCAGAACGCAGGCGGCACACCCGGAAATGGAACATCTCCGGCCATGCCGTCTTTTGCTTTGTCCGATTGCTTTGAAGCCGTGTTTTCCATGCCGTATGGGATCATCGGCATCCTCATTTGTGTTGGCGTCCTGGCATTGCTTGTCGTCATGGTGATGCGGATGGGCTATGGGGATACTGGCGAATATGATAAAGACCGCAATTTCATTTATTCTCGCAAGGGAACGTATGGTACATCCGGCTTTATGTCCGAAAAGGAAGCGGAGGAAGTGCTGGATCTGACATCCAGCGTAAAAAAACACAACGGCGCCATTCTCGGCACGCTGAACGGAAAGTATGTCTGCGTACCGGAGCAAAGTCCTCTTAATAAAAATATGGCCGTGTACGGCGCCAGCGGCAGTATGAAAACAAGAGCCTATTGCATCAACCGCATCCTGCAGGCGGCAGCGCAAGGAGAATCGCTGATTATCTGCGATCCGAAATCCGAACTGTATGAAACCACCAGCAGCTATTTGCGGGACGAAAAGGGATATATCGTCCGGGTGTTTAACCTCGTTTCGCCGGAGTCTTCGGATTCCTGGGCCTGCCTGTCGGAGATCGAGGGCGACGAGCTGATGGCGCAGCTTTTTTGCGATGTGATTATCAAGAATACCGGCAGCGAGCGGGGCGACCACTTTTGGGACAGCGCAGAGATGAATTTGCTCAAAGCACTGGTCTTGTATGTGGAACAGGGCTACCCGGACGGGCGCAGGACGATGGAGGAAGTCTACAAGCTGATTACCCACACCTCTGAAAAAGAATTGAACAGCCTGTTTGATCTGCTGCCTGCCACGCATCCGGCCAAAGCGCCGTTTGCCATTTTCAAACAGGCGTCCGATACGGTGCGCAGCGGCGTCATCATCGGGCTCGGCAGCAGATTGCAGGTCTTCCAAAACAAGAAGATCTGCAACATGACGAACTTTGATGAAATCGACATGGAGCTGCCGGGCCAGAAGCCGTGTGCCTATTATGTCGTCAATTCCGACCAGGACAGCACCTTCGATTTTCTTTCGTCGCTGTTTCTCTCCTTTGCCTTCATCAAGCTGGTGCGGTATGCCGACAAAAACTGTCCCGGCGGCAAGCTGCCCGTTCCTGTCCATGTGCTGGGTGAAGAACTGACAGCCTGCGGGGTCATTCCCGACCTGTCCCGCAAGATCAGCGTTATCCGCTCTCGGAATATTTCCATGAGCTGCGTGTTTCAAAATCTGGCGGGCCTGCAGAACCGATACCCATACAACCAATGGCAGGAAATTTTGGGCAACTGCGATATTCAATATTTTCTCGGCTGCTCCGATCCGCTGACGGCGGAATACATCAGCGAACGGTCGGGCGAAGTGTCCGTCCATGTGCAGAGCAAGGCCAAGCAGTTGGGGACATGGCGGATTTCCAACTACACGCCGGAATATCGGGAAACCAGCGGCGTCGGCCGGCGCAAGCTGCTGACGATGGATGAAGTGCTGCGGCTCCCCATATCCCAGGCGCTGGTGATCATCCGGGGACGGAAGATTTTGAAGGTGGATAAGTTGGACTATACCCATCACCCCGAGGCTTCCAAGCTAAAACCTTGCAAAGCGTCCGCCCATATCCCCGAATGGAGCAAAATCCAGCGAAAGGAGGTGGTTCCCCCGCAGCCCAAGTCCCCAAAGCGCACCGGCCGGAGCCCGAAGCCGCCGGATGCACAAAAAACCACGCCGGGCTTTGTCCCGGCCACGAAGGACGATATTATGTCGTCCGGGCATTAAATTCACAGGAGGTAATCTATGCCAAAAAAATCAGAAAATTTGGAAGCGGCTGAGGAATTAACGGTGCAGCCTGAGCTCCCGGTCGCTGAAACGGAGGAAACAGATGAACAGACAGCCGCCATTTCGGTTCCGGTTGCAGAAATTCCCGAAGAGATCCCCACAGAAGATGTGGAAACACCAAAGCCAAAACGCACCCGCCGCAAAAAGGCGGCTGTTGAGGAAAATGACGATATACCCGTCCCTGAATCATCGGCAGCCGCGCCGACGGAAGAAACCGTGCCGGCTGATTCCGAAGAACAGGCGGCTGGGCCCCCTATTCCAAAATCAAGTCCCCCATCACGTCCTGCGCCGATTTTGACGCTGGAAGCCGGGGCGGACGTTGACACCGAGGAAAGCCTTGCAGACATTGTCTGGCATGAGATCCACAATGCCTACCGCACCCGCCGGATGCTGACGGGTACGCTGGGCGGACTGGAGCAGACGGACAACGGGAAAACCATTGCCGTGGTGGAGTACAAGGGGTTTCGGGTCATCATCCCGCTGAAAGAAATGGTGATGGGCTATCAGAACAATCTCAGCGGAGACGAATACACGGCCATGATCGTCCGCCAGCACAAGCTGCTCAGCCGGATGCTGGGGGCGGAGATTGATTTTATCATCAAAGGGATTGATTCCAAGACCCGCAGCGTTGTCGCCAGCCGTAAGGAGGCCATGCTGAAAAAACGCAAAATCTTCTATATGGACACCGACGAAAGCGGAGCTTACCGCATTTATGACGGGCGGATTATTCAGGCACGGGTGATCGCCACCGCCGAAAAAGCCATCCGCATAGAAGCGTTCGGTGTGGAATGCTCGGTCATGGCACGCGATCTGTCCTGGGACTGGATCGGTGACGCCCGTGACCGTTTTGCGGTGGGCGATCAGATACTTGTTCGCATCCTCCATGTCAACCGGGAGGATATCGAGCACATTTCCATCAAGGCGGATGTCCGCAGCGTATCCGACGTCCGACAGGACAATCTCCGCCTGTGCCGGGTGCAGAGCAAGTATGCCGGGACGATCACCGACGTTCATAAGGGCGTGGTGTATATCCGCCTGACTAACGGCGTCAACGCCATCGCCCATTCCTGCTACGACCGCCGGCGGCCTGGAAAAAAAGACGACGTCAGCTTTGTCGTTACCGGCATTGATGAAGAACGCGGCGTAGCGATGGGGATCATCACCCGCATTATCCGGCAAAATCTCTGATTGTTGAAAAATGGCAGCGTCTGGTAGTATTATATAAGCAAAGACGAAAATCCACACACGGGAGGGAATTTTCTATGCGTAAACTGTTATTCGTCTTGCTTTTTGCCCTGCTGGTTGCTTTTACAGGCTGCCAGTCCGGGAAACTGCCCGACGCTGCCGTTTCATCTTCGCCGTCCAGGAGCGATTCATCCGATACGGTGCCTGCGGATACAGCGCATAGCAGCAGTACTGAAACATCAGAAGCATCCGATCCTTCCAGCCAAACGGAGGTACTGCTGCCGGAGGCCTCCGACCCGCCGGTCGGATCTTCCAGCTCAGAAACCAAGAAGCCGGCATCTTCCACGCCGGCGGAATCGTCAAATCCCAAGCCGGCTCAGCCACCCTCGAACAGCAGCGGTTCCTCCCGGCCGACAACATCCGTTCCGCCGCCGGCAGAATCCGCTCCTTCCGCACCGCCAGCACCCTCTACTGATCCGCCTGCTGAATCTGCTCCGACACAGCCAAGCCAGCCGGAGCCGGACATGGAAGCGGAATATGCCCGGATCATCCGGGAGACGGTGGCCTATGCGGAGGACTACAAAGAAAAAGGCTTTACCTTTATATGGGATGATTCGCTGGAGTTTAGCTGGGAAAGCGGCGCCGGCTGGATGGGGACGCCCCGGGTCAAGTATGAAGGTATTGACGGCACCATTGAGATGCTGCAATATCACATCGACAAGATCGTAAAAACATCCACGGATTCGGAAAATGGTATTCCCGCCTATTCAGCTAACTACAAAGTCATGCAGGTAGTTGTAGACGGCGATATCGCCTTTGTTGTCCTGTACGGATAACGAAAATTAAAAAATTTGCAGAAAAGCGTCATTCTTCGGAATGGCGCTTTTTTGTGACGATTTTTAGGAGGTTATCTATGAGAAAAACAAAAAATCGGTTGCTGTCTCTGCTGATGGCGGCCGTGATGCTGCTCGGCATCCTGCCGACAACAGCATTTGCAGCAACAGACGTCACAATGGATCTTTCCAAGTGTGAGGTTAGCTGGGATTATACCCTCACCGATGAAGACGGCAACGCCTTTATTGCAGGCTACGGCCTGCGGGCCGAAGACAATCCGTTCGGCTATGCGGTGGCGCCGCTGGTCCGGAAAATGCACGATTATACGGCGAAGTGTCCCGGGCTCTCCAGCGACAAGTCAGAGTGGGTATACGGTCAGGATTACGTCTATTGTTTTTGCATTGAACATGGGATCCCGCTGCCGGATGATACCAGCTACGCCGGTTCCAGCAATGCAACGCACGGCAACAAATACGAGCAGCTTTCTACGGAACAGAAGGATTTGCTGGCGCTGGCGCTGGCCTACGGGTATCCCAACCGCACCGATCTGCAGACATCTAAGGACGCCAACGCCTGCTATTCCGCAACGCAACTGATCGTCTGGCAGATTACCCTCGGGTTTAGAAGCTCCCCGACTCAGCTCAACGACAAGACGTATCCGGTCAGCGGCTACAGCGGCACCATGACCGAGCAGCTTTGCCGCAATAAGTATTTTAAGGATTACTACGACCGCATTCTGTCGGACATGGCGGAGCATTATAAGCGCCCCAGCTTTACGGGAACCCTGCAAAGCTCCGCTCCTGTTTATGAAATGGACTTTGAGAGTGGCCGCTATACGATTACGCTGACCGATACGAACAACGTCCTTTCAAATTTTTATATTTCGACAAACGGTGGTGTTTCTGCATCCATCAGCGGGAACAAGCTGACACTCTCTTCTTCCAAGCCGATCACGGACGAAGTGCTGATTAAGTTAAACCGAAAAATGCCAACCACCAACCACACCACCAGCTTTTTGATCTGGAGCGTCCCGGGCAAGGAGGAAGAAAACCAGGATATGGTGTCCGGCGTCCCGGCTAACAACGACCCTGTCCCGGCGTTTCTGAAAATAAAAGCCCCCGCCGGCGGCGTCAAGCTGGTAAAGACCAGCGAGGACGGCAAAGTGGGCAACGTCCCGTTTCACATCAGCGGTAATGGCATCGATCAGGATATCCGTACCCAGCCGGACGGGACTTTCCTGCTGGAAAATCTCCGCCCTGGCATTTATGAAATCACTGAGCTGACCGAAGATCGCTATGAGCCGCAGGCCACCAAACGGGTAACTGTGGTATCCGGTCAGACAACAACTGTCACGTTTACCAACACGCTCAAACGCGGCGATCTCTCCGTTACCAAGACGGCGGAGGATGGTTTTGTCGAGGATAAGACCTTCCATTTGTACGGCACGAGCTTGTCCGGGCTGCCGGTAGATGAATATGCGACTACGGACAGCAGCGGCGTCGCCACCTTTGAAGATGTTTTGATCTCCGGCAGCACGCCCTACACGCTGGAAGAGGTCGGCGTGGAGGACAAATATGTCGTACCGGCGGCGCAACAGGCGGTCATTGAATGGAATAAGGTAACGCACAAATCTTTCGACAACGTGCTGAAGAAATGGCGGGCTACCCTGACGAAATCCGACAGCGAGACCGGGACGGCCCAGGGCGACGCCAGCCTGGAAAACGCCAAGTACGGCGTGTTCAAGGACGGTCAGTTGGTGGACAGTTACTATACGGGGCCGATGGGCGACTTCACGACAGACTGGTACGATTGTGGCGATAACTGGACCATCAAAGAAATAGAGCCGAGCGAGGGGTACAAGCTCAATCCGGAAGTTTACGACGTTGGAGCCGAACCGGAGCTTTACGAACTGGAGTACAACGAAGTAGCCGTTGACGCCAACGAAGATGTGCTGAAAGGCCGGGTCGCTTTAATCAAGCATACCGACGATGGTTCCACGCAGATCGAGACGCCGGAGGAAGGCGCAGAGTTCCAGATGTTTCTCCGGTCGGCCGGTTCTTATGAGGCGGCCAAGGAAACCGAACGGGACATTTTGATCTGCGATGAATTCGGTTATGCGGAAAGTAAGGACGTACCCTACGGCTGGTATACCATTCATCAGACCAAAGGCTGGGACGGCCGGGAGTTCATCAAGGATTTTGATGTGTATATCTCGGAAGACGGCGCCGTCTATCGCTTTTTAATCAACAACGCCAATTTTGAAAGCCGTGTGATGGTCGTCAAGAAAGATGCCGAGACCGGCAACACGGTTCCGCTGGCGGGGCATGGATATAAGCTGTATGATCCACAGGGGGGTCCGATTACCATGACAATCACCTATCCAGAGGTCGTGGAAATCGACACTTTCTATACCGACAGCAGCGGTTATTTGATTACCCCGGAGAGCCTGCCCTACGGCGAGGGGTATTCGCTGGTCGAGGTGCAGACGGTGGAGCCCTATGTTCTGGATTCTACCCCGGTCTATTTCGACATTACTCAGGAGAATTCTGAAGAGCATAACGGTGTGACCGTCGTGGTGGTAGAAAAAGAGAATATGCCGCAGAAAGGCACCATTTCCCTTTACAAAGACGGCGAAGTGTTTTCTTCTGTCACCACTGCCGGCGGCGGGGACGGCCCGCTGCTCTATCAGCCGGTGTATGACAAAACCGGCCTAGCGGACGGCGTTTACGATGTAGTTGCCACCGAAGACGTGATTTCCGGCGGCGTGCTGCGCTATCACAAAGGCGACACGGTTGCCACCTTAACCACCGGGCCAGACGGCTGGGCGACCAGCGAACCGCTGTACCTGTCCACTTATCAGATTTACGAGCGTAAGGCCCCCTATGGCATGGTGCTAAATCCCGAACCGATTACCGTTACATTGAGCTATGCGGGACAGCATGTGCAGATTACTACCGCCGAGGCCCATATTACCAACGAGCGCCAGAAGGTTGAAATCACGCTGGACAAAGTGTTGGAGCAGGACGAGCGCTTCCGGCTTGGGATGCACGGCGAGATCCTGCACGTTGCATGGGGCCTCTATGCCGCCGAACCGCTTACCGCTGCGGACGGCAGCACCATCCCGGCGGACGGCCTGCTGGAGATCGTCTATTGCAGTGAAAACGGCAAGGCGGTTTTCACGACTGATGTGCCGGTGGGCGCCAAACTGTATGTCAAGGAGTACGCCACCGACAGCCACTATCTGATCTCCGACCAGAAGTATCCGGTCGTGTTTGATTATCAGGGCCAGGACACGGCGGTTGTCCATATCAGCGTGAACGACGGCGATCCCATTGAAAACAAGTTGATCCGTGGGGACATCTACGGCCTGAAGGTCAGCGAGGACGGCGAAGGAGTTGCCGGAGCGGTATTTGGGCTGTTTACGCCGGATGAAACGGAATTCACCCAAGAGACCGCTTTTATGACCGATGAATCCGACGAATCGGGTGCGTTTTCCTTTGTGGGCGTCCCCTTCGGCGACTGGGTCATCAAGGAATTGTCCTGTCCGCCGCAGTTCGTTCTCTCCGGCGAGCTGTTCCGGGTGACGGTAAGCGAACAGGCGCAGCGCATTGAGATCGAAGCGGTCAACGAGTGGATTACCGGCTCGGTGCAGACAACCAAAGTAGACGCAAACTACCCGGACAACAAACTGTCCGACGCCCTGTTCGGAATCTATCTCGACGTCAACGGCAACAAGACCTTTGACAAAGGCATCGACATCTTTGTGGATCACATGGAAGAGGTTGAGCCGGGAGTCTATCGGCTGGACGGGCTGAAGTATAACGGGTACTTTTTGTACGAAGAACGCAGTCCGGAGAATTTCATCAAGGACAACCGTTACTACTACTTCGAGATCCGGGAAGACGGCGAGACTGTAGTGATTGAAAATGAGGCCGGCGTCGGTTTCATCAACCAGCCCATCACGCCGCCGGAGGAACCGGAAGAACCGACCAAACCGCCGAAAACCGGAGACACGTCGAATCTCTGGCTGTGGATCGGACTGGCTGCTTCGTCCCTTGGAGCTATCACTTTTATGACTATAACTTGCAGAAAAAAGCGTAGATCATCCGTGTAACTTGAAATGGCTGCAGGCATTTAGAAGATGCCTGCAGCCGTTTTCATCTTCCCCTACTGGGGGATCTTTGGAAAAAAGTAGTCTAATGATAATAGAAGCACTTTTGGTGCTTCATCAGGAGGAAAAATGAACAATCAGATTGCAAATCTTTATTCTTTTCTCCGTGCGGTTCGCGGTAATTGGCGTAATGCCATGTGGATCGAATGTAAATTTTGTTTCTATGGAAAGCCGGTCTGTTCCGATCATCTCTTAACTATGGATCAGGACGGCAGACCTATTCTATTCCCGGTCAGCCAGTTCCAGCATCTTACAGGAGAAACGCTGGATAAGGAAGAATGTATCGCTGCTCTGGACTGCTTGGATTTTGAAAAGCTTTATTCCAACTATCTTCTCTGGAATGTAGACGATCCGTGGGAATGCAGCCTTTTGCAGCTTGGGAAAAAACATGATAATGCGCTGTAATACGTATTAAATCCGTGTTGGAATCGTACAAGGAGGTGATTTTTACGAAAAAAGTACAAATCCATTGCCCCTACTGCGGGGCAAAAGCAACGCTGCGGCCGTCAAGCGCCGTCTATGGCAATGCGGCCAAAACAGACGGGTATCTCTATGTCTGCGACCGATACCTAAAGTGTGACGCCTATGTTTCGGCCCATCGGAAATCCAGGCTGCCGATGGGGACGCTGGCAAACGGCGATTTACGACACAAGAGGATGGAAGCGCATAAAGCCTTTAACTGGATGTGGGACAGCGGACTGATGTCGAAGCGGCAGGCGTACAGGTGGATGCAAGCCAAACTGGGGCTTCCGGAGGAGCAGGCGCATATTGCAAAGTTCGGTGAATATCTGTGCGATCAGTTGATTGCCATCTGTAAGCAGGTCCAGAAAAACAATAAGATGGCCGCATGAAAAAATACTGTTCCGGCAAAGGAGTGAGAAAAGTGAAAGAGATCCGTTTAACCTACGACCAACAAAAGCTGGCAGAACAAAATTTATATGTTGTATCCCGGGTCATACAGCGATACATCGTTGTGAATGAAACGGCATTTGGTTTTGAATATGACGACCTGTATCAAGAGGGTTGTATCTGGCTGTGCAGAGCAGCCGCCGGCTTCCAGCCTCATAAGCAAGTCCCCTTTTCCCGATATGCAGAAAAGGTGGTTGTCAACGGGCTGCGCACCTACTGTCGTTTAATGTGTGGGAAAAAGAAGCAGGCACGGTTGCTGTCATTGGATTCAGAGATAGAAAACCTGCTTCTGGCCGAAGGGCGGATCTTCTGCGATGACTTTGAAACAAAAATGACAGAGGAAGATACCCTTCGAATGCTCCGCTGCATCAAACAGGAATATACCGGAACAGCCCGGCTCGGTATGGAGGCGATAGAATGGAAGGTCAAAGGATATTCGGGAAAGGAAATCGCTGCGATGTATGGCGTCCGGCCCAATCTGGTAGGTGCATGGATTTCCAGAGCAAAGCAGAAATTGAAGAAAAACCGCGTGTTTATTTTATGGGCGAAAGATTACCGAGACCGAATGGCCTCGTGATCTCAAAAAAATAGAAAGAGGTGCTGTTATGAACAAGCTGTATACGGCTGTAGGTTGTCTCCATATTGACGGGGGGCGTACTGGGAAAAGAATACCCATTGTCAGGCTGAATGGACAGGAATATGTGTTGGATCTTCAGGAGTTTATGATTTGGTCTATCCTGAACTGGCAGATTCTCCATATCGATCAGGCAAAGGCATTGTATGAGAGCAAGGAAAATTTGACGGGCTTTTACGCTTCCCGCAGCTTTGACGATTGTGTGTGCCGCCTGCTCCAACGCGGATTGCTGGCGGAGGGCTGCGGGGATACGGAAAAGGAAGCCCTCTATATGCTGCTGGCGGATCTGTATATCGTGCCGGTGTCTGATAGCATCCTGCTCCGCCTGTGTTCTTTTTTCCGTCTTTGCGTATTCGGCGGTGTACCGTATGCTGCCGCAAAAAGAATTCTGAAACGGGACAAGCGCACCGAGGACGAAAAAAAGGTAATGCACCTTGCCAACCAGACGATTTTGTCCACAGCGGAGATCATCAAATGTTTTCAGCGGAAAAAGCTGGACTTTTGCTGCGAGGAAGAGCTGCTGGACGAACTGTATGGGGACGATGTTACCACCAGTGATAATATGGCGTTTATGGTTCAGTATTTGCCGGAATGCCGGCCGGTTATCCTGTCGGTAGCGAATCTTTATCTGCGTCGGCAAATTATCTTTGAGAGGATTTGAAGCATGGGGAAAATTGTAGAGGTTCCCGCACCGCTGCGGCGCAGGCTGATACTGACGGTGCTGCTGGGCTTTGCCTGCCTTTTGATCGGGCTTGCCATGTTTTTGTTTGCCGGCGACCGGATCATGCTGCTGCTCAGCGGCGCCGTCTGCGTCCTCAGCTTTTGCCGGGCCTACTCATTTTACAGGGCCATCAGCAAAAAGGAATATGAAATCGTGGAGGGTACTTGCGTAGGAATTGTTCCCAAGCCGCTGCGCAAATACCGAAAAATCCGGATCATGGACGACGACGGCAACGAGTCTGCCCTTCTGCTCAGTAAGCACTCGAAAGTAAAAATCGGCTTCCGATACCGTTTCTATTTCAAAACCACACAACGGCTGACACTCGGCAGCGAATACTTTGATTCTGCCCTATCCTCCGACTGCTTTCTCGGTTTTGAAGAACTGGGTGAACTGGGCGTTGTCAGCACAGAATCAAAAGAAGGAGCTGACGTAAATGGCGATGAATAATATTTTATTGTATCATTTTGCGTATTTTTCGCAAAATACAGCTATAAATATTGACATTGTAAGTTTTATATGTTATAATACGGGCGGAATCCGATATAATATCTGTAAGGGGAGGTATCTGCCTATGCTTATACAATTTACAATAGAAAATCATCGTTCCATTAAGGAAAATGCGGCCATTAGCTTTGCTGCTTCCAAGGATAAATCGCTGGAGGACTGCCTGCTTCATCCCGACGATAAGAGGATGCTGCTGCCGGTTCTTGCCCTTTACGGCGCGAATGCTGCTGGTAAAAGCAACGTCCTGCACGCTTTGCTTACCATGCAGGATATGGTAAGCGGCGGTGCTTCCAAAATATCTAAGGGGCAAAAGCTCCCGTGGGAGCCTTTTGCCGGGAACGGGAAGCCGACGGCCTTTGAGGTGATGTATATTTATCATCAGGTCCGGTATGTGTACGGCTTCTCTTTTGACGCCAAAAAGATTTACAGCGAATATCTTTATCATTGGCCGAATGGCCGGGAAGCTCTGATTTTCTCCCGGGATGGAGGAAAATATGAATTCCGGGAAAATGTGTCGGAGCAGACCACACTCAGCAACAGGACGCCGGACAATAAGCTGTATCTGGTATCCTCCAACGACTGGAACCTGCCGCAGACGGAAAACGCCTATAAGTGGTTTCTGGAAAAGCTGACCGGGATGCTGGAGCAGCCGTCTGCTCCAGCGGAAACCATTTCAGAGCTCACCCGGGGCGATGACCGAAAGGCGCGCATATTGAAGGAGCTGTTGCTGGCCGATCTGGGTATTTCCGATGTGACGATCAAAACACTTGCAGGAAAAAAAGAAGAGACAGTTATTACGACCACGCACCGCATCCAGAACGAAGGCGGCGAAACGGAATATTTCCAGCTCCTGATGGAACAGGAATCCTCCGGCACGCAGCGTTTTTTCTCACGCATTGGCGGCTGGCTGCAGGCCCTTGACAGCGGCTCCCTGCTGGTGGTCGATGAAATCGAGGCCAGTATGCATCCGCTGCTGACGCGCCGGCTGATTGAAATGATACAGGATAGTTCGGTCAACACAAACGGAACGCAGTTGCTTTTTACCACCCATGACGCTATGCTTTTGGATTTGAATTTTTTCCGCCGGGATCAAATTTGGTTTGCTGAAAAGAATGACAAATCCGGTGCGACAGAACTGTATTCCCTTGCTTCCTTCTCCCCGCGCAAGGGAGAGAATGTCCGCAAAGGCTACCTGCAAGGCCGCTTCGGGGCCATTCCTTTTATTGGAGGTGACCGGTTGTGGCAGGCATGAAAAAAGAATACAATCCAAACAGGACCGCCAAACGGAAACGCCGTCCGGTCGTCTATATTATCTGTGAAGGCAAAGAAACGGAAACCCGGTATTTCCGGCATTTCCGTACACGGAATTGTCTGGTGGATATCGTCCCTATTTCGTCTAAGCATAAAGCGGCGGAGCATTTGGTGCGTCACGCAAAGGATATGATAAAGCCGGCCGCTTATTATCCGAAAGACGGAGATCGGATCTGGTGTGTTTTCGATTGTGATGAAAATACGGATGAAGCATTGAGAAAAGCAGCTGCATTTGCGGAACAGGCGGGTTATGGCATCGCCTACTCCAACCCCTGCTTTGAATACTGGTATCTGCTTCATTTTATCCGGCACAACGCCTATTTGAAAGATCCCGATGAAGTCCTCCATCTGCTAAAAGCAAAGGGACGGCTGGAGAACTATGAAAAGAGCTTAGACGTATTTTTTGACCTTTTACCCCATCAGCAGGAAGCCGTCGGGCGCGCCGGGGAAAGATTGGAGCAGCTTTATCGGGATGGTACGGTGATTCTCAGCCGCGCCAGCAATCCGGTCACAACGGTTCATGAGCTGGTAACCTACTTAAAAGAGCAAAGCCGATAGTCCAAACAGCCCACGCATGGCCTTTCCATCGCCCGGCGGGGCTGTTTTTATAGCTGGTACATTGTGCCGCCGAACGCAGCAACACGCAGAATTTCAACAGGAAATATCTATATATAGAATTTAAGCGGGTCAAATATGGTAAATCTAAAGTATCATTTTAGATTTGTATAAAATTTATGTGCAAGTATATACTATATTCAGAAGAGAGGTGTGCTGATGTTTTTTGAGAGAACCGTGCACTCCACCATCGAAAATATCAATGCGACTTTTCCGGTGTTGCTGGTAACCGGCCCCCGGCAGGTCGGAAAATCAACGCTGCTGGAAAGCATGATGGAACCGGGACGCAAAAAGGTATCTTTGGACAACCCGACGATCCGATCTATGGCGATTGCCGATCCGGAATTGTTTTTACAGCGGTATTCGCCGCCGGTACTGATTGATGAAGCGCAATATGCGCCCGAGCTTTTCCCGTATATCAAAATACTGGTGGATGAGCATAAACGCCCGGGAGATTTCTGGCTGACCAGCTCACAGATGTTTCAGATGATGAAAAATATAACCGAAAGTTTAGCCGGCCGGGTAGGAATTGTTCCGATGCTGGGATTGTCTAACAGCGAGATCCGGGGGCAGCACCTTTCCCCGTTTGAGGTCCATGTGGAAAGCCTTTTGGAACGATTGCAAACAACGCAGCCCATGACGGTGGCAGAAGTGTTTGAACGTATCTATAAAGGCTCCATGCCTCACTTGTATGAAATCGAAGGAGTGAATCTGGAAACCTTTTTCGAGTCGTATTTGGAGACCTATTTAAGCAGGGATATCCGCGATCTGGGACAGGTTGCCAATGAAATGGCTTTCTTGAACTTTATTAAGGTAGTGGCGGCAAGGACAGCCACCAATGTCAACTACGAGGCTTTGGCGCAGGAGGTGGGCGTATCGGCGCCGACCGCAAAAAGCTGGCTTTCTATTTTGGTTTCTTCCGGAATTGTCGCCCTGATTCCCGCCTACTCTAACAATGCGCTTAAACGGGTTATTAAGGCACCACGGATGTACTTCCTCGACACGGGCCTGTGTGCCCACCTGATGGGCTGGGGCAGCGCGGCGGTGCTGGAAAACAGTTCTATGAGCGGCCAGTTCTTTGAAACCTGGGTGGTGTCGGAGATCTATAAGAGCTATCTGAATGCAGGCAAGCGGCCGCCGCTTTATTTCTACGGGGACAACAACAAGAAAGAGATTGACCTGATTATCTATCAAGATGGGACGGTATATCCAATAGAGATAAAGAAAGGGAGCGCACCGAGGGATGCAGTCAAAAACTTTTCGGTGCTGTCCCCGATTGAGAAGGAACCGTCTGAAGAAGATAGTTTTTCGGGCGCAGCCCATTTGAAAACCACAATCGGTACAGGAGCGGTGATATGCCTTTCTTCCGACATAATCCCGATTGACAAGAAAAACTGGTATATTCCCGCATGGCTGATATGAGGAGCCATCAACAAATTTTTCTACGAACAGAATTACAGCGAAATATCTATATATAGAATAAATACACTTGACAAACACAAGATATAGTGTTACAATACCCTTGTAATTGATTTTTGTGCGTGATCCTTACGGATTTTACAAGCAGACCAGCTTGTATCGTGGGAGTTTTGTATTCCACATTGCACACGTTTGTTAAGTTTGTATTCAAAGTGTCGCAGTACAGTTGTGCCCCTATGGGGGTGCTGTATTTCGGCACTTTTTTATTATAGATATTTCAGCCGAAAGGCAGAAAGGAGCGACATGGCACAAGCCTATGTGATCGGCCGGGTAACCGCTGATTTCGAACTGAAGCTCAGTATCCATAAGCATCCGTATGTGCGCTTTGACATTGCCGAAACGATTGGAGGCAAAGGGCATGAGCGGACACAATATCTTCAAGTCTGTGCGATGGGCGGCGATGCGGAACGACTCGTGCGCGCTCGTGTAAAGAAAGGCAGTCTTATTTGGGTATCCGGCTCTTTGGAACTGGAGATCTTCACCAGACGGGACGGCATTACCACAGATAAACGCCTGAAGGTATTACTGGATAACTGGGGCTTTGTACCGGCCGGTACAAACAGGGATATGAAAGCGTCCCTGGACAACTGTTCCCCGATAGCATCACCCGAGATGGTGGAAGCAATAGACGGGGAAAGAGAACCATTGCCGGAGTAACCCCGGCACCAAGAGGAACCGTATGTGTTTTGGAAAGAAACGCATATGGTTCCTCTTTTTTTATTTTCAGGGGAAAATCACCCCAGGAAGGATGAAACGAATGAAACAGAAAACAAGCCTGTGGTCAGGCGTATCCGTGTTGATCGTGGTAGTGCTGGCGATTACAGCATTTATCCGTGGAGGTTTGCAGATATGGCTTTTCGCCGGCGCATTTGCCGTCTGGAGCGTATGGGCATCCGTTAAATTTCTGATTCCCTGCTTAAAAGCGTACAAGTACCGCTTTGCGATCAAAAAGCAGAGGAAAAAGAAAAAGGCGCAGCTCCCCAAGAAAGAATTTGATGTGCCGGATTGCTCAGATCCAGTGGGCGTTGTCCTGCTTCGCCATGTCAATTTCCGTATATCTGCCTACTTACAGTCGGCCTATCCCGATGCGACCTGGCAATGGTTGGAGGAATTTCCCGAGAAAATCGTTGCCAAAGGCGGGACAGGAAGAATTCAGCTTTATGGCGTACCGGACTTTGATTATGCCGATGTCAGCTTCGATCAGAAGGCAGATATCCGATGCTCGCTGCTGAAAATTGTCCCGATGGCACAGATACAGAAGCCTTCGGGAGAAACGAAAACTATCCCGCAGCAGCAGACGCCGGTGGATCCGCAGGTCTGGTATGAAAAGCAGGGGCGCAGCGTCCTTGAAAGCATGATCGCCGATCTGAATTCCCGTGGGCATCACAGCCTGACGATTCGGGAGAACGGAGAAATCGCCATTATGCAGGCGGATTCCGAAATCACCAAGCCCGCCTTTGAAAATGTGCCGGAGAAAACCTACTGGCCGCGACTGGCGAAGGTCTTTGAGCGGGAAGGACTGGCAGCGGAAATCACGAGTACGGGGATCGCCTTGTCCTGGTGATGAAAAAAGAATCGAAAAGAAAGGAGTGACGGATAATGAAATCCGGATTGACAATCCAGGAACTGGCGGCGGAGATCCTTCGTCAAAAGGATTCTAAGGAGGATTATATCGTCAACACCCACCGCCTGCAAATGGAACCCTCCGGCTCTGATGTCGTTCTGCGTATTCTGGACGAAAATGCCGGAGACCGTATCGAGCCTCTGGATATTGGACCAAATGCACACCGGCAGATCGGGACGCATCTTTCCATCCCTGCAAAATACTATGCGAAAATGCGGGAGGAAAATCCGGACTTACTCAGCGTCAATGTCAATAGCTGGTTTGAGCGTTCGGATTCGCAACGGATGCTGCGTGTTTTGGACGGCAGAGCGAGAGCTTTTCTCAGCAACCGCTATCTGCGGATGGATCACTTGCAGATAGCGGAGGCGGTTTTGCCGATTATTGGTGAAATACCGGACGCCCGCTTTGAAAGCTGCCAGATCACGGAAGACCGTATGTATATCAAGGTAGTCAATCCTCGGCTGCAGCAGGAGGTTGTACCAGGAGATATTGTGCAGGCCGGCCTTATTATCAGCAACAGCGAAGTGGGGCTTGGGTCAGTCAATATCCAGCCGTTGGTCTACCGTCTTGTATGCAGCAATGGTATGGTAGTGAACGACGCTGTTACCAGACGCAACCATATAGGTCGTGTCAATTCAGCGGAGGAAAACTTCCAGCTTTATTCTGCCGAGACGTTGGCGGCTGACGACCATGCTTTTCTGCTGAAGGTACAGGATACAGTCCGAGCGGCGGTAGACGAAGCGAATTTCAGCCGTGTTGTCGGCATGATGCAGGAAGCGTCAACGGCAAAAATGAACACAGCGAACGTGCCGGAGGTCGTCCGTCTGGCGAGCCGTGATTTTGGGCTTACCGATGAAGAACACCCCGGCGTGTTGCAGTACCTGATCGAAGGCAAGGATTTGACGCTCTACGGCCTCGCTAACGCCGTTACACGGTACAGCCAGGACGTTGAGAGCTATGACCGTGCGACCGAGCTGGAAGGCATTGGGTACAATATCCTTTCGATGCCTGCGAAAAGATGGAACAGTATCAACCAGATGGCGGCGTAAGTAGCTGTCTCAACAAAAAATAATTTGGAGGTTTTGGTTTATGACGTACAATAATGAAACCACTTTGGCGGAAGTTCAAAATTTCGTTCTGCCTGCAATGATTGAAAGCGATTTTTCCAACGAAGATCTGGCGGAGGATTACGACGGCCTGCAGATGAGTTTTCAGCGTGTGAAAATTCCATCGGGAGGCGGACTTCAGTTTGAAATCCCCAGCGACGATCCTGAAAATCCGAATTACGAAAAAACACTGAAAGGTGTCATTGTCTTCAACCACCAAGCCGGAGCTTACTGGCCGGAAGGTTCTGAGTATGACGATAACGTGGCTCCTCTGTGTTCTTCCGTGGACGGGAAACTGGGGCTCGGCACCCCTGGCGGGGCTTGCGCCATGTGCGAGCTCAACAAATTCGGAACAGATGGGAAAGGCAAAGCCTGCAAGAATATGCGGCATCTGTATGTTCTGCGCAGCGGCGAGTATATGCCGATTCTCCTTTCTCTCCCGCCTACAAGTATCCGGCCGTTCAGCGATTTTATGAACGTATCCTTTGTATCCCGCCGTCGCCCCGTATGGAGCAGTATTGTGGAGATTGGATTGAAGCGTGTGGATAACGGTTCAAACACCTATAGTGTGGCGACCTTCAAGAAGCTGCACGACTTCTCCGGCGAGGAGCTGGCGCAGATCAAACAGTATGCGGACAGCTTCCGGGAGCAGATCAAGATGATGCTCCACCAGCGGGCTGCCGATACGGAGACACGCTCGGAAGCATCGGAGATGTATGAAACAGACGTCCGGTATTCAACCACCGAAAACGACGGGCATTTTTCGATCTCCGGCTCCAACGTAATTGACGGTGAACGCAACGCTCTGCCGGCATAAGGAACATATCGGTGCGGCCATGCCGTACAAACAGTTATGGAAGAAGATACCGCCAGTTGTTCTGGCGGTATCTCTTTCTATTTTGGGAGGAACAAAGAATGACGATGAAAACCATGACGGATGAACAGCGGAAATTCGCTGAAGAAAACCACAATTTAGTGTATGCCTTTTTAAGTGAAAATGGATTGTCTGAAAGCCTGTATTATGATGTCGTGATATTTGGTTTTTTGCTTGCAGTACAAGAGTATTGCGAAAATCCGAAACTGAAAAAGTATAAATTTGCTACTGTGGCATGGAAACGAATGAGGCGAGAGTTATTTAATTTTCGCAAATACCTTTCTAATTCCAAAAGAGCCGTGACAACGATCAGCCTACAAAGCTACATTGAACATGAGGACAATATTTCTCATTATGAGGACATTGTGGGCCGAGAGGATGAAATAATGGCACAGTTGGAAACGGATCTGCTGCTGCATACGCTGGCTTCCAGACTATCCCCCAGGGAAGTGCGAATTATCCGCATGAAGCTGAATGGTGCAAGAATGCACGATATTGCAAAGGCAGAACGCATTACGTTCCATGAAATCAAGAAGCTGCTTGCTGGTTCCTATGAAACGGTGCTGGAAATTCTGCTGGAATAAGGGAATGGCTTTCCGACCTTATATACCCTTAAATAAGGAGGCTAACATAAGAATGAAACAACATATTTCTCTGAATGGAAGACTGCTTTTTCCGCTGCAGGAAGGACATTGTGCTGTTATCCAACGCGGCGGCGATATTATCCGCACCTCACGGGTAGTAGAAATTCTGGAGGTTGCCGAGGGTTATGCGTGCTTTGAAACCATGAACACCGTTTATCAGGTGTTGATGGATCCGATACCAAGTGAAGCGGCAGCGCCCCAGGCGTTGCGGATGTGTGCATGAGCATCGAACAAAAAGCACTTAGGGACAGCACGGCCGGCTTTGGTCGTGCTGTTTCTTTGTTTGCAAAGAATGAAGGAGGATCATCATGTATTACAACATCTACCAAGTTGGAGAAAAGCCCATAGACAAGAAAGGTTATATTACAGCGGACAGTTTTTCAGACCACGATTTCATTGGGAGAATAGCCGATTATGTAGATAATGTCGATGATCGGAACTATGAAATTAAAATGCTGGCTGAGTGGCTGGCCGAGAACCGATTAGGCAAAGTGGAAAGCAATATCCTTACATTGAATGGATATATGCTGCTAAGCAATTATTTTTATGAAAAGTACAAAGAATTTCAGAAAATAGCGAAGACGCTTTGCGCCATTGATGAGAGGCAGTTTATGGACTTTTATTACACTTCCGAACTTGTCTTCTACCTCACGCGCAACTTCAATAACGAACGTGGAATCTATATTTACCAGAAAGACCAAGAGCTTATCACTATGGATGAATTTCTGCGAACGGCCAGAGTAGACGCCCCCTATTATATTGGCGGGGTCTGTAAATATCATTGTTGAAAGGACTGAAGAAAATGAATGCTTTGGAAAAATTACAGGCTGTGCAGATCTCCGCAGACAACCGGATTTCAGAAGCAGACCGGCGGTTTTGCGAGGCGCATCAGTCAGCTTATGTGGATGCAAAAGCTTCATTGAACGAATTAGAGTATATGTGGACAGATATTGTCAGTCGCCAGTCAAAGCTTTTGGAGCCGGCGGCCGCAGTCTGGAACAATGTGCAGGAATATATCTATCTATCCCATTTTTCCGAACAGGATATCCGAGATCAGATGGAAGAGCTGAATGACCTGTTTATTTCTAATCTGGTTCGTTATTTTAACAACAGATATAAGGTGTCCCTCGATGCCGACAGCATCATCGATGTGCTGCTGCCGCATAAACCCAAAAGCGATTATCTATCTCCGAATACAGAATCGGTAGCAGAATATCATCAAAAGCTGCGTTCTATGAAAGTGGACTACAAAGATGTGCTGGAACAAATATTTGTCCAGCTTGGCGGTCGGACTTTTCTGGAGCGGGCTTTAGACGAAATCAAGGAAGCGTGTCATAAGGCAGCCTGGTGTACCTATAGCGGGAAAGCAGAGTATGAACTGAAAAACGATGCTGTCCGCTTTACCTATGGCTGTCAATTCAGCGATTTGTTTGAAAGATGGGAGCTGACCGACAGTATGAAAAAGATTCTGCGAGGATTGGCCTATTTTGAATCGGAAATCCTGGGATATTATCCAGCAGCCATTGAAAATCTGCTTGGTTGGAACCGGATGGAAGATCCCCGTGTAGAATTTACAAGTTACACGAAGATTCACTCCCTACGACTGTTCAAAAATGGTCGTGTGGATGTGAAGTTCAAGAATAAGAATTACGCAGACCAGTTTGTCTCTGAATATCTGGGACTTGTCTGCTGATGGAGGTGGAAAGATGAAATATGCGGTTCACGACACCGCTGTACCACAGGATAAACGGCAGGACACAAACGAGAAGCTGCTGTATCTCATTGACAACGACAAGACCTGGGAATATGGGATCAGCGGTGATGATATCTATAACCTTTATACAGGTGATGGCGGCTTGCACGACCTGCAGCGGAAGGACTATGAGAGCTACGCTGCATACAGCAAAGCCAAGAAGGAGATCGAAAACGGCCAGTTTTTCACCCCGCCGCTGCTCTGCCGCCTGGTTGCAGAAGCCTTATCGCCGCCGCCAGATGCGGCCATAGCCGATCTGACCTGCGGTGCGGGGGCTTTTTTTAATTTCATGCCGGAGGAAAGCAATTTATATGGATGCGAAATTGATATGAAAGCGTATAAAGTGGCGAAGACTCTCTATCCAACGGCGAATCTGGAAAACCGGGATATCCGGGCCTACCAGCCGTCCGTCCGCTTTGACTATATAGTCGGCAATCCCCCGTATAATCTGCGGTGGTGGGTGAATGATGGCGAGGAAGTCCTTTCGCAGTTTTATTACTGTCAGAGAGCAGCGGAGTTTCTAAAGCCTTTCGGGATTCTGGCGATCATTGTCCCGGCGTCTTTTTTATCGGACGATTTCTCAGACGGGACATATATTCGTGAAATGGAAGAGCATTACAGCTTTTTAGGGCATATTGCCCTTCCTTCAAACGCTTTTTCCATGCTCGGTGTAAGCAATTATCCCATCAAACTGCAGTTCTGGCAGAAGCGCAGCGCCGGGGTCGATGCCCGACCGTATCATATCAAGGTAGACCGTTTTTTGACGGTTGGATTTGATTGTGAAACGGAAGCGGCATGGATTTCTCAAAATCTGCTGCGCAATGCCCGTAAACGGCTGGAGAACAACCAGTATTCCGCCGTGCGGGAACTGGCGAAGGAAAAGGCGCTGTCGGCGAAATTTCTGTATCAGGTGCAGAAAATGCTCTATCAGATTAAGCGCCACCCGAAGCTGAAAGCCAGCTATGCCAAATGCTATGAGTATTTCTATCGGTTTTGCACGGAGACGCAGCCGAAGGATATGAAGTACGAGGAATGGGCGAAAAAACGGCTGACAGAAGCAAAGGTGCTCGCCTACCTGAAAAAAACGCTCCAAAAACAGAATGCACCGCCGCCGCAGGATAAAATCGCCTTGGTAAAACGGGACTATGATTTCGTTTATAAAGGGTACAGCAGCAAAGCACGCCGGCAAATACCGGAGGACAAGAAAACGCCTGTCCCCATCTATGAGATCGTTTCTTCCGACGAAGCGGATGAATTTCCGGGCTATGAACGTCTGATCCAAAAAAAACAGCGGGAATATATCCGCCAGAACAAACCGTTTGAGGTTATGCAAGAGGATCAGGAGATCGGCGCATGGCTGTCTGCCTTCCAACTATGGGACGCAGAAAACGAAGAAGAAATCCGGCTGAACAAGATCCAGCGTCATGACTTAAACCTTATGCTGCAAAAGCGGTATGGCCTGCTTCAATGGGAGCAGGGCAGCGGTAAGACGCTGGCCGGCATTGCCTTTGGGAAGTACCGAATGGAACGGGAAAACATCCATCACACCTGGGTAGTGTCCAGCGCCATTTCCATACGCAACAACTGGGACGTGGAGTTGCCAAACTACGGATTGTCCCATGTTTTCATAGAACGGCTTGCGGATTTCAAGAATATCCTCCGTGGCGACTTTGTCCTTATCACGCTGAACACGCTCGGTAAATACCGCCGTCAGATTAAGCGGTGGGTGCGGCTACACAGTCAAAAGCTGTGCCTTGTCTTTGACGAGAGCGATGAGATGACGAATCCTTACAGCATCCGGGCCAAGTCCGTGCTGGACTGCTTTCGGCGCTGCCGCACGAAGCTTCTGACAACCGGTACGAGCACCAGGAACAACATTTCGGAATTTGCGCCGCAACTGGAGTTGATGTATAACAATTCGGCAAATATGCTGTCTTGGAGCCCGGAGATTTACCATTATGATTCAAGGGACGGCTTTCTTTCGCATGAGAGTAATCCCTATTTCGGACAGCCGATCCCTGCGTATAAGGCGGGCTACCGATTGTTTACAGCTTCCCACCTGCCGGAGAAAATTACCGTATTCGGCGTGGGACAGCGGACGCAGGACATTTATAATGCAGACGCACTCAGCGAAATTCTCGGCAAGACGGTTATCACACGCACCTTTTCGGAGATTGTCGGCAGGGAGATCCGCCGCATTCATCAGGTGCCTGTGTTTTTTAGCCCGGCCGAGCGGGATGTGTACCGGATGGCAATGGAAGAGTTCTGGAAAATGCAGAAAAGCTACTTTGCCAGTACAGGAAATTCCCGAAAGGATGCTTTGATGCGGCTGATGCAGCAAATCACGCTGCTTCTGCGGATCAGCGCGGCGCCGGACACGGTTACGGAATACCAAGGCGGACTGCCTACCAAAATCAGCCGTGTTGTAGAGTTGACCGGGGAATTTGAAACGGAGCCCGTTGCCATAGGGGTACGGCACAAAGCTGTTTTGGATTCATACAAGAAGGCGTTGGAGGAAGCGTTCCCCCGGCGCACCATTTTTGCGGTGACAGGCTCGACAACCAGTTTTGCCCAACGGCAAAGGTTGAGGAAAACGCTCAAAGAGAGCGGGAACGGGATATTGCTGTGTACGCAGCAAAGTCTTCCTTCCAGCGTCAATTTCGAGTATGTCAACCGTATCATTATCCCGGAGTTGCACTACAACAATGCCAAGATGAGCCAGTTCTATATGCGGTTTGTCCGATACACTTCTACGGCGTGGAAGGATATTTATTTCGTCACCTACGGAGGAAGTATCGAGTCCAACCTGATGCAAATGGTGCTGGCAAAAGAGAAAATCAACTTGTTTATGAAAGGACAGGATACCGATTTGAACGAGATCTATGAACGGTTTGGTGTGGATTATGACCTGCTCTCCCTGCTCATGTATCGTGAACAGGATGAAAAAGGAAACTTCAAAATCCGCTGGGGCAAGCAGCAAATCGCATGATTTTATCATAGAAAGGAGAACCAACGGTGCGTGACTTATTGTTTCGAGGACAGACCCGGAAAAAGGGTGAAAAAGTTTTCATGGACGGAACGCCCGTAGACGGAAATTGGGTCTACGGCGGTGTTTTTCAAGGAAAGGGGGATTTTTCCGTTATCTATACCTATGACCCCGTTGAGAAGAAAGCCGTTTACACGGATACGGTGGGACAGTATGCAGGGATAGACGACAAAAACGATACAAAGGTTTTCGAGGGAGATATCCTGAAATTGAAGCGACACTTATATGTAGTCGAATGGAAAGGCGGTTGCTTATACGCTTCTCAGAAGAATTATCTGAAAGACGGTGCCAGTGGGTACTACAAACTAATTGATAGCCTTATGAATGAAGGCGCTGAGATTATCGGAAATATCCACGACAATCCAGAGCTATTGGAGGAATATGCAAAATGAAATATTACAGCACGAAGCGCCCGGTTGTGCCTGGGAATTTCCCGGAGCCGGATGATAACAAAGTGGTGGCGATCCACAATTATGATGCCAAAACCTATTGCGAGGCGATCAGACAAAAGGTATGGGGATATGTCGAATATGAGAAGCCTATTTCTTTGGAAGCAGCAATCGACTATGATCTCATACCGCCGCTCCGTGAGATAAAGAAAATCAGGTTTGTCGGCATAGATAGCTGGGATCGCATGGTTTTCAAGAATGAAAGCGGGGATATATGGAAGTATACCGAGCCCGGAGAACAACCATATGAACGGCATGAACGGTTATACACTTCAACAAACAACGATTTTGACGGAGAACCGTGCTGGCCTATGTCGCCGGATATCGACTATCAGGTCGAAATAGGCAATAATAAGGGTTAACCTGCAAACTGGACGATACATAGTCCTTTTTGCGGGTACAACAGGTTAAGGGAGAACAAAGCTGAGATTGTCGGCTTTGTTCTCTCTTCTTTTATTAGAAAGGGGTATTGATTTTATGAAGAGAGTTTCCATTCTATCCGAACTGAAAACGCAGCAACCGCCTTTGCTGCAGGAATACGGGAGATTCGTGCGAGACATAGAAGCGCCGGTTACTTGTAAAAAGATCGGCCACATCTATAGTGTGTATGACGGTTGCAGGTGGCATGATTCCATTCAACTGCATGATCTAAATTTGATTACGCAGCTTGCCTTTCAGGAATTCAAAAAGGTTTGCGAACGCCTGACCGCAGATGACGCATTCCGGAACGCAGCAGCTCTCCGGGAGTTTTGCCGGCAGCATCCAGAGGCGGAAGCGGATCATTGCCGTGGCGAATACAATTTCTTTTATGAAGGGGAATGCTGTACCTACTGGCTGCATTGTGTGCCGAGAAAAGGAAAATGCGCATTTTATCTCCATACCTTTGTCAAGGAGGCGCCGCATGGATAAAGTACGCTGGCTGGGGATTACCTGCCCCCTTTGCGGACAGGAGCTGAATAGCTGGGACGTCCGCTGCTCGAAAGCGGTCGGGTATCTCAAATATCAGGTATGCGAAAGCTGCCTTTGCAAAGAGTACGATATGGAAAAAGATGTTTTTCGTGATCGTATGGAAACCTATTTTGGAATAAGACCGTGCAGGGGGTTGTAATGAAAGAATTAAATTTGCTGACCCGGCGACTGTTTGATGAAGGCTGGACCAGGGAAAAGCACCCGGACTATGTGCGGGATTGGAACTATACCAGCGAGTTTTACGGCGGATTTGAGTACACTCGTGAGCATCAAAACCGTATGGTGTTTTCTACGCCATGCGGCCTGCTGGTGAAAGGTGCCTACTGGAACAGCGGCCATATGTCGTATATGGGTGTTGATTGGATGTTGGAGAATGATAATCCCACAATCTGCTGCCCTTACCGTAAAGCGGGCTGCGAGCAAAACCATCCTTTGCTTCGGGATCGGACGGTCAGCGGTTCATGTAAAATGGTGTTCTGCGCCTGTCATGAGGTGGCTGCGCCATATTGTTATGAACGATCTATTGAAAAGGTATCGGACGAATACAATCAAAGGAAAGAGGTGTTGTTTCAGAGTTTTGCAAGGGATAAAAAACGGATCTGTCGGCATCACTGTTATTTTGATGAACACACCGAAACCTGGATACAGAGGTATGACCCTATGGAATGCGCCAGATATTATGCCGGCTGCCATTATTGCAGTATCCTCGGAAAAGAGCTGGACACCAAAAAAGGAAATGTTTTCTATGATCTGAAAATCACCAGAAAGCCAGAGGAAATGACGTTGTTCAGTAAAGAGTACGAGGTATACGTCCAAAAGGACAAAAGGCTGCTGGAGCGCAATGTGTCTTTGGATCTATGCAAAGCCATTCTGCAGTTTTGTCCGGACGAAGCGCAAAAGCAAGCAGAATCCAAACATTTTAGTGATCTGTTCTTTGCGCAATACCACGGCAGGTATTTCCGGGTGGAAGCCGTCAATGTTCGGGCAGAGAGCCGTGTCAGCCGTGATCTTTTACAGGATATTGCCGATGCGCAGGCCGGCTATACCGTCACACATGAGGCGGATGTTCTTGCGGCAGCGAAACAGCAGAAATCTGAGCGAAGGAAAAAAGCACGGCAGACCCGCATACGCAAAGCCAAAAAGCTGATTTTACAGTATGGTTTAGACGGGATGCCGGCGACAGACCTTTATCGGGTGCGAAGAATGATTGACAAGGGCCTGATTACAGGTGAAGAAATCTCCAGCCTGGAGCAGCAGAGAACCGAACAGCAAAGTATCGAACAACTGACATTTTTTGCAAAGGAGGATACTACCTATGCACATACATGAATTAGCCGATTACTGTACTTTTTCGGAAGTAGCCATCGGCGGTACGCTTCCCGCTACGGAAGAATACCGGACATTTTTGAAAAAGCTGCACCCCAAGCAGATATTGAATATGCAGATCACGTTACCGCTGTACCGTGTCCGCTATCAGTATCAGACACAACGAAGAAATATCCGGCAGGGCGAAAAATTCTTTTTTGCGACAGCCGGCGAACACGACGACCTTGCTCTGGAAGTGGAGCTGAAGCTGAAGGACTGGTTTGAGGATGAAAACCGGGAGCGGCCTTATCGGGCGGTGTCCAATGTTGAAATTCTGGACGTTGACCGTGTGGCCTATGCAACGCTCTCGCTGTGATTTGTTTCTCTTGCAATATGCACACCCCGCCCCTTGTTTAAGGGTTGCCGCAAGGCGTCAGGCGATTGCGCGCCGAAACGCCGAAAAAGGGATCGGCCAGCGGTGTAAAAGTACACGCCGGAAAGAATGGACTTTTCCGTTTTCAGCAAAATACTTTGTTGGAGATGGAAAGGTGAAGCATATTGTAAGCTGGTCTGGCGGAAAAGACTCGTCAGCTATGCTGATCCGCATGGTTGAGGAAGGAATGCCGATTGATGACATTGTTTTTATCTATGTAATGGCAACACCGACGCTCGGAGGCGAATTTCCGGAGATGTATGAGTACATTCATCGGATGGAATGTTACATCGACCGGAAAATAACTGTCGTCCAGTCAGTCTTGGATTTTGATACGGTCTTTCATCAAACGTATAAAACGGGCAAATGGGCCGGAAAAATCTATGGCTTTCCATTGACCTGCGGCGCTTGGTGCAACAGCCGGTTAAAGATACGGACGATCCAGAAGCATTACAAGACCTATGGCGAGCACATTCGCTATGTGGGTCTGGCGGCCGATGAACCGGATCGCATCGCCAAACTGGAACAATTTTGCCGTACCCCACTAGCCGAGTGGGGTATGTCAGAACAGGACTGTGTGGAATTTCTGGAAAAGCGGGATATGTTAAACCCACTGTACCGAAAATTCAGGCGGTTAGGCTGCTGGTTCTGCGTCAAACAGAGTTTGGAATCCCTGAGAGTGTTGCGCCGGGATTATCCAGAATACTGGGAGATGCTGCTGGAATGGGACGAAGAGAGCTTCCGGACTTTTAAGCCGGAATATACGGTGGCAGATTTGGAGCGGCGGTTTTCACTGGAAGATCGGCAGCTCAAAATCTTGACAGGCGATGAGCCACAACAAAAAGCCGCATAACAGGAAAGATTCAATATGGCTATAGATCTACATCAGAATGATAAAGGAGATTTGCCCTATGGAAATGAATTACAAAGCAAAAATCAAGAAGCTGCTGGCCCTGGCGGAAAGCCCCGTGGAAGCAGAAGCCCAGGCCGCTTTACTGAAATCCCGTGAACTGATGGCGAAGCATAAGCTGTCGGAGCGTGATCTGAAAGATGTGGGCAAGCGGGAAGTCAAGGACATCGAGCTTGAAATCACCTGCAGCAAGCGGCGTGACCCGTGGATTGTAAACCTGTCAGGGGTTATCGCGGAAAATTACTGCTGCAAAGGCTATCGGAGGCATTCGCCAGGAAGCCAGACACAGCGCATGGGCTTTATTGGATTCGAGGATGACGTGGAGATTTGCGTTGTGGTTTTCAAATATGCTGTGGACTGCGTTTTGGCAAAGATAAAGGAAATCAAAAAGGAATACAAGCAGTATGGGCTTCAAGCCGATTACATCAAGAGAATGTGTGACAGCTATGGGTACGGCTTTGTGAGCGGCGCAAATAAGGCTTTCAAAAAGCAGCAGGAGGAAAAACAACAGGAATGGGGGCTTGTGCTGGTGACACCCAAAGAGGTGCAGGAAGCATCAGCACATTGGAGCAGCCATGAGTTCAAGGCGCGTGCAGCTCAGAGTGAAAATCTCCACAGGAGCGCATTTAACAGCGGCTATGCGGATGGTAAGCAGTTTGACCCCAAGCACAGATTGAAGACAAGTGCATAGGTTACAAAAGGCATCGGCGGGGGCAGATTCATTCTGTCCCCGCCTTTTTGTTGAAGAAATGCGTGTTAAAGTCGTATTAGATAAGTATAAAGTAAAAATTCAAAGGAGTTGTTGCCATGTTAATCAGTATCGACCACGGGAATAAGCAAATCAAAACCGTTCACAAAACCTTTGTGTCCGGTCTGCGTGAGAGCGATACGCCTCCGCCGTTCGGCCAGAACGTATTGTTCTACGACGAAAAATACTACACCCTATCCGATCAGCGCATCCCTTATATGCGGGACAAAACTGCCGACGAACGGTTTTTTGTCCTTACCCTCTTCGCCATCGGCTTTGAGCTTCAGCGGGCGCTGCTGGCCGAAAGCCCGGCGAAGATCCAGCTTTGTGTCGGCCTGCCGCCCGCCCATTACGGCACGCTGTATCAGAAATTCGAGCAGTATTTTCTCGGCCGGGGTCAGGTGGATTTTCGTATGGATGGGACGCCTTATTCCATCCTTATTACGGAGGCCGTCTGTTTCCCGCAGGCGTATGCGGCCACCATCCCCGTGTATCCCAAGCTCCAGCAGTTACCCAAGGCCGTTATCGTGGATATCGGCGGCATAACAGCCGACTATCTTCAAATGCGATACGGGCAGGCGGATCTCTCGGTGTGTGATTCGCTGGAAAACGGCGTCATTGTCCTCTACAACCGCATCAAATCAAAAGTCAGCGCCGATTTCGATATCCTGCTCGATGAATCGGATATTGACGCCATTTTGACGGAAACCACCCAGGACTATGACGCAAATATCTGCCAGGTTGTGAAGGAACAGGCGCAGCATTTCATTGACGATCTGTTCGGTGCGCTGCGGGAACGGATGATCGACCTGCGCACCGGCAAGACGGTATTTGTGGGCGGCGGATCCATCCTGCTGAGAAAGCAGATCGAGGCGTCCGGAAAAATCGGGAACGCTCTGTTTGTCGAGGAAATCTCTGCAAATACAAGGGGTTATGAACTGCTGTACCGAGCCTCCAAATACGGAGGATAGAGCCTATGCCTGAAAAAAAGGAACAAAACAGATTTACCATTCAGTTCAATCCTGCCGATCCGACGCACCAGCCGGTCATTGACATACTCAACCGGCAGGGCCGCCGCAAGGCACAGTTCCTTGTCAGCGCCGTCCAGCATTACTTACATTGTCCGGAAACACCCGATATTCCGCAGATGTCGCCGATAGACACCCGTACTATCGAAGACATCGTACGGAAAATTTTGCAGCATCAGGATAAATCGGCCCTCATCCGGGAGTCGGTAAAGGAACATTGCCGGCAAGATATTCCCAAGGCAGAAAGTTTCTATTATGAAGAAACGGCAGACCTTTTAGACGCAGAAGGACTAGCCACCATCGCTGACACAATGGAGGCGTTCAGAAAAAATAGCGGCTAGGTAAATTTTCTCAAATGGCTATAGTTGTTTTTATACTTAAACGGGCGAAGCGTTTTCCCGTGCCTACTGTTCCTTTTCCGAAAACAGAAAATTTCACATTCAGTCATTAATTTTTTGTTTTCTGCATCTAAAGCATTTTATGTATAAGTTTGTCAAAGAGGTTGACAGGTATGACGACAGGAGGGGTAATTTTGTCCTGCACGCAAAGTATAACCTCGCACTTTGCAACTTTTCACTTAGCACCCCCACACAGTATAAATTAAAGCGTATTGTGTTCATTTTTCAGACGGGATGCGCCTTTTACTATGCAATAACATGAGCATTTCTTAAAATTAGGGCAAAAAATATCCTCTCGGTTTTGTGCAAAACCGAGAGGGTTGCCGCCAGATAAAGAAAAAGCTGACCGAAGATAAAAGTTCGGTCAGCTTTTTATAACTGTTAAATTGATTGGCTGATTATCTTGCTCTTTTCTTTCTGCTGTATGCAGTTATCCCGAATAATCCAGTTCCCGACACAAACAACAGTGCAATCCACAAGACCATATTGCTGTTATCCCCGGTCTGCGGACTGTCGCTGTCCGGTTTATCCGGTGTTACTGGCACATAGTTCGGATCGACCGCACCGCAGACGGTGCATTTACCGTCTTTGTAACTATGAGCAAGTTTCTCAACTGGTTTACCTTGTTCTACGACTTCACCGCACACCTTGCACACCTTATCGCCGGTATAACCTTCCTCGGCGCAGGTCGCTTCTTTAACATTTTTCAGTTCGGTCTCGCCATGCGCTTTCATCTCAATCTCCTGCCCAGTCTCAACGGTCTTGCCGCAGTCCTTGCAGACCTTGTCGCCCGTGTAGCCCTTCTCGGTGCAGGTGGCGTCCTTGGCGTTCTTCAGCTCGGTTTCACCGTGCGCATCGGCGTCGATGGCGATGGCGATTTCCTTGGTGCTGGTGTATTCCTTGCCGCCGAAGGTCGCCTTCGCGGTGTAAACTGTCTTGCCCGCCGCAATGCAGGTCGCCGGCGTCGTCTCGCTGATAATCGTCGCGTTCACAACGGCGGTGTAATCGCCGCTCGCCGTGCAAGGGAACGAGGCCGTCGCGGACGAGCCGTCCTCGGCCCACGTCCAGGTAGGCGTCTCGCCGTAAGTGTGCTTACAGACGACCACCTTGCCGGTCAGCGCATCGCCTTCTTCATCCACAAAATACGTTTTCGAAGTCGTGCTGTCCAGCTTATCGGTCTTGAGCGTCGCGCCGGCGATCTCAAAGTTCTCGCCGAGCGTTATGGCTGTCTCCGCGTTTTTCTTCACGCCGACGATCAGATTCATCCCCTGAACGGTGATTTTCGCATCCAGATGAATGCCGCCGTCGCCGAAAGTTGGGTTGTCCGGATGGTTCGCGTTGCTGATGGCCGCCAAGTTCTCTGAGCCGGTAATCGCCGTGACCTCGGTATCGGCGCCGGTGATGGACACCATACCTTTTGTGCCGAGGATCGCATAGCTGTTCGTCGATTCGGCCTTGACGATGCCGCCACTGATGGTCACGCCGCTGTAACCGAGCAGCGCCGTGTCGTTGGACTTGACGTCCACCTTGCCGCCCTCAATCGTAATCGTACCGCCATCAAAGCCGATGCCGCCTGTATGCTTGACATCGGTCTTGTCGCCTTTGATGACCACGTCGCCGTCCACATACAAGCCGCCGTTCTCAGCTTCCGGCAGCGTGCTCGTCTTGGTGGTCAGAACAGTATCCTCAATCGTGATGCTGCCGAGAGCGCAGTAAACTGCATAATAGTCCCCGGCAGTAACGTCGATGTCCACCGTTGCGTTGCGCATTGTGACAGCCGTGGGGACATAATCCTCCTCCACCTCGTCATAAACTTCCTTACAGAATATACCGACCTGATCGCCCGTGATGTCCACCGTCACGCCGTCAAACGTGATGTTCCCCGGCGCAGACAGGGTGGGATACCCGCCCGAGGATGTCAGTGTCAGCGATCCCGCGCCGGAAACTTTCAGGTCGCCGCCGCGAATATAAATGGCGTTCGCCATATCGACTGTGATGTCGAGCGAGGCTCCCTCCTCCAGCACAATGTTCAGCGCCGGCAGGTTTTCATTTGTACCGATACCGATGCTCTCGGCTTCCGGCGTAATCGTGTTCGTTCCCTTGACAATAAGGGTGAATTCCTCCGCCGCCTCAAAAGAAACAAACTCCGTCAGCGCGACGTTTTCAATCGTCAGCGTTTTGTTTTCCACGTCCAGCGTGACTTTGCCATCGCCGACCTCCGTTTCGCCGGGGTTCAGCCAGGCGCCGTTCAGATACACGAGGTAAGTCCCCGCCGCGAACGCAGTCGTTGGAATGATCGTAATGGCCATTACAACCGCCAGCAGCATTGCCAGCCATTTTTTCTTTTTCAACATAAAAGCCCTCCTTCGTTTTTCTCGAAGAAGGGTGAATTTTGTGATCCTCCTCCGAGCATATACTGACCCTTTGCCCTCGGAGGTGTTGCCCTCGGAGGTGTTGCCCTCGGAGGTGTTCAACGACTTATACTTATTAAAAATAGTACGCCTTTTCCAGAGAAAAATCAATAGCTTTTTATGAATTTTTTGATTTTTATACGGCTGTTCTTGATTTCCAGCACAGCATAAGTACACCCATGCAGCGTGGGATTCTGTTCTGCATGGATACGCTTTGCTGTAATACTGGCGATCAGCGTCTGCAATTCTCTTATGTTTGTGTAGGTGCCTTCTGGAAGGCTGAATCACTTCAGCCTGTATGCAGGCAAAAAGAAACGGAAAAATACCTAATATTGCAGCCGTTCTGTAAAAGGAGCGGCTGTTTCCTTTTAGCTTAACATTCGTAAAAATATGTGACATCTCATAAAATCCATTGATTTTTCACGATTTTCGTGCTATACTGTTTTCCATAAACAAGGCGGGAGATGAAGCGTATGGCTGTCCAGTACAACCGGCTGTGGAAATTGCTGATTGATAAAAAGATGAAAAAATCCGCCCTGACAGAGTTGGCAGATGTGTCCTCCTCTACGATAGCAAAGCTGAACCGGGACGAATATGTGAGCCTGGAGGTTTTGGAGCGGATCTGCCGGGCGCTCCGCTGTGACATCGGGGATGTGATGGAGCTGACGGAAGAATCAGAGAAATAGCGGGACGCCTGCAGCGGCTTCTGTGGAAAGGATGGTACGATGAAAGGAGAACTGAGAAAGCCGGCGTCTGTCAACGCCATTCTGCTGATCGGTATTTTTACTTTTGTCTTTTTAGGGGCGGAATATCTGTTTGTCAATATGATTTCTCTGTCGGTGACGGAAGGGAGAACTGTCATTGCCCAGAACTATGCGCTGGGCGCCAGCGCCGTCGGCTTTTTCTTGTGTCCGGCCATGGAACGCTGGGGCGGGAGGCGCTATAAAAGCGCGCTGACCTTTATCCTGGCGCTGGGTGCGATTATCTGTACCTTCATTGTCCAGCAGCATATCTCCTATGCGGCGACCATGACGGCAGGGATGGTGCTCTTCCTGCTGCTGGGCGTTTTCGGCAGCGCCGTCCACTATCTGGCTGCCGTCACCATAGACGGCGACAATGCATTGGCACGGCTGGCGGGGATCGCCTACGCCCTGGGAATTCTGCTCCAGTATGCAAACAACAACCTTGTCAACCTGGAGGTTGCGGAGGCGGCGTTTCTTTCGGTATTCCTGGCGGCTTTGAGCCTGCTGGTCATCCGAACGAGACAGGCCGCCCAAAGCCGCATCGAAATGACGGAGACTGCGGGCGCCTCTTCGGAACCTGCGGAAGACATTTCCCTCACCCGGAAAAAACGGACGGCGGGCATTATGCTGGCGCTGCTGGTAGTGCTGATGGCCTGCGTGTTCAGCACACTGGACAATGCCGTGACTCTCCGTCATGCGAGCGGGACGGATATCGGGCAGTGGCCCCGCCTGCTGCTGGCATTCAGCGGCCTCGCCGCAGGCTTTGTCTTCGATATCCGCAAGCGGAAGTATATGGGGCTTATTATGTACTGCGTGATGATGATGTCGGTTCTGTCCATTGTGGTACTGAACCTGGGCGCTCCGTTCCTGATCGGACTGGTGGTCTTTTACCTGTCCTCGGGCTTTTTCGTTGTCTTCTTTACAGCGAGCTTTATGGAGCTTTCCCGGCATATGCGCCTGCCGTCGCTGTGGGCGGGCATGGGCCGCGCCATGAATAACGTGAGCGCCGCCCTGATCACCAACGGATCGGTGGCGCTGCTGGCCACTGGCAACCGCCTGGCCGCCATTGTCATCGCCCTGGTGCTGTTCGTGGCGGTCAGCGTTGCTATGGCCGTGTATACCGCCCGCATGAACGCCGTCATGGAGCCCAAGGAGCCGCCTGCTTCCCAAAAGTCGGACGAAGAGCGCAGGGAGGCGTTCATCGCAAAATACGGGCTGACCGAACGGGAATGGGATGTATTTTCCCAGATGATTTCTTCGGACAGCAGCGCCCAGGAGATCGCCGACTGCCTGTTCCTGTCCAAGCGGACGGTGGAACGGCATATCTCCGCCCTGTACGAAAAGACGGGCGCAAAATCCCGCATCACTATGTACCTGCTTTACCGTAACGATTAACATACAGGATAAAAGAACACCCTGCTTTCTCTCAGGAGAGGCAGGGTGTTTTTGTGTGCGGTAACGAATTGTCCTGATAAAAAACATCGTTTTCCCCACTTGAAAAATGAAATTTACGCCATTCGGCATCCGGGAAAGGAAAAATCAGGAACGAAAAGTACACCTCAACCCCTATTTGGAACGATTAGAAGTTGTGCATATATAAAGCCTCAAAATAGTTGCTTTGATTTATATAATATGCACAAATGGCGGTTGACCGCCATCGGTTTTTTGAAAAATGGCGGTTCACCGCCACCTGTTTTGATACGATTGGCGGGATTTACGCATAGACAATCCGGCCTCTTTTCACCTAAAATGAGGGCGTAAGAATCCACTTCCCGGCGTCTGCCGCGGTTCCCCAAAAATTCAGGAGGAGAAGAAATGATGGAATACGTTCAAAGAGAACTTCCCTATGTGCGCTCCTTTGTCCTGCGCTCGGTGTACGGCGTGCTGCGGCAGGAAGGGATTACTTTTGGGGAGGAAGAGCCGGGAAGGGTTATTGCCGAATGGAGAGAGGACGGAACAGACGTCTTCCTTTCCATAACGGCGGAGGAAAAAGCGTTTGGAACCGAACTGACGGTTTCGCTGCGCCGCCCCTGCGACGGGATACCGGAGCAGAGAGCGTACCGGCTTCTGCAGGAGATGCTGGACCAGATCGTCCGGCATTTGGAAAATACCCTGATGACGAAAGGGGAGGAAGACGCTTAAAAAACGCCGCTTCAGGGGACAGGAGGTGTGAGAAATGACGGGGATAAAATGGAAGAGAATGCTCGCCGCCTTGTGCTGCGCTTTCATCGCCATATCCGGCGGGTGTGCAAATCCCAGCACTTCTTCGGGCAGTTCTGTTTCCCAGGAATCCGGCATACCGGCGTCGCAGGAAACGTCTGAGACACAGGCTCCATCTCAGATGGCGGAGAGTGCGTACGAACCGTCCGCCCCGTCGTCAAGCGTTCCTGAAAGTCAGAGCAAGCCGCCGGAGAGCGGCAGGCCCTCTGTCGCCTGGAGCAGTATAGACGATATTTTGGCAGGGATGTCTCTGCGCGATAAGATATGCCAGATGCTGGTTCTCAGCCCGGAACTGCTCACCGGCGTTTCCGGTGTAACAGCGGCCGGAGAAACCACACGGCAGGCGCTTGTTGATATGCCGGTGGGCGGCCTGATATACAGCCGTCCCAACCTGAAAAGCCGGCAGCAGGTATGTAAAATGCTGTCCAACACCCAGAGCTATTCCAAAATACCGCTCATACTGACCTGCGACGAGGAAGGCGGGCGCGTCAACCGGCTGATGAGTACGGTGGGTACGACATATATCGGGCCGATGTTCGGGTATAGGGACCAGGGGGCGGAAACCGCGAGGCAGAACGCCCACACCATTGCTTCGGATATGCGGGTGCTGGGATTTAACGCCGACCTGGCTCCGGTGGCGGATGTGTGGTCGAATCCGGACAATACGGTCATCGGCGACCGGGCTTACAGCGACGATTTCGCACAGGCGGCTGAATTGATCCCTGAGGCGGTCCGGGGCTTTCACAGCGGCGGCGTGGCAACCACGCTGAAGCACTTCCCAGGCCACGGGGATGCGCTGGCCGATTCCCATGACGGCGCTGTATATGTGTCGAAGCCCCTCGAACAGCTGCGCCGGGAGGAACTGCTGCCCTTTCGGGCGGGGATTGCCTCCGGCAGCGATATGGTGATGATCGGGCATTTGATCCTGACCGAAATCGACGCCGCCCAGCCCGCGCCGTTTTCCTACCGCATCGTCACGGAGCTGCTCAGGGAGGAGCTGGGCTTTCAGGGAGTGGTCATTACCGACGGGCTGCAGATGAAGGCGCTGACCGACTCCTATACCAGCGGGGAAATCGCCCGCCGTGCGGTGTCGGCAGGAGTAGATATCCTGCTTTGCCCGTCAAACCCGCAGGCGGCCGTCTCCGCTCTGGAGGAAGCGGTCGCGTTGGGAGAAATCAGCGAAGAGCGGATCAACCAAAGTGTGCGCCGGATCCTTGCCATGAAGGTGAACCGCGGGGTTTTGAAACTGGAGGGCTGAGAAAGCCCTGCTGTCCGCACACCAGCTTCAGGAGGAAAGAGAATGAACGAACAAACCGATTTGATTCAATATACCAAAAAGCGAAGCCTCTGCAGGCGGCTGCTGCCGCTTCTGCTGGCGATGGGGTTGCTGCTTGTCGGCTGCTCCGGCGGGACGGAGCCTTCGGAGCCGTCTTCCGATACAGGCAGCTCCACAGCGTCCGCCAGCAGCACGCCTGCCGCTTCGGCGCCGGAGCCGGAACCTGAGCCGGAAACGCTGGAGCAGGAGCTTTTGAAAAAGCGGGGCGTCGCCTTTGACCAGTCGGATTACAAAACCTTTACCGGCGCAGAAGGCGTGCTGAGCCTGCAAACCGTCTTTTCGGATCTCAACCCCAAAAAGGCCGGCGGCAATCTGTCCAGCGTCTTCCTGTCCGGCGGAAAAATCTATCAGTACCGCTGCGACGCGACCCTGCCGGGGGGACAGAACTGCCGGGAGGTGGGAACCCTGCCCCTTGCGGAACAGCCCGTCTACCTCCAGGCCAACGATTTCAACGGCGCCGACCTGGAGGTGGTCTACCGGGGCGGCAAACGGTATTCGGTCAAGTCTGCCAGCAACAACGGCCCGTACACTGCGACGGAGAGCAAGTATCTCCATCCTGTCCTGACGCACGCCTGGCGCTACAGCGCAGACGGAAAAACGCTGACCGAGGACGTCGGGCTGCGGGACAGAGCCCAGCGGATTGTGCACGTCGGAGGCAGCTATCTGCTGATCGCAGACGGGAAGCTGGAGGCGGCGGCAGAACGACAGCTCCCCTCCGAGAACTTTGAAGGGATTTATTTTGACGACGATGAGGACGGCTATATTGTTTACGAGGTGGCGGACGAGGCCGTGGGGGACGGAGAAAAAGCGGTTGCCATCTTAAATGGGAACATCCTGGCGACCGATCAGGCGTTTTACCAGATCATGTACGACGATATCTCCGAGAATGATCTGAGCTATGAGGAAAAGACCACTAACGCCGACGGCACCCCCGCCGCCTATCTCCCAAAATTCGGCGGCGGCAACCGCTACCGGCTTGTAAAGCTGGAGCTGCTGAGCCGGTATTACAGCGACGTGCTCACCATCGCCCATGATTATATCATCACGGCGGACTACAAGCTTCTCCCCGCCACGGAGGCGATAGGCGAGGACTATGAATCGGGCTACATCGCATACCCGCCGGATGTGATGGAGAAGCTCCTCGCTCTGGATGGCTATTGAAATTAATAAAAATCGATCAGGAGGCGTTCTGCTATGAAAAAGAAAAGCGTATTATCCTTGCTGCTGGCGGCGGCGCTGGCGCTCTCTCTTGCCGGCTGCGCCGGGCAGGGGCAGCCGGGCGAAAAGGAGCCTGTCGTCAACAGCGACGGGACCATCACGAAAGAAGAAAACGACGTAAAAATCACTGAGACAGCGGCCAGGTCCATCGAAACCGAGCTGTATGAAACGGCGGATTTCAGCCTGCAGATCCCCAAGGGCTGGACAGTCACCAGCGGCGGTACGGCCATGTACCATTCCATCCGGGTGCAGGATCCCAGCCAGCCCCTCAACCAGATGTTTGTCCTGCTGAAGGCGGAGGGCCTGCTGCACAGCCAGGAGGGAAAGGACGCCTATGCGTATAACGTCACCATGGGGAACACATGGGCGCAGATGCTTTCCCAGGCGCCGGTGCTGACAACCCCCTCCACCGAAAACTTTTTCAAGCTGTTTTCGGAATACGCGGTGTTTGCAGAGCAGTGGGAGCCGAGTTATGCCGGCTATACCTTCCCCCGGTTTGACGGCTTTACCGTCACCGACCGCTTTGCCTCGGCCAGCCTCCTGTCCTCGTATGCTCTGGGAGAAGAGACGCTGCGGGCGTCCTTTACCGAAAACGGCAAGGAGGGCGAGGGGATGTTTGCCGCGTCGGTGGTGGACTTCGGAAGCGCTAATATTGCCGCAGGACCGCCGTCGGGCTATATCATCCCCCAGGCGGACGGCGGCTACTACATGGCATACAACGTCATGGCGGTCACCGCCGCGAAGGATACCTTCATCGAATGGGAGAGCGTCCTCACCAAATGCCTTGGAACGCTCGCCTATTCTGAGAGTTTCGTAAAAGCCACTGAGCAGGCCGGTGAAGAAAAGGTGGCGATGTCAAAGGAAATCAGCCGCATCACCAATGAGAGGCTGGAAATCATCATGGCGGCCTGGGAGGACCGGAACGTCGAGCAGGACATCACCAGCCAGATGCAGAGCGACGAAACCGGCGGCTACGAGCGCGTGTACGACACGCAGACCGGCGAAATCTACCGGGCGGAGGCCGGATGGTATGAAAGCACCGGCAGTGACCGCTACAAGCCGGTGACTGAAAACAAAATGTATGCAGAGCCCATCAGCGGTTACATCGAATAGGGAAGCGGCGGAAAACCGCAAACAAGGAATACATGACAAGGAGGGAAACGGAATGCGTCAAGTGAAAAGGCTCCTTCCCTATGTCCGGCGGTATGTGCAGATGGCCGTTTACGACGTGCTGGACGCGGAGGGGGCGGAATACCGGAAAGAGGAAAGCGGCGCGGTGGTCGCCCGGCTTTCGGTTTACGGGAACGTCAGCACCTTCAGCCTTTCGACAGAGATACAGGATGCGGGGACCGGACTGACGGTTTCCATGCGTGAACCCTGTCCCGGCCTGTCGGCCCAGGGAGAGGAACGGGCGGTGACCGCCGTAGCCGATAAGGTTGCCCAGTACCTTGAGAACGAGCTGATGATCAACCGCCGCTGTTTCGTGCCGGACCGGCATTATGCCGTATAGGGAACAGCGGCGCAGGCACAGGCGGAAATCGGCCGGATCCGTGCGGAAGCGGAAGCGGCCAAGGCTGCGCAGACTGCTGCACAAACTCCGGCCGCGCCTGACGGTACGGTATGCCCCTCGTGCGGCGCGTCCGCTGCCCCGGGCGTGAAATTCTGTCCGGAATGCGGGGCGCCGCTCTCCCGGCAGAGCGAATAAACAGACAATGAATCTGAATATCTGGAGGGATATCTATGGCAAATGAATCGAGAGTATTCCGGCTGCCCGCCGGTATGAGTACCCAGGTAGTGGCGAACGCCGTATCGTCGTTCCTGTCCTCCGCCAAAGGGATGGAGGTGCAGAGCGCCGAAACCACCGAAGGGTATGTGGTACAGGGCCGCCAATCCAAAGACGGATGGAAAACCGTCTCGGGCATGCGCCTGGCGACAACGGTGCAGATGATCCGGATGGATGACAACTTAAACGTCACCGTGGGCCAGGGCGAATGGTCGGATAAGATCGGGGCCGGCGCCCTGGGCTGGTTGGTGGCATGGCCGCTGGCGGTCACGGCTGGCGTGGGCGCCTACAAGCAGAAAAAGCTGCCGGAAGAGATTTTCCAGGTGATCGAGCAGTGTGTCGTCTCCGGCGGCCGCTCGGTGGTGGTGCGAAACGCCGGGGCGGAGCTGAATGCGGGCATGACCGTCTGCCCCGCCTGCAAAACCCAGTGCGCGGCCGGCTCCAAATTCTGCAACAACTGCGGGGCGAAGCTGGAAAACAAATGCCCCCAGTGCGGGGCGGAGATACCGCCCGGAAGCCGCTTCTGCGGAGCATGCGGAACGCCGCTTTCCCCGCAGGGCGCTCCGGTGCGATAAAGGGAGGAGATTGCGTATGCGCAGGGAAAAACCGCCGGGGCGGCAAAAAGGCGCACGGCTTTTCAGTATGCTGCTGGCGGTATGCCTGATGATCGCGGCCCTTCCCCTGTCCGTTTCGGCGGCGGGGGAATATGTGCCGGGAAATCCCCGCTGGTCGGGCTACCAAAACCAGGTGCAGTGGGATCGGCCGGCGGGAGCGGCCTCCGGCGACAGCTTTGAATACGAGGCGCAGCTGCTGCTGGGCGACGATGTGGTCGAGTCCAAGGCAGTGGAAATCGACACCTATTTGTTTTTCACAAACGACGTGGTGACGCGGCCGCAGGAAGAGTACACCATACGGGTGCGTGCCAGATGGATCATGATCGTGGGCGACCCGGACGGCCAGTATATGGTGGCGGACGTCGGCGAATGGGGCCCCTGGGCGACCAAGGCGGGGTCGGGCGGCGGAGAAGCCGAACCGCCCCATGAGCACAGCTATACCCAAAAGCACGACGCGGCACAGCACTGGCAGGCGTGTTCCTGCGGCGACAAAAAGGATGCGGCGGATCACAGCTTCGGCGCATGGACGGCGGATGGCAATACAGAGAGCCGCACCTGCACCGTCTGCGGCTACGCCGAGACAAGGGACGCCGCGCAGACGTCAGCCACCGGGGAAACCACGGATAACGGGCAGGATTCCGGCGGCGAAGGCATCGCGGAACTGACCGATGAAAATACCGGCGTTTCCGTCTCCCTGTCCGAAGCGGTTCCGGAGGGTGTGGAGCTGTACGCCGGCGTCATGGAGGCGGAGAGCCTGCTTGAAGAGAAGCCGGAGCTGAAAGAAGAACTGGACGGCCTGCTGTCGGTGTATGAGATCAGCATCCGCCAGAACGGGGAGCCGGTGGAAATCAAAGACAGCGCCATGACGGTGCGCATCCCGATGAACAGCCATCTGGAGGGCTACGCCCATTACCAGGCGGTGCGGGTGGACGGCGAGCCGGAGCGCATAGAGGCAAAGGCCGAAGACGGCAGCCTGGTCTTTGAAGCCGGCGGCCCGGGCCGGTATGCCGTACTCGGTTCCGATACCCCCTTCTCCGTTTCTGCAATCATCCAACCCGACCCGTTGCCGGGAGACGAAAAGGATGGAAACGCCGTCTACATTGTTCTGTTGGCCGCGATACCGGCGGCTGTCCTGCTGGCGCTGCTGCTTGTATTCTTATACAGGAAAAAGCGGAAGGCACAGGATAACCCGCCAGCCGGAGGAAAGGATCCATCCGAACCGGACGGCGGAAATACCAAAAACTGATTCTACTTGTAAAGGAGAAAATGAAGATGTTTCGAAAAAAGAGTTTGCTGGCGCTGCTGCTGTCCTTATGCATGGTGGTAGGAATACTGCCGGCGACAGTGTTTGCTGCGGGGCAATATGTGCCGGAAAATCCCCGCTGGTCGGGATACGGAAACCAGGTAATGTGGGATAAACCTGCCAACGCATCAGGCAGCACGTATCTTGAGTATGAGGCGCAGCTGGTACTGAACGGTCAGGTACTCCAGACAGAAAGCGTTGAGATAGACAGGTGGGTATTTTTCGATTCGAAGAATATCACTCAGTCGAAGGATGCGTATACGCTTAAAGTACGGGCCAGACAGATTTACCTTACCGGCGATCCGGACGGCTCTTATACCGTATGGAAGAGAGACGCCTGGGGCGACTGGGCAATCGGCGGCAATACCGGCGGCGGAGAGGGGCCTACTCCCCCCCATGAACACAGCTTCGGCGGCTGGAAGAATGATGGCACCAATCACTGGAAGGAGTGCAGCTGCGGAGAGATATCTGAAGAGAGCCCCCATAACTTCGGCGAATGGGAGCTGATCTATTATGATGTAAATACGAAGTATGACGTATGTGAAAGGCGGTGCCTTACCTGCGGCTATGAGCAGATTGATAGATACAGAGAACACCAACATTACTATACCGACGACTGGAGTAGCGGTTCGACTACACACTGGAAGGTATGCTACTACTGCAAAGAAGTTAATCAAGATACTGTAGCCGACCATACTTTCGGTGATTGGACGATAACAAAGGAGCCTACCACAACCGAAACAGG
>ERZ779896.495-NODE-495-length-50117-cov-8.922077_pt1 | contig 50117 bp, 69 predicted proteins | sample MGYA00511067_ERZ779896 | MGnify/ENA primary metagenome ERZ779896 (study PRJEB29588, sample SAMEA2161597) | human gut metagenome | biome: human gut; feature: human-associated habitat; material: faeces | place: Denmark | collected 2008/2010 ... | reverse complement strand
TGGGTCAGGGTGACGGTGCGTATCGTGGGTGTGCTGATCGCCGTTTTCTTTACCGCCCTGCTTGCCGGTGTGATCGGCAGCTCGATCGACGAGCCAGAGGGCTGGTCGCTTGCCGAGACGGTGGGCTTTTCCGCTTTCGCGCTCGTTTTTGCGGTGTTCGGCGTGTTCCTAATCTTTCTTGTCCGGCGCAGGCTGGTGGTCGAGGGCGGCGTGTTCAGCTACCTGCCGACCTTCGGCAGGTCCCGCGCCTTCCGCCTGGCGGACATTGCGGGCATGACCATCGGGACGAACGGCCGCAGGCTGGTCGGACAGGATGGCCGGACGCTTGCCCGCTTTGAGGACAATCAGGAAAACAGCGCCATCCTATTGCAGTATCTCAGCGAGCACGGCGTCGGCCTGCTCGTGAAATAAAAAACCGAACGCGCCGCGGCGCGAGACAAGGAGAACGAATATGTCCCATCCCATTGTGACCATCGAGATGGAGAGCGGTGCGGTGATGACCGGCGAGCTCTATCCCGAGCTGGCCCCCAACACCGTCAACAACTTCATCGCGCTGGCAAATTCTGGCTTTTATGACGGCCTCATTTTCCACCGCGTCATCCCCGGCTTCATGATCCAGGGCGGCTGCCCGCAGGGCAACGGCATGGGCGGCCCGGGCTATGAGATCGACGGCGAATTTTCCGCCAACGGTCACAAGAACGACCTCAAGCATACGCTGGGCGTGCTGTCCATGGCGCGCACGATGGCGCCCAACAGCGCCGGCAGCCAGTTCTTCATCATGGTCGCGGATGCGCCGCACCTCGACGGGCAGTATGCCGCGTTCGGCAAGATCACGGACAACGCGCAGGCCGCGGTGGACATCTCCCGCGTCAACCGTGATATGTTCACGGATAAGCCGAAGAAGCCGCAGACCATCAAGTCCATTCGCGTGGACACGCAGGGCGTGGAGTATCCCGCGCCGGAGAAGCACTAAGACATTTTTCATTTGCTTTCGCAGACCTAAAGAAGCAAGCATTCCGTTCGCGGTGTGAAGGGAACGCCGTTCACACCGCTCACACGGGGGCGTACCGGTTTCGACGGGGGTGTGGAGGCAGGATAAGCGGGCGGAGGCGCCTGGTCTCCATAAAACGGGCAACTTATAAATTAAAGAACAACAACACTGTTGCTGTCGCTGCCTAATTAAGGCAGCCGTCTGAACCGGAGCGGCCGCGGGCCGGGGAAGGCGTCGTGAACGCGGCGTCCGTGAGGCGGGAAAGAGTTGACCCGCCCACGCATCATGACTCTACTGAAACGTAAGGTCTGTCAGGTGTCCTTACGCGGAGGGAATGCTTAGATCCTGACTGCGCCCGGAGAAAGTCCTGTTCAAGCGCTTTCGGACGCGGGTTCGACTCCCGCCGCCTCCACCATTGAACGCAAATCCGAACCCTGCTTTGTGTGGGGGACGATTTTCGTTCAAACAAAAAGACACTCCTTGCCGTAAATGGCAGGGAGTGTTCTCTTTTTGCCTATTTTGGGGTTCGACTCTCCATCGAAAAAGTTCGACTCTTCAATAGGGTCAACCCTCTTCGCCGGTAAATTCGTTGGCCTTGGCACATCGAAGTGCCCCAAGTATCATAGTGTCCTGAGCCAAAGTTCTCTTCTTCAACTCATAGAGCGGGGTTCTCCGGTGGTCATCCCATTCAATGAGCTGCTTCTTATCGTGGGTCACGATACCGACATACAGATTTATCAGCTTGTCCAATGTCAGGTCTGTCAGCACTTGCATTTTATCACCCCACAGCGTCATCCTCGGAAGACTTGTCCTTGATCTTGATACCAAACAGCAGGGCCAATTCCACCGTCCACGCTGAGAACCATGCCACGGTCAATTCTGAGGAAATCATGTGATCGTGGAAATTGGCAACCAGAACGGCCACGGTGTACCAGAACAGATTGAACATAGAGAAAACCGTGAAGAGGGTTCTCTTCTTGATTTTCTTCTTCGGCTTCTTGGCTACTCGCTTGCCGCTCATGATCTCAACCTCACTTCTTCAAGTAGGACGCAGACGCAAATCCGATATAGGTCACGCCATTGTAGGTGAACTTCACATACAGCCACTTCACGCCGCCTACCAGAGTGTAGTAACCGTAGTTCTGAACCTTAGTACCCTTGGGGATAGCCACCAAAACTTTGTTGTTCGTGCCAGCTGCATTCCGCACATTCAGGCCGCTTGCGGCGGTCACGGTATAAGTCCCGGCCAGAGATTTGTCAAAGCCGGTAGCCACACCGGTAGCCTTGACCTCCTTACTGGAAGCGGGAGCGGAAGGAGTGTCCTTCTCGGGCGCAGGAGCCTCCGTCTTGCCTCTGTACTCCACATAGGGGATATGACCATGCTTCTTCCATGTCCGGGCGTTGTAGCCGCTCTTGGAGCCGATATTGGCAACAGCGGTGATCTGCACACAGTTCTTCCACTTGGGCGTACACTCGACAGCCAGACCGTCACCAATGTAGATACCGATATGGCCGGTAGTCCATACCACCTCACCGACCTCCATGCTGTCCCAGCCGGTGGTAGAAGCGTCAGGACACTTCTTAATCATGCTGTCTGCCCCAATATCAGGAACATTGTTGGAGGCATACTTGGCACCGCCATAGGTAGCGTTCTTATCGCCATCCCAGCCCCACAAGATACCCTTGATAAGACACACACAGTCAAATCCAAAGGTGTCCTCAGAAGCGGCGTTAATCATCTTCACCCGAGCCGCAGCTTTGTTGTAGGAGTGATTGGTGGTGTACCGCTTCTTATTGGCCGCAGTCATGGGGGCACCGAAGCACCCCATGACATACAGCGTCTTGTAGTTCTTCGCAATGTCAATGGCCTTGCTGACCAGTTCACTTGCTTTCATCATGGCTTATTCCTCCTTACCGGCACTGTCCATCAGGTCTTGTGTACGCTGGCTCTGAGTGCCGAAGTAGAACGCAATGATGACCGCATAAATGGTCATGAAGTCTTGACTGATCTGATTGGTACACGCCATGTACGCAAACACAGCGGTAAGAGCCAGTGTCACCAGACTCTTGACGGACAGAAGAGTGGACAGACGCTTGATGATGTTTTCCATAATGTTCTCCTTTCCAATTTTAGTGAGTATTTTAGTGATAAATCCCCCACTACCGAAAACCCTTGCGCCACAAGGGATTGAGGGCAATTTTACCGCCCATTTTCCATTTTTCGTGTATAAACCCTCTTATAGAACGCTCTATATAGAGGACTTTTCTGCAAAAGCCTTAGATTTATCACTAAACTCACTAAGATACACTAAAATTATTTTGTGGGTACACTAAATCATTTCAGTCAATCCGGCTTATGGAACTCTTCTAAGTCAGAAATCCGATGATTGATAACCTTGATTTGTTCCTCCACCACGGGCATTCGCTTGGCAAAATTGTTGTGTTCCCGGACTTCACGGGTCAACTCTTCCAGTTTGGTGTCCATGACGGCCTGAGTTTTGCTATTGGCGATCAGGACACCCACCAGAGTAATCCCACCAGAAACAAGTGCGACAATGATAGCCTCCATTATCAGCCCTCCCATTTCTGCCAAGCGGCGGCGTAATCTCCGGGGCTATAAGCAGTCCCATTGGGGTCAATGCACTCGTAGATATTCCCGTCCGTCCACACCATGAACTCTCCCTGGCGGTACATATCATGTGCGCCCTGGACAGGAACATAGGGACGGGCCGTGTCCGGGCTTTTGCCATGCAGAGGCCGGTTGAAGGTGTACCATGCGGCATTTCCGGGAACAATGTCCGGGTACACCGCATTGTCGTAAGCCTGAAAACACTCCCAGGTTTGCTCCCATTCAGAGCCAAGGCCGTCCCCGGCATGGGTGTTGAAAATTTCTCCGACAGTGTGATTTCCCTTCACCCAATCGAGGTAAAGCCCGGAAGCCCTGATCTTCTGGTCATCTTCCTCAACCTGTTTCCCTTCCAGCATGAGCCGGGACATATAAATTGCACTGGACAGAGCGTTCAACATTTTCTCGTTCACAGAGATAACCCCCTCTCGATTGCCGCCGCAATAGCGTCCACATCGGCCTGTTCTGCCTTGCCTTTAAGAATGGCCTCTTGCTCCTTCTGGTAGGCAACCTCGCTGATCGTGGTCACGCTCACGGTTTCTTTTCCTTCCAGTTCGCTCCTACCCTCAATGTGGTACACAGACCCCTCGATCACAATGCCGTGTGCCTGTTCCTCTGTGCATAGGCCGTAGCACCCGTTGTTCTGCATTCTGACCCACACAGGGGTTGTCACCGTTGCCAGAGGTGTTCCATCTTTGAGAATTCGATACATTTCTTTCCCAGCCTTTCTTGTTCGGATAGAAGCCGAACATGGATTTGAAATACTGATTGGTGTTCTCTCGCACCTTAAAACTGTTTCCTCGCTTCATGTGCCCGTGATAACTCTCTACGGAACTCCGAATGTCCGCAACCGTCATCTCACCTCTTTCCCACTTTCCATGAAAGGTTCGCAGCTTACGCCGGATGATCTTGGTAGAGTCCGGGTTCATCTTCAAAATGACCTTGCCGCTCGGGGTAAGGATAAACTTGGTCTTCAACCACCGGTAGAAATCAGCCAGCGGGATAACCCGTGTTTTCTTCCAATTCAGCCGCAGACCTAACTTCCGGGTCATTTCTTCCAGCCCAAACATTCCTTCGGTTCTGAGAAAATCAATGTCCTCATGAATGGCATACCCATCGTCCATGTACCGGGCATAACCTTTAATCCGAAGTTTTTCCTTGAAATAGTGGTCAATCGGACTTGGAAGAAGCAGGGCATTTGTCTGAGAGATTTGACTTCCAAGCCCTAAGCCCACTGATCCGAAATCCGCAATGAAGCTATCATGCAGGGAACGCACACGGTCATCATGGAGCCGCCGCTTTGCTTCCGCAGCTAAGGGGTCATGTGGTGCTTCATCGAAATAACTCTTGAAGTCAAAAATCAGAATGCCACCGGCCAGACCATGTTTCCGATAGTGCTTTTGCAAGTGGCAGATCATACGCCGCAGGGCGAAGTCCATGCCACGGTGTTTCAAACTGGCCGAGTTGTCATAGATGAAAGAAGATGAATAAATCGGAACAATGCAGTAATCGCACAGGCACTTTTGCACGGCCCGTTCTGTGATATGGACAGAGCGGATATACCGTTTCTTACCACGCTCCATGATGGTAAACTCATGGAAGCCACGGTGGTAGAAATTACCCTCGTTCAGCGATCTCGCTGTCAGGGCAATGTTCGGGATGATATTGCCGATATAGCGTTGTGTGGAAGATTTCCAATAAACACCTTTACAGCACTTCTTTCCCGAAAGATATAGGTGTCGGAAAGAAAAGACCTCTTCAAAATCGCCACAGGCCATACTTCGCTTTCTACGAGCCTCTTCCCGTTTGGCCTTTCTTCTTTGATAACGGATTTCTCTTCTCTCCGCACTGGTCATGAAAAAGATTTCCCTCCGTACAGTATGATTGTTGGGTATGGGTTCTAACTGCGTAGTAATACCAGCCATGAAATGAGTTACCATACATCACTCACCATGCAAGAAGCGTCCGCCTGATTACATCGGAGTGCCCCTTTCGGGGAGGGCGCATTTCAAACGATGTGCCCGGAAGTTTTAGCCAATAGGCAGGGTACAAGTCCTCCCTCTGCAAAAGGTACTGATTTCACCCAATGGGGTTACTACGACTGACCTATACGAAGTTGCAGAGTCCGAAGGACACACCATTCGAGTTGCTGGCGTTGTTATTGTTGGCGTTACCCGAGTTGTTCACATTGCAGAAATTGTTGGTGTTGTCGCTATTAGGCGAACGCTCCCACCAGTTGTTCGCAGAACAGGCAAGGTTTAACAGGACTTGACCCATATTAGAGAAAACTAATCAGGAAGGTCTTTATACCTTTTCCGATCAGATTTCTTCACACTGGAAATCAGCTTGGCTTCATCTACGATATACTCTCCGAACTCCTGAATAGCGTGGTCAATCCAAGGGTACTTTTCCGGGTTTTGGAGAATAGCGTCATAGAGAAGGGCTAACTTCGGACTGAGGTTTTGCAGGGCAATATTGGCTCTGGTAAGACAGTCCCGGCGCATTTGTGCTTCATGCTTGTTTGTGGGGTAGATGTTATTGGCCGCTCTCACCTCGTCATGAACCGTAGAACACAGGTGCATGATCGGATAGAGAAGGTATGGGCCGTACCGTTTCGGTGCTTTCGTGACTACGGAGAAAGCGTGAAGTTCCAATCTCCTTGCGGTTTCAATGAACTGCACATTGCTTTCTCCCCGCATAAATTTTGGGACTGACATTTTACCCTCCTACACCGCCCCTTCCGGGGCGGGATTTTTGTGGATGACAGATTAAACGCAGAAGCCGAAGGACACACCACGCGAGATGCTGGCGAAGTTAATGTTGGCGTTACCCGAGCTGTCCACAAAGCAGAAATCGCTGGTGTAGTCGCTACGAGGCGAACGCTCCCACCAGCCGTCCGCAGAACCATTGACCTTTTTAATCGTGGTGTTTCCAGCGGCATAATACTCATACTGAGTACCTTCACCAGCAAAAGAGTAGGTGGTAGCACCGAAAATCTCAATCTCAGACAGCAGGAACAACTTGTCCTGAGTAGTCTGGATAGAAGAGGACTGATTGCCAGCGGAAGTCCGCTTATTGACCGTCTTGATGACATTTCGCAGAGCCGCAGGGAGTTGACCCAGATAGGTACTCATACGGCTACGCATGGCAGAATTGTTCCAGCCACCGGCGTTCGTGTTAGAGCTGTTCATGTTTGCAGTCTGATTGAGGCAGTCCACAAGCTGGAAGGTGATACCGGCCATTCCACCAGAAGTCAACTGATCGTGGTCAAAGCCGATAATCTGAACCTTGTAGTTCGTACCGTTAATGCTGACGGTCTTCTGATCGCCCACGGAGAAATAATTCTTGGCCTGTCCGAACTGAGAACACAGAGCGATTTCAGACCAATCGGTCTGCTCCAAGGTGCCCGTGATATTGAAGGGGTAAACATACACAATGCCAATGACTTCCAGCGTATAGGTCTTGGTCTTCTGAGAGCCGCCGTAGGTGTATTTGATAGACCAATTTCCCAGCTCGGCGGGATAGAGAACGGCTTCTCCACCAGAGGCCACAGCGGAAAGAACAGTGTCCCCCTTGGTCATGGTGACGGTGGTGCCGTTATCGGCATAGACATGGCACTCAGCCGGAGAACCCTTCTGGCTCAGGGCGTAGAGAGCGTCATTCACCGTGGGGTCAGCCCCATCCAGTTCCAGTGCCGCTTTCGTAGTGTCATCCAGCAGATTTGCTTTGCTCAGAGGTGTTCCCACCACATCACAACCGGCGTTTGCACCGGTGGTGTCGGTATTTAGAACAACATCTAAGTAGCCGTTTCCGGCGATCAGCTGTTGCCGCCATTCCTCGAAGGTAGCGGGCATATCGGAAGGTGCCCGAATGATACTGGACTTTCCATTGCCCTTGATGGTGGTGTCTTTCATAGCGTTTCATGTTCCTCCTTTTTATTGTCCGCAGTACCGAACCCCTGTGTAGGGGAAGGGAGCGGTTGTTTGTGTCACTCTGCTGTCGATCATGAAAAGCAACTGCTCAATGTCATTTGCCAGTTGATAGGTCATGTAGTCCATAGACCCCGGAACAGAAGGGGCATTTGCCGGTAGATTGAGTTTGGCTCTCAGTTTGGTCAGACAGGTCAGAAGATTGGAAATCTGACTCTGCGTGGGCCAATCTCCCACCGCCCAATCCACCTTCGGGATAATGCTGTCATCGTAGATAGCCAGGGCTTTCATGCGTTCTACCAGATAGGAGATTGCCTCCCCAATCCGGTTGAAATCGGTGTAGTTGTAAGCCCCTTTCATTCCGGCCATGTATTCTGTCTGTTCCTCCGAGGTGAGGGCGGAAAGCCCTCCCCCGGTCAGGATTTTGTTTTTCAGTTCAAATACACGGTCAACATCGGCTTGGGTTCTGTCGAAAATCAGATTATCAATTACACTCATATCAAGCCTTTCACCGTCATCTTTCCGCTCAGAGAGCCGTCAAAAGTGATTTCGTCCACCAAGATCAGAGCGTCCATTTCATCAGTGTAGAGGGTCTGCAAGCCGATAATGTCACCCACTTCCATTTCCGGGTTTCCCCGGTAACTGGCCTCATAGGTGTTCCGCATTTGTAGATAACTCTTCACATGATCGGCAAGAGCCTGACACATCGTATCATTGGTGATAAGGGGGTTTTCCTCCTTGTCAATCTCGCCGGACTGAGCAACGGGGTAGGAAACGACCACCGAATTCTCAGTCAGTGTTTTGCCTGTGATCGTTACGGTCTTAGTGCCGGAGGATAACACTAAGTCCGCAGCTCTGGCGTAGATATTGGAAGATACCAATGTCCCACCAGATACAGAGATTTGAACATCTTGTGCAAGACCAGAGAACTCAACATGAAGCTCAGTTTCGGTGGTCGTTCCCTCATAAAGTGTGGAAGTGTCATTGGAGGCCGTGTAGGAATACCGAGCAACAGAAACAGATTTCAACTCGTCAATCTTGGAAATCTTCTGGCTGTTCTCTCCAATGGAGGTAAAGTCCAGAGTGAAATCAGTTTCCCGGTAATAGACCTTTGTGACTCGGCCTCTCCGGTAGGGGAGGTTCCCGATCATGGTCACTTCAATTTTGGTACACTCGATTGCCAGATTGGAGGACACATACACTTCCACGGAGTCAATAGCTGCGGTCTGGGTATCAAGCAAAGTATCATTGTGGTAATATTTCACCTGAACCGTACCGGGAAATTCATTGAGTACCGTATCAAAGCGAATTGCCAAGACCGGGAGATCGTGAGGCACATCGAAGGTCTTTGTAAAGACCGGAGGATTTGTGAAAGACCCGTCCGCTCCGGTCATGGCCTCACTGATATAACCTCTCTGACTGGCATTGCTGTCGGGAAGAATGATCTGACTGTCACCACCCAGCGTCCACCGGTTCAACTCGAAAGTTGCGTAGGTATTCTCTGCTGTGTTGCCCTTATCAATCGTGTCCCACTCACTGAACCAAACATGGCCGTTGTCGGCCCATACGCCGTTGTATATGCCGATGACCGTGACTCCGAATGGTCTGATATGGATGATATTGTCATCGTCCGTATAGAGGCGGCAACAAGCCGCATGAGCGATCAGCTGCAAGCAGTTCATGTGAGTGTCGATGGGGAGAGCCGCCGTAGTGAACATATCCTTTAAGGCTTCATCAATCTCCCAAGGATTTGTCCCCTGCTCCGTCAAGGTCAACCCTGCGTCTAAAAGAACCTCTTCGGCCATGTTGTAAAGGCTCTTGGAACCCAGCTTACTCTTGTAGAAAGTTCCGGTCAGACTCCCGATCAGGCCGGTGCCGTTGAAGGTGGCTTGATTGTTCTGTGCGCTTGGCTTGGCATTCAACACATAATTATCCGGCTTCAACCACTCCACAGAGCCGTCCGGTAACTCATAGCCGAATTGGATTTCAATGGGAGAATTCTTATCCACATAGGCGTAGATACCAGCCGGGTTGTCCGGGTCATATTTGTGTTCATAATCCAAGATCGTGAACTGCATTGTTTCTGTCGGCAATCTCCGACTCAGGGGGTCAACATCATGCTTCTGCTGAGTGGAAACAATATCCTTGTTCACGAATTGGACATTCAGGCCGTAAAGCACATTCTCCAAACGGGGTCTGCGGTAGGGCAAGCACCGGTCAAAGGTGATTGTTACCTTATCCACTTCCGTAGCCGTGGTGCTGATCGTGGTCTGAACACTGGTAATGGAAACCGTCTGGGTGTCTACCACTTCTCCATTCAGGTAGAAATCAGCGGTTACTTCCAGCGGCCATTCCTGCTGTCTGGTGTCAAAGGTCAGGGTCAGGCCGGGGAAGATGTGCTTTAGGGAAAACTCCCGTGTAATGACCGGAGGGGTAGTGAAATTCCCCTCTGCGTCACTCATGAGGCTCGAAATAAAGCCGTCTTGCACATCTTCCCCGGTAGGGACAAGCAGACTCTTTCCGTCCAAAGCCCAGCGGTTCAACTCTAAAGACACATAGGTATCTCCATACTGGTAGGCATAATCCACCGTTTCAAATTCAGAGATACTTGCCGCCCCATTGCTTTCCCACTCGCCGTCCGTAGCTGCGGTGGTGTCCACATTGCCGAAGGTGATACGGACATAGGAACGATTTCGGAGCATGGCTTTCATGCTGGCCTTATAAGCGTTGCTGACAGATTTCATGCTCCTATCCCTCCTTAGAGCGGTTCACCACAGTCAATGAGATTGACCTTACAGTTAATGTAGTCAATGGGTAATTGTGTCACAGGGTCAAGGTGGAATGGCTCTGCGGTGCGATCTCCGGGGTACATCTTCCGGGTAGTCCATGTATTGTTCACCATATCCGGGTAACTGACCGTCACATAGAAATTAGAGAACTCCTTCAAAATAGCCGACCACTGTTCCGCAGTCAGGTAAGCCCATTCCAAATTGTTTAATTTCTGCTGTTCACGGCCCACTACCTGTCCCACCACCACGGCATTTGCGTTCCGGGCGGAGTCCACTATGGTAGCGACCATCATTTCTAAGCCCCTTCGGGGGCAGGGATAATCACGACCATTGATCTTGATGAAAGAAGCCATATATCCCTACCCCCTTAGTAAGCGTTCGAGAATGCTCCGCTGTTCACACGGACACCTCTGTTTCTGCTGTACCGGTCATAAGACCGGCCAATCACATCATCACCGATGGACACGGACAAATCCTTATCCTCAATGATGTTCATGAGTGCGTAGATAGCGGCGATCACGCCATCATTGGCATTCGCCACACCAGCGGAGATACCTTCCACAATCTGGTCATTATTGGCTACCGCCGTCCGATTGCCAATGGCACCGACCATCTCAGCCCCGGCCTCCCGAGCGATAAAGAGCTGACCTTCATCAACGAAACCGCCCTGTGCGAAATAGGGAATGGGGTCAAGCTGCACTTCACTGAAATAACTCAGGCTGATACCGGTAATCCACGAAACCGCATTGATAGAGCGAATAACATCGTTCAGAGCGGAAATAGCATTGTTCATGGCCTTTTCCATGACGGTCAAGACGCTGTTCCACTGGATGATCGTTGTGTTCGTCATACCCCTCCACATGGAGTACCATGCGGTGGAGAACTCGGTTTCAAAGGTGGTGTAGCCGGTCATGAACTCGGTCTGCCAAGTAGTCCAAGTGGTAGTCATCTGCGTCCACATCGTAGACCACTTAGTAGTAGTCTGCGTGGAGAAGGTAGTCAGGCTGGCTTGGAAGGTGGTACTGAAAGTGTTCCACCCGGTAGTCATCTGCGTCCACCCGGTAGACCAACCAGTTTGAAGGGTGGTCATCGTGGTAGTCCAAGTGGTGGTCAGCGTAGTCCATGTGGTGATCAGGTAGGTGCTGATTGTTGTCCACTGAGTAATCGTCACAGTGTAGATGTTCAGCCAAGTAGTGGTGGTCTGAGTCTGAATGGTGGTCAGCATGGTAGTGTAGGTCAGCTGAATTCCGTTCGTAATCGTAGCGAAACTCTCATTCAGTAAACCGGCCTGACTATTCATGCCGGACGCAAAACCCGTCACCAGATTTACGCCTACCTCCTGCATATTGACAAACATAGCCCCGGAAAGAACCACGGCTTCTCTGTCATTTAACAGGCTCTCCAACTGGTCAATAAGGGCGGAATACTGAGTTACCAGAGATACCGCCTGACGCAGTTCCGGCACAGCGATCACCAGTTGTTCATTCAGGTTTGCGGTGTCTACGGCAATATCGGCCACATCATCTGCGAAGTCACCAATGGGGTTTCCGGCGAACAACTGCTGGAACCCGCTCACAATGCTGTCCCAGGTAATACCACCCATGGACTCGGTGTAGGAACCAATTTCCCCGGCAAAGGTGGACATGAAATCCACGAAGTTAGACATATTCACCGTGAGAGCCGGGAGAACTCCGTTCACTCGGGTCAATGCCGGAGAAAGATTGAAGGTTAATTCATCTGCCACGCTGACAAGGCTTGCGGTAAAGGCCACGAATGCCGCCGCCAACTCTACCAGAATGGCAGTACCGAGGCCAACGGCTACCGGGAGAAGTCCCGCACTGGCAACCGTAGCCGCACCGAGAGCCGCAGTAACCACACCAATCCCGATCAGGAGGCCGGTTCCGACTCCGATACCGGTAGCAATCGTTTCTCCGTTGTCAATGACGGGTTGCCATGCCTGACCGATCTCGTCAAGACCCTTTCCAATGGCCCAGACCTCAACGATGAACAGACCGGTTGCGACACCTAACTCCAACAGGATAGCCGTGCCAAGTCCAACATTGGTAGCAATGGCTACGCCACCGGTGCCGAGGGCATAGGCGGCAAGGCCAACGCCGATCAGGAGGTTAGTTCCGAGGAAGATAGCCGTAGCAACTGTTTCGCCATTTTCAATGACCGGCTCCCAAGCCTTACCAACCTGATCTAACTCAACACCGAGAATAGCGATTGCTCCAACAATTAGGACTGCCGCCGCAGCTACTTCGGCCACTACGACAAGGCCCCAACCGAGGCTCTGTGCAAGGCTTTTCAGTGTACCATTAAGGCCACCACCCGCACTGTTACCCATGGCATTTGTCACTTCCTGCAAAGCGGTAGAAGCACTGGTAACAGCTTTTCCCGCACCGATCTTGGAAGTGATTTGATTGATTGTGCCAATGGCGGTCAAGAACCCGCCTACCGTCAGAAGGAGGCCAGCGGCCAACTCTACCTTATCGACTCCACTCCAATCCCCGGTACGAAAAGCCTCCATAACATCAGCCAAATTCCGCACAATCAGGGTAATGCCAGTGAGAGCCAATCCGCCTCCGGTCAGGACAGGGTTATTGGTCAGAAGACCAATGCCGCTCAGGAAGATACCGAGATTTCTGACAAGGTTTGTAGCATTGTCGAAATTGACCCCGTTATTGACCATATCAGAAATGCTCGACACGATACCACTTAGGCCAGAGATGACCAGAGAGGCACCGGCCAGTTTTACATTTCCGAGAGCCAAGAACGCTACGCCAAGCCCCTCGGCGAAACCACTGATTAACTGCGTAACATTCGTGAGATTGGGGCCGTTGTCCAGAATATCTTCAATGGCCTCCTTGATCTTGTCCCAACCGTCCAAGAACAGGCCAAGCCCGGTAATTGCAAAAGTGATATTGTAGAGTAGGTTTTTACCGGACAAACCCTTCACGGTGTTAAAAAGGCCGAGAATGCCATTCGCAACCTTCCATTGCAACATAGCCGTTCCGATAGCCGCCACGGTTTCCAAAATCTCAGCCATGTTGTCCTTAATCCAAGTGACAAAAGGCTCCATCTTGGCCCTGATTTCGTCAATCCGGGTGGAAACTGCGTCACCGAGGAAGTCATACTCAGGAAGCTCGAAGTCAAAGCCGCCTCCACCACCGGCTCCAATACCGGAACCGGTACTTCCACTATCAGAAGAGAATACATTCAGTTCATCAAACCCAGCGGTGTACTGCTTCAACTTCTTAGCCGCTCCCGCAGCTTCATCAAGACTGTCGGCCATACTACCGGCTCCGCTGGCTCCCGCCGTGATACCAGAGTAATCAACCTCAGTCAACTCAAAACCAAACAGGGAAGCGATTGCGTCAGCGATCTCCCGGATGACCTGAACCACAGCGATAGCGTAGGGAAGGATAGCATTCAGGGCGGGGATGAAAATATTACCGATAGACCGTGCCGCCATGTTAAACTGAGCCGACAGAACACGAAGCTGATTGGCCGGGGCTTCCAAGGTTCTCGACAAATCCCCCTGAGCGGTAGTCACCTGAGTCATGATTGCGTAGTATCGTAACTCTGCCTTTTCAGCCTGAGTCATGGACTGGACGCTCTTATCAATTCCAAGGGACAGGGCGGTTGCTTCCAATCTTGCCTGAGAGAGATCGTAACCCAGACGGCGCAACGGCTCCAACTCACCGGAAATACCGGACTGTAACTTCTGCATTGCGTCTTCAACAGAAATGTTGAAGAAGGAGGACAGGTCATAGCCAAGTTGAGTCAGGTTCTTACTCATAAGAGCCGCTCTTTCTGCCGTGTCACCAAAACCGGTCAGAAGGGTATTGAACACACCCTGATTTCTAATCCAGTCAGACAGGTCAATACCCAGGACTTCACTTACGGTCTGCCCGTAATTAAAGGCTTCCTCTGCATATTCACCCATAGCAACTGTGAACAGGTTCAAGTTCTCCTGATACTCATTGGACTTGGTGATAGCCGTACCGATCATAGAAGCCAACCGGCTCAGGCCATAAATCATCGTGCCGAATTTCAGGCCGTTTGCAACCTTACCCCATGCGCTGGTACTATTGGTAGCCCGTCTAACGGTATTGTTGTACTGCTCTGTGCTTCTAATCAGCCTTTGAATTCTCGAAGGAAATGCGGAGAAGCCATTGGACACCTTCTGCATTTCATCTGCAAAGGGCTTCATAGCTGCGGCCAGTTCCTTCATCTGCTGGGTAAACTTATCAATGTCAGCCTTTTCCAGTTCCTCAATCACGGTAGGGAGCTTTTTAAGCTGATTGATGAAGGTGGTCATATTGGCCTTACCCAACTCAGACAGGGGGCGCAGACCATCAGCAAGGGTTCTGAGTTTATCGCCGTCCGTCCACCGGACATTTGCCAGAGCCGCATTCAGGGCATTTAACTGATTGGCAATGGAACTGGAAATCTTGATGTTCTTGGCCGACTCCAAGGCTTTCAGACCCGTAGCGATCTGGGTCAGTTTCTTAGACACATCCCCGCTATTCAGACCGGAAAGGGCATTCTTCAATTCCCGAATACTCTTACTGGTAGCATTCAAGCCGGTAACACTGGTACTGGTAGCACCCTTCAAACCGCTCAGAGCCTTTTTGAGATTGTTAATCCCGGAAACAGCACCTTCACTATTCTCCTGAATTTGAAACTCTAAGCCCTGAATTTCAACATTATCGGCCATTTACTCCACCACCTTTCCCCTGAAATTTCTTGTTGAACGACATTGCGAACATCTGCATATAGGCTTTTGCCTTATCGTCCTGTTTCTTTTCCTTGGTCTTCTCTACCTTCTTGTCCTGCCTCACATTCAATTCAAAGGGTTGCTCAGGATAGGGTTGAGGCTTTGCACCCTTCTTCGCAAAGGCACGAAGGATGGGGGCCAAATTGCCTACTGCCTGATAGACATACATTCCTTGCAACCATGCGTCTTGATTTTTCAAATCCTGACGAATACGAGCCGCTTTCCGGTAATATTTCACCAGATCACAGTCCATTTCCCAGAACTGCTCGTAGGTCATTCCGATAGCAAGATAGTAGGGGAAGACCTGATAGAACTTTTCCGTGTAAGCGAAACGGGGAGCGGGGCGATTGCCGCCACCGCCCCCCGGTCTGCTGGACAGCGACTCGCTTACCAGTTCGCCGTCCAGTCCATGTTTCCCTCGTCATCACCATTCTGCTCAGGCTCTTCCATGAGGGACAGAATGGGTTCGTTATACATCTCCACCAGCTTAGGAAGAAGCTCGTCTTTACGGGGCAGACGGGCATAAATCCGGTCAATCACATCTTTCTTGACCCAACGGTGGTGTGCAAGAAACGCACCAGCAAACAGGGCGGGAAGCATGGTCATGGGCTTGCGGTCAACATCGTCCGCAATGAAGCCCTGCTTCTCCATGATCTCAACGGTTTTGCGGGTGTATTCCAGCGTATAACTCTCGCCGGAAACGGGGTCTTTAATTGTCAGTGTCTTAGCCATGATAAATCCTCCTTATCATTCAGGCTGATTGCGATTACTCAGCAGAGAAAGTGATCGGGGTGGAAGGGGCAATGGAGATGTTCATATCCACAACCTCATTCACGCCGCCGCCAACGGGATAGACGGACAACTGGCCGTCAAACTCGAACTTGCCGTTAGAGCCATCCGGGGTCACGACACCGCCGCTCTCCTGACCGCCAAACCAGACAGCATAACTATTGGTCTGACCTTCCAGAGCCTTGAGCTTCTGAAAATCGGTCATATCATAGTTAGCGGTAAAGGACAGACCATCGAGGGACTGAATACCGGCAATATAGGTCTGCATATTGTCAGACAGCGTGGTAGTTTCCAGCATTTCAGGCTCGCCGCCCAGATCAGGAAACTCCTTAATGTCAACCAGCTTTTCATAGGTATCAGGCTCGGTGCCCTTCTTCATAAGGAAGACCTTGTAGGTGCTAATTGCCATTTCTATTACCTCCTGTAAAGATTTACACCATCCGTTTCAGCCCGATACCGGGCCACCAGACGGTAAATTGTTGCGTTCTCTAAATTGGGAACCGGGGAAAGGGAAATGCGAGTGAAGTTACGCCGGTACATCAGATCATCAATGACCTTCATAATGCTCCGGCACTGTGCCTTTTTCCCGGAAGACTTATTGGAGTAGACATTCACCTCATACATGATCGTGGCAAACTCTTCGCTGTCACTGGTACTCAGGTGAGTCAGTGTGGGGTAATTGTCTTGCTCCACAATGCTTACATGGGGAAAGGCGGAAGGGGCTTTGACATATTCCCCGCTTGTGTCAATACCGGGAAAGGCTTCTCGAAGGGCTTCGGCAATCGGTGTATAAATCTGATTTTCTACATCAATCATCGAAACACCTCCTGAGCCAAGCGGGGTAAAATCCCTTCTAAATGCTTTACGGTTTCATACATGGACATATTGGCCGGGTTGCCGTGCGTGAGGACTACGGTATTCCCGTTCGGCTTGGTGAACTCAACGCCATTCGTACCGGCTTCACCGTAGTAACCCCATGTCTGTTGTTTACCATGACCGGCTCCATACTCTCCACGGCGCATACCGTGTTCCGCAGCTTCCGGGTGATTGTCTGGGTAAACAACACCTGTTCCGAATTCAATGAAAAGGACAGAGGCACCAACAGCGACAATCGCTCTGGCTCCGGTTGCTCTCTGTTCAACGGACACAGAAACATCATCCGTTCCGTCATATTCCGCTTTCGCAAAATTAGCCGAAGCAACAGACAATCCCTCTTGGGCCAGTCGGTCAAGCAGGATATTTGCACGGGTTTTCAACCAGTTCTGATAGCGTTCAAGCTCCCGAATGGCATTGTCAATCCCGGCCACAGATAGAGGCACTTTAATCGTCTTCACGATACCGTCACCTTGCTTATAGCGTAGGAGATGGAATTCAGGCTCTTAGCCACACGCCGCACGATATAGTCATAGAGGGGATTACCGTCAGCGTCATACTCCGGCTCTTTATCGACAAACAGCACGGTATTTTCATCAATGGGGCAAGAGAGATCATCAGTGACAATCACCTTGTCATAGGAGATGAAATTTCCGAACTGCTCAACCTGAGCCGAACCGGTAGCCGCCGACACATTATCCCGCCGCTGGACAGCGGCCTTGTAGACTACACGGCTATCTCCCGTTTCATTGCCGTCCTCGTCCCGAACAGGTTCTTTCTTGTCATAAAGCAAGTACCAATAAGACGATTTATTACGCTCCATGATCTTCATGAGGTCGAGTCCCCCTTGATTACGCTGGCAAAGGGAACAATCTCACGCAACAGGGTAGGCGGTACATCTCCGTCCTCATAAGACCGGGAAATACCGTTTTCACTGTGCGCCGTTTCTCCCTCCGCACCACGCTTATTCACAAGGTAAGCTGCGATCTCTACCTGATTGAAGTCATACCGGGGCGGAACGGCGGTCACGGTATCGTCAAAGGGGTAAGCCCTCCGGCAAACTTTATTTGCGGCGATAGAAAGGTAGACAGAAAGCATGGCTTCATCTGTTTCGCCGGTCATGGTCTTCAACATGGACAATTTTTCAGCGTCAGTCATGATTTCTGTCACTCCTTTCCATCAGAATTTCTCTTTAACCCGCAGAACCACCGGGGAAGTCAGCCGCATTCGCCACATACACGCTACGGCTGTAAGTGGGAGTGGTGAACTCGGTAGAGATACCGGTAAACTTGCCGTGATACCACTCGGGGCCGTGGTCAAGGCCGATCTGACCGAAGAGCTGATACTTCTCACCGGCACCAACCTTGGCAAGAGGCTCCAAGAAGAAGTTACCCTTACCGGGAACAGGCTGATAAACGGGAGCGATCACATTCAGGTTCAGAAGCAGGGCCGTACCAGCAGGAAGACACTCGCCAAGGTACAGGTAGACAACACCGATGGGAGTAACCACACTGGACAGAGCGATACCATTGATCTCCCGAGCGGCGGGAACCACAGTAAGACCGTTCTGCACAGCGTCAGCGTTGACCTGAAACAGAGTTACAGCGTCACACCACAGGCACAGGCCATCGGTGGGAGCATTGGCCCCATAAACTTTCTTCATCATGTCGGCAATATCCCACAGACCAAGGGGCTTGCTTGCCATAGCGGTGACATTGGTGGTAATAGCCTCCACCAGTCCACGGGTCTTGTTCACGGTAGCGTCAGAGGTGGCCTTATTGTAAGTTCCCTGAATGAAGGTGAACTCAATGTCCCGGTTAACCTTCTGCATTTTAGCTGCAACCTGAAAGTCCAGCTCATTGATCGGGTTAGCCTGCTGACCTGCCACATTCAGGCCGCTCAGAGTACCCATATTGGACTGCTTGGCATAGGAAATACCTACGGACTCCTGAAAAATCTGAGTCACATTGGTCTTCTGAGTCCGAGTGACAACGGTAGCGTCAGGGGCAGTCAGGGAGGCGGTTTCGCTGATAGCAGGCTGTGTGCCTCCGCCAGTGGTGTACTCCTGACCGGTCACGAACTCAACATGATTGGTGGTCTTCGCCCTGCCGCCGATAATGGAGGACAGGGGACAACGGGTATTGCCCTTATTGAAGAGCATACCGGAGTAGTTCAATACTCCAAAACTGGTAGCCAGAGTATCTGCCATAAGTCATTCTCCTTTACTCTCACGATTTGTTCTGTTCAGCCTCTTCCTGCGCTTTCAGGCGGTTGTAGTAGGCAACAGCGGCCAGATCACCGTTCTTCTGCGCCTCTTCAATCTTCTTGTCGTAGTCAATCGCACCGCCACCAGAACCAGCACCGGGAGTAGGCTTAGGGGTCTTCTTCAAAGCGTCAGCTTTAACCTTCTTCGCATACTCTTCGAGGAACTTGCTCTGATTGGCAAAGACCTTAGCACTGTCACCATCGGCAAGAGCCTGAGCGGTTTCCTCAGCCAGAGCTTCATCGTAGCCCTGAGCAACGAACTTGGCCTTATACTCCGAAACGGTCTTACCCTTACGGAGATCGGCAAGCTCTTGTTCCATCTGGGCCAACTTGTCAGCGTCTTCCTGCTTCTTCTTTTCCTCTTCGGACAGAAGAGCATTGTGCTTACGCTTCCACTCAGCGGCCTCAGAATTTGCCTTGGAAAGAGCGTTCTTCTGCTTTTCCAGCTCTGCGGCGTTATCCTCGTACTCAAAAGCCTCCAAAGCGGCGAGCTTCTGTTCCGGGGTCATGTCCGCATAACCTTCAATCAAACTAGTGTCAATCTTTGCCATAACAAATACCTCCTGCGTTTAACAAGGCTGTTCCCTCAGCACTATTTTCCGTTTTTGGTAGGGTTTTCTCCCTTTTGCGTTTTTAGGTCTTCACTGACCATTTCAAGCCTTGCGGCATTAAAATCAAAAACAAAACGGGCTATCGGCAAGAGCGTTTCCACTCTTACCAATAGCCCGTAATGGCTGTTACCGTTATCTCGCTATAACGGCCTCATATTTCTTTTTACTGACTGTTTCCCAAAGAACCAGCCTCCCATTTCTCACGGCAAGTTCAACACCCTTGCCACGGGAAAGGATTTCATTCATCGTCCGAACCGCTTCCGGTGTCACCAGAACTGGACTTTTGACCTCCGGGTTCATTTCCTCCATTCCCTCCATCCGGGTTCTGTTTAGAAGCAAGCTCTAAGGCTTTCTTCTCCTGCTCCTTTGCGTACTCCATGCTCATGTTGTAAGCAATCTGCGGGTCAGTGAACATACCACAATGAGTAAAAGCCAGCTGCGGAGCAATCTTGGAGTTATTCAACATAGCGATCAGGACATTTGCCTTTTCGGTGATATTCTCATAATTGCGGCGAGTAAACCGAATTTCCACCGCCGACAACTTCAACTCTAAGTCCCCAAGATCACTACAAATCCGAAGCAGGAGCTTTAAGAACTCCTTCTCGGACTTCTTGAACATCAGTTCACTGTCCTTGGCTCTGGCTTCTGCCGCCGACCAACCATCCCGCATGATGACTGCGGAACCGGTATCACTGGTGGAAGAACCACCATTACGGTTCGGCATTCCGCAGATCGTAAGGACGGTATCATACATATCGTCCACCAGTGTTTGAGTCTGGCTTTGATTTAACTCAGCGGTCAAATACTGAATTTCCGCCTTTAGGGAAGGGTCAATATCCTTGAATTTGATTGCTCCCTCTTCCCGCAGCTCTTTATAATCCTCAGAGGTAATGTCCACATTGTGGAAGAGCATGAGGGCCTGAATGAACTGCTCCACGCCATCCAGCCGGTTAGACTCTACGGTATTGATAGCGTCCAACAGGGGAAGGACAATCTCAAAGGCACCCAGGCGAGCATTATTCGCCGGATATTCGATAATTGGAATACCCAAAATCTGTTCTTCACTTCGCAGAATATTCCAAGTATTGGTGATCTCGAAGAAGTGATTATGCGTGTAGCAGCTGAACAGAAGAGTACCGTCTTCCAACAGAACATACTTCACGCCCATCTTGGCCGGTGTCCCAAGGGAAGTGCTATACACCACAAAGGAATACCGAGGGTCAAGACTGAAAATCTCAGCGGGGCACTCGTCCTCTTCCACATTGGCCTCACTATCAGGAAGAACCATGCGGTACGAAGTACCGGCAATATGCGACCAATCAGCCAACTCTTTGTCCTTGGCAGCTTTGTCCTCGGAGAGCATATAATCATTCAGCCTTGTCACGCTGTCGGTGACTGCTTTATCATCACCACGAGCGACATACTGAACCGGCTCTCCCATCAGATAACCGACCTTGAAAGAAACAATCTCATTGGCCCGGTTTTCAACCACAGTGTTGTTGATCTCAGGTCGAACCTCTTTCCTTCGGTACAGAATAGGCTGATCTCCCTTATAGTACCGATAGAGATAATCAATCTCGGCCCGGTTTTGAAGATGAATGGCAAGTGCCTTTTGCAGAACACTCACAACATTTCCATCCGTGATTTCCTCTACATCGGTATAAATCACTCTACGACCGCACAGAGGCTTCATTCTGCAAAGACACCTCCCCTCTACCTACTTCATCACTGTTCATTATACCGAATACTCCAATGCTTGTCAATGCCTAATCTTTCAGAATACCATTGGAGAGAACAAAAGTCAAAATTTTCTTTCAACAGGGCCGTTTGAACACTTCAATTTTACTCCCGGTCAGCATACGAATTTCATTCTCCAACAGGGCGAGGGAGTCTGGTGCGTCATCATGGGGAACCTTACCGCTTCTGGTGTAAGTGGTCAACTCCTTCATGAAATTCCAATACTGACTACCTCGCTTATAGGTGGAAGGGTGTTTGAAGTAAAAATTCTTCTTGATGTTGTCGGAGGCGAATTCAATTCGAGTCTGTTTGTTTGAAATCGTCCTCTTTGTCCGAATGCCAATCGAGTACCCATGCTGGCGAATGATTTCCGCTACATCTCTGGCATAATACTGACCAGCGTTGTTTGCCTCGAAGGTGGCCGAAGCGACCTTATTCGAGATCAGGCACTTAGCGCACTCCGGTTTTGTAACCTCAGCAGGAGCGTCATCAAATACCACATCGACAATGTAGACCTCTGTACCATAGATGACCGCTACCGGCATAGAGGTAGAGTCAGAACCACTCTCAGCGGTGTCACCTACGGCAATAATAGTGTCCGGCTCTCGATCAGGGGGCAACTCAAAGAAATAGTTTAGTTCATCTTTGTTGAACAGAAGACCTTTTGCTTCAAAAGGCTGTTGCTGGAACTCACTCTCAAACTGTTCCGCAGACAGAAGTTCTCTTTGCTCCCTGAAATAAGCCGTGGTGAACACCTTCTGTCCCTCACGCTCATACTCATAATTGCTTTCGTCCGTGATCGGGTCAAGAGCCGGTATTTCAATAGCCCTCCACGACCAACCTTCTCTCTGGGCGTGTTCCTGAATGCGGCCAATGGGGTCATAGATGGAGTATCGGGTGCCGGTAAAGACCATAGGTGTACCCTCAATAGCACGGCCCATAATATCACCGGAGATCACTTCCCATTTATCATCGAGCCGCTGACGGTTCTTTGCCTCTTCACGGCCCTCCACACAGTCATCAAGATAGAGGACATTGGTAGCCTCAGACAAACCTACCTGTCGAGCGTCAATAGAACGACACATGATAGTAGGAAACCGAGATTTGGATTTCAGATTGATAATTTTCGTGTCTGCACCGGTCTGTACCAACCGGGACTCCGGGAACACATCATAAAACAAATACTCATTGGGGGTAGTCAGGTATTCCAGACACCCGTTGTAGAAGCTCTTTACAAGGTCATCTCCCGTTCCTTCCATCAGGGTTGACCGGTCAGGGTACTTCCCGGAAAGCATATTAACAAAATTGATACCTGTTTGTGATTTACCGGCTCTTTTTGGCATGGATATTGTCAAAAGACGCAGTTTTCCGTCAAGTACATCTTGGAAGCCCTGCACCATGGGTTTCAGGTAATGCCGTCTGGGGGCGTAAAACCGCTTTTCTGGCTTCCGATCAAGTTCAATGTAGGTCATGAAAGCGTCAAATTTATAGGGAGCGTCAAAGAGAAGACTCTTCCGCCATACCTCATAAAATTTGTCCGCTTCTTTCGGGGAAACAAGATGTAACTGTCTGGCACAGAGCCGCCGCAGCTCACCATTCAAGCCATGTGCGCTCTGAAAATCCTCTTCCTCCCACTGACGGCACAGGGATAACAAGTCAACATAGGCCGTGTGGTCATTTGGCTTGTTTTCGATATATCTCTGAATGCCATCTGCGATCTTACGATAATCCATTATACTTCACCTCAAATCGCTCCTGCCGCTCGAAAGGCCGCATAAATCTTGGGAGCCTGACAAGCAAACCAATCTACCATTTCCTCGTTCTGCGCCCACTCACTGTTCTCAGCCAGTCCGCTTTCAAACAGAAAAGCATGAACAATCTCATGCCGGATATTTTTCTTCTCCTGTATCTCCAACCGGCCCTTTTCGCCCTGCTGACCTCGCTTATAATTCTCTACCACGATCTCTTTCGTAGTTTCGTCACAAAAGCCGTCACACCCTTCAAGCCTTGGCTCGGCCTGTTCGGTGACAATGTTGACTGTGTACTCTGTTCCCAAAATATTTACTACCATAATGACCTCCAAAAAAATAAGGGCTACCGGATTTCTCCGATAGCCCGTAGTGGCTGTTACTCTTCCCTATTGAAAGAGCCTGTTTGCTTATGATGATATTTCTACTGTCAACAATTCGCTTCTACTAATCTCAGCAAAATTTGCGTCATTAACGGATAACGAAAATTCCAATTCATCAATCTCACTATAATCAGAAATACCAGCAGTTTCATTATTAAAACTCAAAGTATATACGATTTCTTTTCCACCTTGCATTGTGGCCGGTACACCACTTACAAACTGCACCATTGTACCATTCACAGAAGAGTCCATAAACAAGACCGTTATTTCTTCATCACCAAGATTTTTAAGGGTCAAGTTTATTGCTGACATTCCATCAATAGAGGGTAATTCTCCAACTCCTTCAAATTTTACCTCAACATATTGGTCTTTGTAAATGGTCTGTGCCGAAGTTTCCGTAGTAGGTTGTTCACTCTCAGAAGAAACAGTGCAAGAGCAAAGACCCAATAGCATAAATGAAAAGACGAGATACAGATATTTTTTCATACTCGGGCTTCCTTTCTTACCAAATTGTACCATGTAGAACGGCTTATGCTAAGTTCTCTGCAACAATCTCTCACAGTCATGGAACCGTCTTTTTGTTTTTGAGCGATTTTCTGAAATTGCACCCGGTCAATAGAGATTGGCTTTCTCCCTTCACGATAGGACGGCTCATGTTCCCGCTTATATGCTTTTCCAGCAGAGGTTCTTTCCACAATCATATCCCGCTCGTACTCGGCAAAGGCGAATAGCACTGTTACCATCAGCCTACCCATGGGCGTGTTATCCGCAACACCCATATTCAGGATATTCACCTTAACGCCCATGTCTACCAGTTGTTTTACCAGCAATGACCCTTCCGCAGCTGTTCTGGCAAGTCTATCCAGCTTGCACACTATCAACTCGTCACCGGAAGCCAATAAGGACAGAACCTTGTCAAACCCTTCACGGCTCATTTTCTTGCCGGTATATGTGTCGGTGTAAATGTTTTCCTCTGGTACACCATGCTCTAAAAGAATATCCTTCTGCTCCTGATATGATGTGCCATATAATTTCTGACCTTTAGAACTGACCCGGCCATAGCCATATTTCATTTCTAATCAACGCCTCCTTAACGATTGTTAAGTGAGTTTGATTTTACCTCCTTTGCTGATAGGGGACTCTTCTGAGGGTATATCGGTGGAGAGAAGAGAAGTGAGATCATATTTCTTTTCATCATTTGAAGTAACCTCAAATCCACCCTCTGGTAGACGAGATGTGGCAGGGACAACTACCACTTTATAGTCCATGGCTCTTACCATTTCACTCAGGAGAGATACTGGAATATCTTTTACATTTTTGTTGTTAAGTCTTTCCCAGATAGTAGCATTGCTTACATTGAGTCTTTTTGCTAAAACAGCATTGGAAATCCCGGTTGCTTTCATGATGGCTTTTAGAATTTCACGGCCTCTCATACTATCACGCTCCTTGTGGATTATTATAGCATAAAGAGTTTTATTGTCAAGAGTTATATTGACAACAATTCGCTTGAAATAAAGCCTTTTTATTTTTGTCGGAATTTTCGGCACTCACCCCGCCCCGGCTCCGGCTCGTATATCCCCCGCCCCGGTTCGAGCAGATCAGCCACACGAAAAGGAAAAAAAAAACATTGATTTATTGCAATCATGCCCCGGTCAAAACCAATTTCAATTTCAAAATCAAGGAAAATTTTAATTGAAAATCCTTGCAGCTTGCAGATCATACCAGAGGGAACACAATAAAAGCCCTTGTAATAGGCCACACAAGGCCGCACAAGAGCCGTTATATATAGGGCCAGTATCAGGACATAAAGAAACCCCTTGCAAGGCTTACACGGCCTTACAAGGGGCTTTATTATTTGTTCTTTCTCACACAATCGAATAATACCATAATAGGGAATAGCAGAACGGCCACAATTACCATATTACACCGCCTTTTCTACCGGCTGAACCTCGTACAGCTGCAACCATAACCCACCGATAACATACCCACAAAATACCGTTGTTCCGTCCTTTTTTATCCTGATACATTTTTTCCACATGGGAATTACAAAGCCTTTCGCAAAGCTCTTTCCGGGGATGTTTCAAGCCGTGGTAAGTGTGGCCGTATTGGTCAATCGCCATATACATTTTCATGTTTCAACCCTCCATTTTCACATAAAAGGCCGGATAACGGCCCGTTTCCCCGTTGCAATTATAGAAGCGAAAAGTATTTACCACCGTTTCAAACTCTCTGTTACGGGCTACAATGGTATTAAAACCATCTGAAACAATGGGGGAAACAACTTCCCGGCAACAATCACAGAAACAGCCCCATATATTGACCGGGGACAACTTGCAAGCACAAAAACGAATTGTTTCCCCGGCATTATACCGGCGTTCGGCTTCCCGCTTGCTAATACGGATAAATCCGCCTACCTGAATTTTATTCATAGCTGCACCCCCTTAAAAAATACGAAACAGGTTAGAAGAACGGGCCAGAATGACATAATAGCCGCCTAACACATTATCCCAGATCAATCCGCCATTCAGCCCATAAATACCACGACTAAATCCCACTTTCGTATAACTGGCCGGTATCTTTTCCGGCTCTGCCTCTGTCAGATCAACAGCCAAGCCAAGCTGCACGAACTCCCGCAACTGTTTTCTTGTGTACTGTTTCATTTTTCCGCCGCTCCTCTCTTTAATTCCCGGTAAATTAAATGCGTCAAGATCTGTTCTGCCTCTTGTTCCGTGTATTTGGCTTTTTCCCGCTCCGACTGTTCCAAGATTTCGCCCAGATCATCAATCGCCGAACGATTGTAAAAGTAACAGGTATCAAGGACGGACGGCAACCCTTGCGCCCAGTCAATGAAAACTTGCTCATTTGTGTACCCTTTCCTGCTCTGATATTCCGGGGAATAGGCTTTTTCCTCTGCATGAACCGCCAGAATAAACCGGGCCACATTTGGGAAGCTGCAAGGGCCGGTGAAATCATAACCGCAGGGGTCGAAATGATCTAAAATGTATTGCCGGATATTCTGCCGGGCTTCTTTCGTTGTCGTTTTCATCGTTTAACCCTCCATTTCTTTATGAGCTGCAATAGCTCTTTCCGCCTTTATATATTCCGCTCCATTTCTCCGGCGTGGCCTTGATACGCTATAATGCGGTATTTCTCCGGCCTTGCGTGGGAAAAGTGCGGGGGTTCAATTTTCAAGGTACAATGTCAAGTGTTTTATTGATGTTTGCATTATATCAAGCGTTTTATTGATTGTCAAGCGTTTTATTGAAAATTCTTCAATTATTTTATTGACGCTTTACCGTGTCCAACAATTCAAGAGAAAATGAACATATACCAGAGGCGGATGGCTCCGGCCCATCTGCCCGGACACCTTCTGCCTGATCTGGGTATAAGAAACCGCCGAACCTCCTATCACGGGAGATCGGCGGTTCTTTCATAGTCGATAGTCGCTGACCGTTTTCAAAGTCGCTCAGCTCATAGTCGATAGTCGCTGACGATAGTCGGAAAGTCGCTCACTCTTCCGAGTCATAGTCGCTGGCCGCAGCTTCGATATACTTCTGTTGTAACTCTTCCGCAGAAGCGGCCTCCCCAAGCTGATTATTCGGGGTAAGAACAACCTCCTGTTTGTCCTGATAGCCAAAGTGATTTTTCATCAGGAAGATAGCGGCCACCGGATTGATCTTCCCGTTTTGAGCGTAATCTTCCATTTGAGCGTTCAAAAATTGGTACGCCTTTTTTATAAAGTTACGGCTTTCATTGGGGAGATAGGCACTATCTACACCATTAGCCCAAGCCCAGATAGTTTTTCTATCCACTCCAAAGGCCAAAGCCAGTCCCGCTACACTTGGCTTCATATCGTCCTCAGAACAAATTTGCAGATACATACCAATCCGCTCTTTGACTTGTTCAGGCTCCTTCATGTCAACAGACGGCCAATCCCACATTCTCAAAGAATGTTGAAGATACTTCCGATTGTCACCCGGCTCAGTATGGACACTCATAGCCTCAGTCCGATCAGGACGCTTATTCCCACCAGTACCCTTCGGACGGCCACGGCCCCGAGAGGGAGTCGGTAAATCTACCACTTTATCACTCATAGTCGTTCTCCTTCCACTAATTATTTTCAGTTATCCTTAGTGAGTTTAGTGAATAATTTAGGCTTTTTGCAGTAAAGTCCTCTATATATCACTCTCTATAAGGGGGTTTATACAAGAATTTATAAAAATAGGGGGTAAAAACTGCCTCAAACCCTTGCGCCACAAGGCTTTCCGGTAGTGGAGAGTTTATCACCAAATTCTTCACCAAACCTCACCAGAAAAATATATTTTGTTGATTACACAAAATATATTTGACTACGCCGGGTACAATACCACCGATGACGCTCCATCTTTTTCTAACCACTGAAAATAAACCATCTTGTCTACTCGGCAAGCGTCCTCAATAGGATTATCATTCTGGCACATAACCATTTCCACTTGTGCGTCTTCGGGCACCGTACTCAACTTGGCTCTCAATTCCTTAACAGTCATTCCGTTTCCTCCCAATTACAAAGTATCTTCCCTCGGAACTTTCTCGCTCTCCCGAGTAATCCCCACAGACCCTCAGCCTGTTCACCGCAGTTCGGGCAGGACATACCAGCAATGTCTTCCAGCCTTTTAGGAAAACTCTTACCCTCTTGAACAAAGAGCTGGTGGCCGCATTTCCGGCATTCAAACACCGTCATCATGGCTATCTTTCCTCCCACTTTCACAATACTCTCTCGCTCTCTTGCAAAGTCGATCAGTGTCTACGGCGTACCCATCAGGCGCAACTTGGCAAGCTGCACACTCTTCATTACAGGTCAGGCAAGGGCACTCTCCCGAGTAATGTCCGCATTCCTCAAACAACATAGTCAAGGCTCCTTTTTCAAACCGAACATATCAATCAGTTCATTCATGAACATCTCTGCACACTCTTCATTCCTGAAAGTTGCATAGGCGGTAACGCTGTTGCCCTTCTCAACGCAGAGTCGGGGACGCTTCACATTGGGGAAATTATACACTCCGATTTTGGTATCTCCCTTAAAAATCACCAGACCCATGCGGTACACCTTCTTTCTCACACCGAAGGGAGATCATCTTCTCCCTGACCAATTTATCTACCACCCGGCCAACCTCATAGTAACCGGACATAGCTGCGAGGCGGTCTAAGTTCTTCGCCGTTTGCGCTGTTACCAGCAAGGACACCCGGCGCATATTCTTTTTGTTCATGTCAAACAGTTCCTTTCATACGAATATCCCTGTAAGAAGGGTAGCCATTATAAACGGTCTTTCCTCCGTGCCATTCTGGGTGTGCCTCCATGTCAGCATTAAACCGCTTTGCGCTACACACAAAATAGCCGTTAGACTTACACCAAATTTTATAAGCGTCATAGAGTGCCTTGGCTCTTGTGTAGGCACCTCCGGCCTTTTCACACTTTTCCTCCAAAAACTGTAACACCATATCATTGTCCTTCTCATACTGCTTGACCACCTGACGCATAGCCGGGGACATTTTCAGGCCGAACCGCTTATACTTGAAGTAGCCCTCCAAGAGCCAAGTGAAGATACCCTGCATAGCCTCTGGGGTTTGGAACTCCGTTTTCAGGTTCTTGTCCTGCTCGTCCTCAGAGAAGTGTCGGTTGAACTCGATCACCCTCACACGGTCAGAGGCGAACAGGCTTTTGTCATTGACAGAGGGAAGGTCATTGCAGGAGAGCCAAAGGGTAAACTGCGGGAGGAAGGTGGTAGCGGCTTCATAGAGGTTCCGGGCCTTGATCTCTTCGCCACCGGTGAGCTGCTTGATTGTTTCCTCGTCCAGCCGTCCATACTGATTGCTCTCTGCCATAGTGACAAACCGCTTGCCCTTCAAAGAGGCCAAAACAGGGCTTGCAGCTTCGGCGTTCTTGGAGCGGTCAGACTTGCAGATAATGGACACCGGGGACACGGAGGCATAATCCCCGAGAAGGTGGTGAATGGCACTCAGAAGAGTAGACTTGCCGTTTCTGGTGGTCTTGCCATGCAGGATGAACATACATTCCTCATTGGCCGTACCCAACATGGAGTAACCGAGGGCCTTTTGCAGATAGTCGGCCTTATCTGCGTCATTACAGGTAACTTCCTGAATAAACCGCTCCCATCTGGGGCACTCAGCGTCTTGCAGAGTGTAGTCGAAATTGGTCTGCATGGTCAGAAAGTCGTGCCAATCATGCTCCCGGAACTCCATTTTTTGGAGGTCATAGGTTCCGTTCCGGCAGTTAATGAGGTAGGGATTTGCGTCAAATTCCTCTGCGGTGATCGGCATGACGCTGGCGGCGTCCTTCATGAGCCGGTCACGGAAACGGCGATCTCCCATCTTAGAGATGAACTTCATGTACTCCCTGCGGCGGTCTTCATTGTCAATCTCCCCGCAATAGAGAGCCATCAGGCGGCAAAACTCTTTGATCTTCTCCGCTACCAGTAGAGAGCCAATGTCCTTACGCCACGCACCCTTTGAATAGGTGTACCAACACTTGGCTTCCGGGCAAAACCGAGTATCATTCTGGTAGCACTCAGAAAACAGTTCCGCCATGCCGGACTCGTCCCAAGAATAACCGGTGCCGCTGATCTGGTGACTTCTCTCAGGCTTTGCCTCCTTGATGTAGAACATCTTCTGAGAGAGGTCTTTATCCATGATGTACCGGCCATTAGAGAGCTGAAAAAGTTCCTGCTCTTCGGTAGCCATGATTTCATCTGCCATTTCTTGAAATCCTCCTTACTGCTTTTGCGAGGGAAAGAAGAGAACACTCCTGAGCGTCCTCATGCCATAGAGCGCATTTCTCTTCGGAACACTTACTGCCTACAATCTCTACGGTTGCTTCGGTATTTCCATCCGTATTCATAATGCAAATTGCACCAACCTCCCGCATAGCGGCAAGGTCTTTAGCGGAAATAGGGTCTACATTACGGAATAAAAGAAAATCATCTGCGGCCCCTTTGCGAAACGGACACTCCTTTTTATTTTCCATCGTTTATACCCCCCCCATAGAAGAAAGCGTTTTTCAAAGCCTTGTCCACATAGGACATAACCTGTGGTGAAAGAGTACAGATACACTTTTTAACACAGGCTTTGTCGATGACTCGTACCTGTTCACACTCCACCATGCTTGCTTTAATGCCCTTTCCTGTAACAATCACATGGGTAGGCATTTCCATTCTCTTTAACTTGGAGGTAAGAGGGACTACAATCGTGGTGGGAGAGTGTCTGTTGCCAACATCATTCTGCACGATCAGCCACGGTCGGTTTCCGCCTTGCACCCGGCTCCCGTCCACGATGGGAACATCAATCAGAACAATGTCCCCACGCCTGAAAGACTTCATATTGAAATTACCTCCTATATCTGGTAACTGAATTTACGATTGTTTCAATCTCACTCCGGGGAAGCGGGGGCTTACACGCTTGCTGATTTGCAAACAGCAACTCTTTGTAAATGTCTGCCTTGGAATACCCCTGATTATGAAGTTGACCGGCCAGCGAAGTAAGGCTCAGGTTTCGGCTTCCGGTGGTAATGGGCGGGTACTCAGGTTTGAGCGTGATCTTGCCATGTTCTGGCTTCCGGTAGATAGGTGAGTATATCCGTTGAGAGGCGGAGCAACCGGCACTCTCTTTCGGAGCGTCAGGAAAATACTTGGACACCACATAGTCAACCGCTTCCTGATTTTCAATGATCTCCGAATAAAGCAGGACATTCCCGGTCATGATAAAGTATCGGCTACTCCGATAGATTTCTACGCCATTACGATTATTGCGGCCTTTGAAGGGGAGATTACCTTTCAGAAGGATATGAACCCCTCGTCCGCTCCGGCTCTTCTCGGTGTAGGAGTGGCAATGGCTGATAATGTCTGAGGCCAGTTGATTTAACAGGCTGTCGGCAAAACCATCGTCAATGTCAATCCCGATAAGACCATCATCGTTGAAAACATACCCTATCCCGTCATAAATGCCGTTTGCCACATTCAGCACAGCACAGTCAAAAGTGCCCCAAGTGTCAGGTAGGACAGAGGACGCAGCTTTCTTCTGGCCGGTCTGCATGGGAACCTTAGAGCCGTTCCACACATTGACCCATTGTGTTTTCTGCTTTAGTTCGGTAGGTATCTTTTCATACATGACTGGCACCTCTCAACTCTCATAAGGGGATTGCAGACTCCAATCCCAAATTTGACCTCCCTCATAGGCATTGCGGAAATAATTGTGTTCTCCATCTCCGGTAAACCACATATAGTCCGAGGGGAGAACTCGGCCAACATCGGTTTCTCCGGCTTTCTCGGCATACCACCGGGTTAAAACATCTTCGCATAAGGCTTTAATTTCATCATCAATCGGGTTATCTATATCATATCCAGCGAATTGATAAGGAGAGGTTACTACCATGACGATGTTCCCATAACCATAGTCCACCCGGTTCAGCGCACACCACACACAGGCCGCTTTCTCTGTATCAGAGGGAATGCCCCTCGCCTCTCCCCATACCATCTTCGAGAGGACAGTGATCTCTTCCTCTGACCACGGTGAGAGAGAGGGAGAGGGGCTTTCTATCTGGTCAACCGGTTCGGTCTGAGTGGGAGGCTCCTGCTCATTGGGAACAGGCTCTGACGCACAGGAGGACAACAGGAGAAGGAAAATCGCAAGGAAGATCAACCAGACTTTATTCGTCATCGGTCTTTTTCTTCCGGGAAGAGGTCTTCACCGTAGCGAAGAAATACTTCCCGTCCACGCAGACCGGATAGCCGGGAAACCGGTTGCTGGCTCTCTTCTTGCCCTCGTTGTAAATCTGCTCCGCAGCTGCAATAGGCATTTCGCCGGACACATGATCGGCACCGGCCACCATGATATACGGGACTTTCCCGTTATTGTTCACGAATGTCATGAAGACTTCCCCTTTCTCTATTCCACGCTTCCACATCGACACCAATTTTCTTCAACTGCTCCTTACAGAGCCATGTGTAGTCATCCGGCATTTCGTAATGCTGGATAAGCCGGTCATGTTCTACTGAAAAAGCCTCATAGAACCGGCGTAACCGCTTAGGGCCAAATCCAAGGTGAACCATGAGGGTATAGAGAATCATAGCGTCAATATCATCGGTGTACCGTCTATCGGCCTCAATGATTTGCCGATTGATCTCCATATCCATAGCCTTTTTCTCGGCGGCGGTGAATATTGCCCCGTAAACCTTTCCTCCGGCCTTTTTAACAATCATGGCTTACACCTCAATGTCCTCAAAGAAGACCGGGTATCTGACCGATAAGAGGTCATAAAGCATTCTGGCAACCCGGCGCATATCCGGGTGAGCGGCGGGAGCGGTACGGAGTTTGATGAAGTGCCGCCATTCCCGGAGATTGGCCGTCATGACCACTTCGGTTTTCAGACTGTTCGGTAACACAGACCGGGCCTCCTGCGGAGAACAACCAATGTCCAAGAGGGTAAAGTAATTTTCCTCAGCCTCCGAACAAGCCTTTTTCCACACGGTATAGGGGTAATACCCAGGAGAAGTCCACGCCGGAGAGATAACGGTGATCTCCGTACCGAACTGCTCTTTGCTGTAATTGCAGTACCGGGTAGACTCCTGACAATAGGAGGCCAGCCGGTGGCGGACGATCTCATGACTCACTCCCCGATCACAGATAAACCGGACGGTCACAACACCGTGTTCAATGACGGCCTCATGGCCTCGCTTCAAAATGTTCCTGACAAACTTCTCTGCACTGTCCTCGGTGATCTTGCTCTCGGATTTGTAGCAAGTGCGCCCAGCCTGTTCAATCAGAGAGAGAATGTTCGGATAAGAGGGAGCATTGACAAGCTCCACGCAGGGTTCGATAATCTTCATGGTCAGACTCCTTCCACATGACTTGCCAGCATATCCGCTTGATGCGTCCAAAGGACATTCGGATAGGCTCTTACCGCTCTGGTGTAATCGTTCCATTCCTCTTTCGGGCAAAAGGCTCCCATGTGATACCTGATACACATGATCTCTTCCTCAGTCAGAGCGTAGAACTGAGAGAAAAGCATGACTGACTTATCTCCGTGCCCTTTCAGAAGAGTGTCCGGGTTATATTCCCACTCATGCTCGGAATACAGTTCAGTTCCGTCCAAAAGGTGAAGGTCTAACTTCGGGTGACGGTACTGGTCAATCTTACAGAGATCGTGGAACATTCCCACCAGATAGGGAGAGCGGCAATCCTTCCACTTTAACTGACAACTTTCGGTCAGGCCAACCAAGTGCTTTGCCACGGAGAGGGAGTGGTCAAAGAGGCCACCTTCATAATTCCCGTGATACTTGGTGGAGGCAGGGGCACAGAAAAAGCCGTTTTTCGTAAGCCAGTCAATCATGTTGACTGTAACTAAAGGGCTTCCGTCCGGGAGTTTCATGAAACCCAAAAGGGCATTGAGCCTTTGATTGTCAGTCATGACAGGCACCTCCCTCGTATTCGGGCCGGTGAACGCTTCTCTCGGAGTCAAACCCTTCCGGGTATCTCTTCCGCAGCTTCGCAACATTGGCCGCAAAAATGTCATCCAAGTTCTTTCCGATTGCGGAAGCTGTAATTGCCAGATACCACGCTACATCACCAAGTTCCTCAGCAATGTGTTCGGTATCGAGAGGGTGTCCCTGAAAGGTTGCTTTCTTGATAATGTCAGCCACTTCACCGGCCTCACCACATAACCCAAGTGCGCCGTTCATTATCATGCTGTGTTCGGAATAATTCATGTCAGCCGTTCTCAGAGCGGCCTTTTGGTACTCATTTACCGTCATGATTGGCAACCTCCATTTCCAGCACAGTCATGATTGCGTAATTTGCAAGGTCAATCAGCGTATCCCTGATAGACTCGTCATCAACCTTCTGTTCCCCGGAACGGGAAAGGGTCTTAAACCGGTTGAACTTATCTCCCAACCTGATACGGGCCATAGCCATACCTTCTTCAACAAAGGTCTGGTGAAAACTGTCCCCGTAATCATGATTTTTCCGGGCATAGAGATCATTGATTTCCTCGCAAATCTCCCGGTGCATTTGCACCTTTGTCTTTGTCGTGGTCAAAGTATCTTATCCTCACTTTCCACAGTTTTTTCAACAAACCATTGGAGAGGGAGAGGGTAGATAACCGCTCTCCCTCGTCCGGTTTCACCCTAACAGGGCATTCAGGTCAAAAGAGGGCTTCTTTGCCGTCTGAGAGGCCGCAGGAGCGGGTTTAGAGGCCGGTGCGGGTGAGGGGGCTTCTCCTTCATCCCAGCCCTCAGAGGGCCGCTTATCGGCCAGCCGAGCGAATGTGACGGTCTTATCCGGCTTGTTCTTGTTCGGCTGAACATCATGCTCCACATCACACTCAATGAAGCACCCAACGAGGTCTTCATGGTCGATCTCAGTCAGGGAGAAATCATTGAGAGCGGTTTTGGCAAAGTAACTGAAAGCGTTCAGGGCACCTTCATTGGGAGAGCCATCGGTTTTCAGCAGGGAGAAGCGTTCAATGTGCTTGGCTCCGCTCTGAGTCTGCATGGTGATCTCCAACTTGCCAAAGGCTTCCTTGTAGTTGACCGCTGTGATTTTGAACACATGAGTCCCTTCGGGAATGAGGGTAAATCCCTCACTCAGTCCAATTTTCGCCATTATAGGTGTCCTCCTTAAACTTCAAGGTTTACCGGGAAGATGATACCTACAAGTTCGTCTTCATCATCCGGCAACTCGGGATATTGTTTGACCAACAGAGCCTTAGCCACGGTAGAATTCGTGTCAAGGTCATAGGCATACAGGATTTCGCACAGGTCGGACTTCTCAATCAAAGACCAGTCATCATTACTGATCTTGATGGACAAGGTGCCGTCTTTGGTCTTAAAGACCCGAATGCAATCCTTAATACCGCCATCGGGGAAAGGCATAATGGCTTCTGCCAATTCTGCATATTCGGTATGTCCGATCTGGTCAATCATCTTGTCGATTGCTTTCGGCATATCCTGAATGGCCTCCGCTGTCACGCTTCTTACCGTGGGCGGGATAAGCATGAACACAGAGGGGGAGGCCAACCAGCGGTCAGCGAAAGGAAGATCATCAACTCCCCGCTTGTAAATGACACCGCTGGAAGCGAGGGACTTCACGAATTTCTCAAATTTCATAACACACCTCTCACTTCTTCCTGCCTACCCAGATAGCGTAGACAATGCTTGCCATCAGTTCTACCATGACGGTAGCCAGAACACCGGCCACAAAGGGGTCAATATACATTGTTCAGTCCTCCTTAATCATTTTCGGAGTAATCCGATAGGTGTCTTCCATGGTGGTATACTTCTCCAACACCCCGTCCGCTTTCATAGCGTCCTTGTTGATTTTAGCGGTGGAAGAACGGCTGACCTCCCAGGTGTAAGCCTTGCCGGTGATAGACACCTTCTTGTCCCCGTCCCGGAACTGCGGCATGGCAGACTTCTTAATCATGTCGGTCAGGGTCTTGTACCGCTTCTCGTCTTCCGCCACTTCTGCGGCATGAGCGTCCAGTTTGGCTTTCAGGGCTTCCGCCTCAGACACCAGATCAGCCAAGTTCGTTTCCGGGGACAGGTTATTGGTGCGGAGAACCTTCAAGATTTCTGCGTCCTGCTTTTCGTCATAGGCAGGAGAGAGGCCGGTTTCCACATGATCTTTCCACCATTTCAGAGCCGGTTTCACATACCGCTTCTCGAAGTCAGGGTAACGCTCAGACACCTTGAAAGGCCGGGTAATGGTGTTTGCGGAGCTGCACACAAAATTCTCCGGGACCTCATAGTCAGAGGGGTCAAGGAAGGAGGCCACCATGATAACGCTGTCTACACCCAGAAGGTGAGCATAGAGCGCAGCTTGCAGGGCATAATACTCGGGAATGTCCTCGGCCCAATCCTCTACCCGCTTGGAGGTCTTCATTTCGAGAACGCCCATGGGCTTGCCGGTCTTATCGCAGAGAAGGTAGTCCCACATACCGCCGAAGACAGCCACATCAGGGAAGAAGTCACCAAAGGTTCTTTTGAAATAATCCTCCCCGAACCTGTCAGTCGGAGTCACCAGATTGCTCATGAAGTAGGTGTTCTTCATGTATTCCGCCTGTTTCGGCTCGATAATCTTACCGGCTCTGGTGTAAATGGTGTCTTCAAAGGTCTTCTGGTAGGTACGAGTGATCTCGCACCATACCTCGAAAGGAGTAGACCATGGGTTCAGCCCCAGAACGGTAGCGAACCGGGTTGCCGTCAACTTCTTAGGACGCTTGGGCGGTACGATCTGAATTCTGTTGTCAAGCCATTCCATGATTAACCCTCCTGCGTTTCATACGCCGTCAGCATATCCGCAACCCCGGCGATCAGCTGGTCACACACATCAGCGGTGATTTTGGTGAACCCTTCGGTTTTCACTGCCACACTCTGAACAAAGGACTCCTGATCGGGGTCAAGTTCCATGAGCTTTTTCAGAGAGGTTTTCAGATTGGAAATCCGTTCCTCACTGGCGGCATTCTCAGGAGCGGAAGTCAGCTCAGACTTGATCTCCTGCCGCTGTTCCTGCGTGACAGGGGCTTTCCGGGTCTTCTTGGGAGCGGGAGTAGGAGCGTCCTGACCATCCTCTCCACCGGAGATATTGTCAATGCTGTCGGCCTCGATAATGTCAAGTACCAACTGCCAGAGATACCGGCGAATGTAGGTGATAGAACTCCCGAGGGCTTGCATTTCATTCGTAACCACCTTGCCGGTGTTCGAGATGATCGGGGCAATCTGGGTGAAAGGAACCTCAAAGACAACCGGCTCTTCTTCACGGTCATCACAGTTATAGACCTTGGCGGTAGCGTAGTCCTTGCCAACGGTGGGAACCATCAGAAGACCAACCTCAGCGAAGATGGACTCAGCGGTGGGAACAATATCTTGCAGCTCGAAGTACATGAACTCCAAGTGAATGTTCTTGCCGGTCTTCTTCACCCCTGCTTGCAGGAACTTCAACCGGGCCAGCTGCAACTTTGCAAGGGCATTCATGGTGCTGTAATCAACAGCGGGAGCGGGTGTTTTGGTAGCCATCTCTTATACCTCCTGAAACTTCTTCAAAAATTTGTGAGAGCTGATATATTCGTTCATCTTGGCTCTCTGCTTTCCTGCGGCCCTGCGGCGGCTAAAGAAAAGCCGTCTGCGCTCCGCTCTTCCGGGATTTTTCTTCATATTGAACCCTCCAATAATTTCAAAAGATTTCTTTTTGTGACGGCAACCATTGTGTCACCGGTCAACATCTTCCATCGGAATTTCCGATCTTTCGGTACGAGATCAAGGTCTTCTGCTTGGAAACGGAGATCGAAGTCATGAACCGTATGACCGTCTGCGTGAAAGGAAACAGGGGAGTCCCTATCCCACTTCATGAGAAGTTTCCACAGGTCGGGGTACTCTTTTCTGAGAATTCGCAGCTGGTCTATCCCTTGATTGTGACAAAACCAACACCCCCCCCCGTGTTGCCGTGGTATAAATCGGAGATAGTAGTCCTCGCTCTTCACACCACTTCCGGCAATCGGCCTCTGTCCATCCAATTTCCACTAAGGGCATTTTGAACCCCGGCTTATCATGCCTCTGTATGCGCTCAGGCTCGTCAGCAGCTATGCCAAGGTACTGCACAATATTTGTTCCGGCTCCTTGTGCAAGGGAGCTGCGTGAAAACCCGGCGTTTGAGGTCGCTGGTACACCACGGGCCTTTGATGATCGGGAACCCGAGGATAAGACCCGTCTTTGAGTTTCTTGCACCATGCGCTGACCGTGAACGGGAACCCGTTGCAGATTTCGGAGTTTGAGTCTGCTGTTGCACCATGGAGCGAGGCGGGGTGGGAACCCGGCAATCGGAGATACCCCCCCCCTTCACCGAAACGATCTAAGGTCTTTTTCTTCCTTACCGGAATATGGTAAAACAGTTTCTCATAAGTCAACTTTTCACCGTTCCGAACGGCACATTGATGTTCTACCTCAATCCCATACCGCTCTCGAATGATTTCATCGGCTTTTGCTTTGAATTGAACCATTGGAGGCAGATCAGCCGGAATATCATCGGTAGCCCAAACCTCAGCATGGGTAATTCGGTCAAGCGGCCAACCAAGCTCTTCAATGGCTCCCAAACAAGCCAAACTGTCCTTACCATAGGAGAGTGAAAGAACATATTCGGTGTTAGGTTTTCTTTGCATACCCTATCCCTCCAATAAGGATAACAGGGTTTTCTTCACCTTGTTCACCTTCCGGGTATTCCTCTTAGGAGGCTTCTGCCCGAGAAAATCACGGACATATCGCTTTGCCAGCCGGATATACCAATCACGGTCAACTACATCAATGCTTAGGTGATTATCATTGTCCACTACACACCTTGAAGGAAGACCGGCGATCTTGACCGGAGTGCCGGTGGTGAGGTGCATTTTGTAAAGTGTTCCGAACCGGTGATCTTCGGTAGCATATACACGGTTGACCTTCTGCACAACATTCAATTCTCCGTCAACTTCATGAAGAGCGTCACCATATTTGCTCCCGGCCTTGGCTACCAACTGGAAATCCAAGAGCCGATCACACTCCATAATGGTCTTCTCTACCGGTACACCGTAGGCCAGATAATCCTTGACGGCCCTGGCTACCACACAGGCATTGTTGTTGATGTTGAACGCTCCTGCTGGTGCAATGCCCCGAACAAGAACCCCGCCTTTGATTTTCGGCTCCCCCTCGAAAGGAACCTCTACATAATTGTTCACATCTTTCTGGCAGATCATCTTTATCAGGTCTTCTTCCAACTCGAACCCGGTACGCTGTTCCCATTCCTGAGTGATTTCCTGATACCGGGTAACATCGGAGTCATCAAGGCTAACCATGATACCATCAGTGTTAAGCTGGATGATTTTCAGCGTGGGGCATTCCTGAGTGAGATGGACGGCCATTTCAAGTAGCTGCAACTGGCCTGAGATACATACTGACCGGCCCATGAGAGGGTCATAGAGGTCATTGTACTGATTAAGCATAGCCCCGTAGGTGGTGTTCAGAACCAGTTTCAGAGCGTTTGCCGTAGCCTTATCCCCCGACTTCTTCGCCTTGACACGCCGCTCAATGGTGGCGGCATACACATCGGGAGAGGGAATGTTCCGGCTACAATACCCATTCAAGATCATCTGGTGAGGGTAGTAACTGGCAACATCTTTATTCCGAATGGAGCGAGTTTCCGTGGCTTCTTCCCGGTAACAGGGAATTGCGCCGTGAATACCTCCGTAGGCAATCGTGCAAGGGCAATCTCCCACGGTGATCTCCAACTTTTCCTTGAACACTACCTCATTGGGAATGCTCATGTCTTTCAGCCGGTCAAAGAAGTCAAACACCTTTTGCGGGATATACTGCTTCAACAGAACCGGTGGGTACTGGTACTCACGCTCGTCATAGTGAGGCTTCGGTTCTGCGTCAAGGTAAGCTGCGGTCAACTTGGCATTGGTCATATAGAGGGCCTTTGCTGGGTAAATTCCCTTTTCTTTCCCCAGAGTAAGTTTGCTGGAAAGATAACCCTGCCGCAGATCGTCCAACTGGTCAGTTGCGTCTACATCGTGCTTGCAGTAAAAAATGACTTCATCAAGTTCCTGCTGAGTGAGAGGCCGGTTGATGTTAAAACTTACCGTTGTTTCTCGAATATCCATCCCCAAGTGCGCTTCAATGGCTTTCAGGGATAGACCCATCTGGCAGTCATCCATGAGATCATATTGGTCAAAATAGACCCGGCTCTCACGCAGATCAGGGTGTTCCCACCCCTCATGTCCCTGCACGATGATAAAATCGTTGACTGCTTTGACCTGTTCCGGGGTATAATCACAGAGGACGGCTTTCAAAATGAACTGGTCGTAGTGCTTATTATTGAAGCCTCCCAAAAGGGGTTCTTGCTCCATGAACTGGCGCACAGCCTCATTATCGTTGTGGATGACCGTGTACTCTTTCGTGGTCTTGTGCTTAAAAACAAAGAGCCAATCGAAAGCGAAAACCTCACAGTCAAAAATATAGCGATCATCAATCATCTTTCACACAGGCACCTCCATTCAAAACTTTGCACCATCTCTGCTTTGGCATGGTCGGTGCCGTAGTAGTTCTTCTTCGACTCGGCGTGTCCCAATTCCCACCTCTCAAGAGGAACGGCGATTATTTTACTCAACGAGCCTACACCTCAACTTTCGGTAAGTGGTACAGCGTTTCTTGAAGCTGCGGACGAGATACTGAATGCCGTTGTCCACATAATCATAGACAATAGGTGTCACCTTTCCTTCAAAGGTACGGGCAACCCGGCCCACACTCTGGGCGATCACGGCATAATCTTTTTGGGGAGTCACTAAATAGATCCGGTCAAGCCGTGGAATGTCCAGCCCCTCTTTTGCCAAAGCATAGGTGGCGAAGAGGAAGTGTTTCTTACCGGCTCTCATATCCTCGATGGCTTTTTCTCTTTGAGCTTTACCCTTTTTGGAAGTCATCTTCCCATCTACCATGACTGACTTATCTCTCAGTTCTTTTGGTAAATGCTTCATGAGATATTCCAAGTGAGAGAGCCTATCGGAGAGAATGAGATTGTAGTGACTGCCATTAGTCACCAGATCACAGACAATTTGCCCGTTCCGGCGAAAATCCTCAGCCAAATAATTTACCAGTTTGGCATAGATGATTGTGCCGTCCGTATCAAGGAACTCTTTGCTCAGGCCAATTTGCGTGTACCGGGGAAGAATGTCAACTGTCATGATCTTGTCCGCTACGGCCTCGTCCGGCACTTGATAGGCTATCTTTCCGAGTAAGGCGTAGGTAGCTGCGATCATGCCGTCTGCTCGGTGAACCGTTGCAGAGAGGCCATATTTGTGTCGTGCGGCCAGAGCATTCAGCACCTTAGAGAACTGTGTAACTGCGGTAGGTGTACCGGCTACTCGGTGGCATTCATCCACGATGACACAGCCCCATGTGTCCTTATACCGGTCAAGGTCAAGACTGCACATGGTCTGAACCGTAGCGAAAGTGATACCCCTGCCAATGTGGACTCTTCCCTCAGTGATCGTGCCAGTCAGGTCAGGGTTCATATACATCTCAGCCCGGTTTTTACTTTGCAGAAGCAAATCCCTTGTATGGGTCAGCCACAGCGTCTTTTCGCCTATCTCACAGGCCAAGGCAATTCCAATCTGGGTTTTCCCTGAGCCAGCTGCACTCTGCAAAATTCCTTTCCCAGACTCCACCAGAGCGGCTTTCGCCTGTTCCTGATAATCATAGAGAGGGATGACACATTGGAAATCTACCGGCTCCTGCTTCGCAAATTTCATGGACACATCAATGAACGGGGATAGCCTTAGTACATCATTGAAGCAACCATACGGAAGAACCAGTGTGTTTCCATCCCATTCCATCAGGTACAACTTTTGGGGAGTGTTCCCGAGCCATAGGTTCATTCTGGCCTTTTTAGTGTAGTCCGGGTTTGCCAGCACCAGATTTTTTTTACACCACGAAATCAATTCTGGTGAAGGGTCTTCAATGCGAAGACGGTTTGATACTACCATCCGCATTTCAACACCCACGCTTCCAGCGGAAGTCCACACTGACGAATATCTGGGAGATAGATGGATTTTCGGTTCAGCATGAAACTCTCCATGTCTGCCAGAGATAGGAACCAGATTTCTCCGTTTGTCAGGAGAAGGGCGAACCACCCTTCTCCATTTCCGGTCTGCCTCCACAACCTCATAGCGGAATACTGATTTTCTTCAATTCGATCAAGACGGAAAATGTTTTTCTCACACACCTTACAGTCAATGGGATAGGTGTTACCGTGTCGAGCTGCGATCACATCGAAAGGCTGACCCTGCTTGTTCTGAGCGAGGTTGTGCGCCCAGAAGCCAAAATCCGAAAGCCTACGGCATAGTGTCTGCTCGAAGGAAGTGCCTACCTTGCGGTTATCATTGGTCATGGAAATCACTCTCCATTTCCGCAATGTGTACCGTCAGGTCGTGAACCTTGGCTTTCAGGTCTGTAATAGACCTTGCCAGATTGTTTTCTCGTTCGGCCTGTTCTTCCCGCAAGGCTCTGAAATACTTTAGAGCGTCAAAGCCCATATACTTGTCAATCAGGTATTCGAGATCGTCAACAGAGAACAGGGTTTCGTTCTTTCCGTCTATCAGCGTAATAACCCTTGGGTATTGCATATCTTCTCCTTTCTCACCGCCCCTTCCGGGGCGGGATGATACGGGATTTTGGATTAAACGCAGAAGCCGAAGGACACACCATTCGAGAAGCTGGCGTAGTCATTGCCGGCGCTACCCGAGGTGTTCACAAAGCAGAAATAGTCGGTGTTGTCGCTAAGAGGCGAACGCTCCCACCGCCAATCCCGCTCACCGTTCTGCTTACACTTTCCGTATTCGGTATTCTCCTGACGATACCAGTCATACCACTTGCCTTCTCCGCCGATAGAGTAAATCTTCCGGCCAAAAATCTCCTGCTCGGAGAGGATAAACAGAGGATCAGAGGTCATCCCGATCTTCTGACTACCACCACCCAGACAGGTTTCCTTCAAGCAAGGTTTGATGACACTGAGTAAATCGTCAGGAAGCAGTTCGATGATGGAATTGTTCAACATCTTGCGGAGCTGAGAATTCTGCCAACCACCCTTGTTCGTGTATTCCGGGTTCATCTGAAAATCATCATTGAGGGTTTCCACCGTTTCAAAGCTGATCGGGAGGATATTGCTGTGCTTGTCTCTATCATGATTGAAAGCGATGATACGGACATGAATGGTGGTGCCATCTTTCAGCTGCACCGTCTTGGTATCACCCAGAGAGAAAACCTTATCGGCCATTCCGCTCTTGCCGTACATATCAATCTCGGCCCAAGAGCAATCGTCCAGTTTCATCTTCGGGAGATCAGGAATACCGTAAATCCGGCCATCGGCGGGAACCTTGCAACAGGGACAAACAGGGGGCTTCTGCATGGAGGCAATGACTTCTTTCTGGTAATTGATCGTCCGCTCCATGCGGTCAAACTCAGCTGCAAGCTGGGAAAATACATTCCTATTCATGTGAAAATCTCCTTTTCAATTTTCAAAAAGTCTGGTATAATCAGATTGAGCATTTACGCTTGCCGTTCTCCGGTCTGCTACACCGGGAGCGGCTTTTCTTTTTCTGCGTGGGGTAAAAGGCTCCGGCCAATTTGCAGAACACATAGAAACAGGTCAAGGCTAAAACCATGTGAATTGTCCCGGTACCAAGGGATAGCATATTCTGTTCCACGGCTCCGATTGTTCCGTAGAGCCAGAAAAACGAGAGGAATGCCAAGACTCCGAAAAACTTTCTCATTCTGTTACCTTCTTCCATGTGTACTCTTTGCCGGTTCTCTGTCTGTACCAGTCCTCAAACTCTTTCCGGTGCCCTTCATCGGTGAAATACTCCCGGACTCTCTGAACCAGCAACAGGCTTGCGGCTCTGGCCTGAGCTTGCACCTCTGGTACAAACACGCTCATGGCTCCTTACACGGCCCCATGCGCTCCTGATACTCTCTCAGAATAGAAAGGGAACGGCGAAGAATTTCGTCCGCCTTGCTACCGGTACGGACACCGGCCAGTGTTGCCGACATTTCAAACTTGTCGGTCATCAGTCCTTCATCGGACAACTGCCGAATGAGCCATGTGTAGGTCAGACTAAAACCTTCTACGAGGGTTCTGATCTGCTCTGCAATGCTGGTGCGCTCAGGCTCACTCAGCCGTACCACAGGTGCGTCAGGTGTCCAGTAAGGGCGAGGGGTGGGGGTTGCTCCCATCGTGTTACCTCCCTTCATTCGATTTACAACAAAAGTTATAAATTATCCTTGCAAGGGAAACTCTCTTATGCTATACTGGACTTGCCACAGAACAATAAGCATTCGAGATTTCCTTTTGACTCAGGAGCCGAATTTCTTTTCAAAGAAGAGAAATTTGACCCCTCGGATTAGTGTTGCCTGTTTGTAACTTTCGTTGTTGTTATGAGTATAGCCTACTTTCGTAGGATTGTCAATAGGTAATCCTAAAAAAGTAGGAAATTTTTGAAGGAGGGTATTTTGCTGTGAACACTGATCGTATAAAGGCGTTAGCAAAAGAACAGGGAAAAAGTATCACTTACCTCTGTTCCTTGCTTAATAGACCCAAATACTATCTCAATGACATAAAGAAAAACGATAGTGAAATGCCCGAAGAATATCTGAAAATCATAGCGAATGAACTAAATACCACGGTTGCGTATCTTAAAGGCGAAACAGATAACCCCCTTCCTCATTCTGACCAGATCAAAGGGTATCTGCCCTATGAGAAAAGGGGTATGCGTCCTGTTATCGGTTTGGCCTCTGCTGGGGTAGGAGTGATTGCGGAAGAGATGATTTTAGGCTGGCAGTATGTAGATGACGAATTTGACAATGAAAATTGCTTTTGGATAAAAATTTCCGGGGATAGTATGTCCCCGAAGATTGATGATGGAGATTTAGTCCTTATCCAGCGTGAAGTAGACATTGAAGATGGAGATATTGTCGTGGCCGTGGTAGATCGGCAAGACGGCTTTATCAAACAAGTCCACTTTGAAGAGAATGTCCTTACCCTGCATTCTTTCAACCCCTACTATCCTGATATGGTCTTTAGAGGGAATGAGATCAAGCAAGTTCGGTTTGTAGGTAAAGCCCGAGAGGTGAAGAGAATTCTATGAAGAAGTTCAAATTCCCCATTGATCTGTCTATGCTGACAGAAGAAGAGATCAACCAATTTCGGGAAGACCCTTCTACTCTGTTCCAAGGTGATACCGATGTGTGTCTTTATCTTCGGTTCAGTTCAGAGCGGCAAAAGGAACAGTCTATCGAAGGACAGCTGCGGGATTGCATAGCCTACTGCAAGCGGAAAAACTACCGCATTGTAGCCATCTATGTTGATCGTGCTACCACAGCTCGGAAAGATGTAGAGAAGCGAGTCCACTTCCAAGAGATGATTACGGCCAGCGTACACCAGACATGGAAACTGGTCGTTGTTTGGAAACTTGACCGCTTTGCCCGAAACCGGGAAGATAGTGCTGTCTTCAAAATGAGGCTCAGGAAGAACGGTGTTAAGGTCGAGTCTGCCACCGAGGGTATTTCTAAAAACCCGGAAGGTATCATCTTGGAGGCCGTCTTGGAGGGTATTGCCGAATACTACTCCGCCGATCTCTCCCAAAAGATCACCCGAGGCATGAGAGAGTCCGCCTTGAAGTGTCACAGCATAGGCGGTCATGTTCCTCTTGGCTACAAGATTGAAAATCACAAACTGGTCATCAATCCTGATACTGCTCATATTGTCCAAGAGGCTTTTGAACTCTATGCCAATGGAGAAACCGTAGCCGATATTTGCCGTATGTTCAATGCTAAAGGCTACCGGACAGCCAAGGGAGCTGAATTCAACCGGAACAGCTTTAAGTCTATGTTTCGCAACAGAAGGTATATCGGAGTCTACCGCTACAAAGATTTTGAGAAGGAAGGGGGCGTTCCGCCCATCATCGACAAGGATTTGTTTGAAACCGTCCAAAAACGGCTCTCAGCGAACGCAGAAGCCCCGGCAAGGGGCAAGGCTAAGGTAGATTACCTCTTGGCCGGAAAACTGTTCTGCGGTCATTGTGGAGGCTCTATGAACGGGGAAAGCGGCACCAGCAAGACCGGAGCCGTACACAACTACTACGCCTGTTACACCAGGAAGCGTCAACACTCTTGCGATAAGAAGCCTCTCAGGAAAGAGTGGATTGAACAGATCGTGGCTCAGGACGCTATGGAGCTGCTGACCGATGACACTATTCAGGAAATGGCTGATATGGCAATCTCCCAAACAGAAAAGGACTTGCTGGAAAATACTCGCATTCCTGAACTGTCCGAAAGGATGAAGGAAACTGAGAGCGGTATCGCCAATATCACAAAGGCCGTGGAGAAAGGCATTGCCTCTGACGCTCTCATGAGCCGTCTGGTAGAATTGGAAAAGGAAAAGAAAAATCTTCTCCGGTTGATAGCCGAAGAAGAAAAGTATGTCTGTAAAATCGACAGAGATCAGATTGTCTATTGGCTTACCAAATTCAAGAACGGCAACATTGAAGACGAGAACTTCAAGAGGATTATCATTGATCTCATGGTAAACTCAGTCACAGTATGGGACGAGCCTGACGACTTCCGCATTACCACCGCATATAATCTAACCTCCTGCAAAAACAAGACTTTCCGAATACCCTCTTCCTCTGATAAGGGGTTCGGATTTGAGGGGTTAGAGTCCACCAAAAATAAGGCCATCTGCCTTTGGCAGATGGCCTTATTTTTGGGCTTCGCCCGCGCGGCGCGCGGGAACGAATTTACTCGATGGCGTGCAGGAAGTCCTCCCAGGCGTTGTCCACGGCGTTACCCATGTGCTGCATGGTGCGGCCCACGCAGGTCTTCATGGACCTTTGCCGGGGTGAGACGGCCATGCCCACCGCTGCGCCGAGCACCATGCCGGCGCCGATACCGCACCAGAACGCGGTATTTTCCATTTCACTCACACTCCTTTTCGCACAGCGACAGTATGCCCCGTGTGCGGCAAAAAAGTCGGAAATCGCATTGCTAAAATCCGCCATTGCCGTTATAATATTCTTAAAATCAGACAAAAAGCGAGGAAGTCTCATGACCACCATCTATTTGATCCGGCACGCCGAGGCGGACGGCAATCTCTACCGCCGCGCGCACGGCTGGTACGACAGCGTGATCACCGACCGCGGCTACCGGCAGATTGCGGCACTGGCGAAGCGCTTTACCTCAACACACTTTGACGCGGTGTATTCGAGCGACCGCCGCCGCACGATGACGACGGCGCTTTCCGTTTACAAAACACATGGCCTGCCGCTTGTGACCACGCCGCGCGTGCGTGAGATCGGCATCGGCGTGTGGGAGGATCATCCATGGGCGGAGCTGGAGCGCACGGACGGTGAACAGCTAGAGCGCTTCAATACGGACGCCGCGCACTGGCACGTTGCGGGCGGCGAGTATCTGCCCGACGTGCGCGAGCGCATGATCGGCGCGCTGCGCGAGATCGCCGAGGCGCACCCGAACGGAACGGCCGCCGTCTTTTCGCACGGCATGGCCATCCGACTGACGGTCGGCACGCTGCAGGGACTTTCGCTTCACGAGATCGACGGCACGGGCCACGCGGAGAACACCGCGGTGAGCTGTCTTGAATACGAGGACGGCGCGTTCCGCGTGGCGTACCGCGACGACGCGAGCCATCTGGAGAACGGGCTGCAGACGCTCAAGCGGCAGGCGTGGCTGAAGAACGCGCGCGGCTTTGAGGGCGGCATCTACTATGTGCCTTCCGGCGCAGAGGGACATTTTGATGTCTGCCGCGCGGGAGAGACCGTCGGCGCGGTGAGCGTGGACAAGTGCGAGAACGGCCTTGCGACCATTGGTGAATTCTGGCTGGAGAACGATGTGCAGGGGCTTGGCTTCGGGCAGCAGCTCGTCGGGCAGGCGCTTTCCTACGCCCGCGCGCACGGGTGCGAGCGGCTTTCGACCGGACGCATCGCCAAGGGCAACACGCTCGGCCTGCGCCGCGCGCGGGAATGGGGCTTTACGCAGACCGGCGAGGGGGCGGACTGGCTCGAATTTCAGAAGAATTTTGAATACGATGAGGAATCCTGCTGGAAAAAATTGCAGGAAGTGATCGAAAAAGAGAAATAAAAAGGAAGGAGGAGAAAAGATGAACTGTCCGTACTGCGGCGGCGCGCTGGAAAAGGGGACGCTTCACAGCCGAGGGGGCGAGTATTTTCTGCCGGACGGCGCAAAGCTCCCGGCGTGGTTCACGCGCGAGAGCATGGAAAAGGTCGGGGCGGTCGGGCTGGCGTGGAACCCGGCTCTGACGCGGCGGGAATGGCCGGAGGCATACTGCTGCCGCCCGTGCCGCAGGCTCATTGTTCCCTTTCCGGAGGAAGAATAAAACGGGAAAAGCCCCCGCCTTGCAGAAGGCGGGAGCTTTTCGTTTGCCGAGGAAGCCATGCACCGCATGGCTTCCTTTTTCTCTCAGAACGAAACGACCTCCTGCGCGGGCTTGGCGCAGGTGGTGATCTTGTCCACATACAACACGGGGCCTTCGCCCTGATACGCTTCGATATACTCCTTGCGGACGGTGGCGGTGACGTCCACCCAGTCGCGGTTCTTGTACGCCTTGAGGTCCTTGCCCTTGGCGACTACGCCGACGAACTGGATGTCGTTTTCGCAGCAGGTCATCACGAAGCGGCCCGGGCAGTGGACGCCGGGGAACTTCTTGGAGTGACACATGAGGAGCTTCATGTGAACACGCTTGCCATCCCAGCGGTCGAGGTGGTCCATCACGTCTACATACCACACGCCGTAATCGTCGTCGGGAATGTCGATGAGGTCGGGTGTCATATCGAACGGGCACTCGTTGCCGGTGAGGTAATCCTCGCTGTTGCCGTCGTTGTCCTCCAGATAGATGTCCGCGCGGCGGTTGACCATGCGGAGATTGCGGGCGCGGAGCGCCTCCTTCAGCTCGGGCGTGCAGCGGTTGAAGACCAGCATATCCGCGTTGGTGATCTTCTCCATCATGAGCTGGCCCATGTTCTTCACGAACAGCTCGAACGTCGGCGCCTGCACGAAGGTCATGATCTGGTAGAGCACCCAGTTGGCGGGCAGCACGTCGCGGTAGAGCTTTTCCATCCGCCACATGCCGTTGTACTCGATGAGCACCTGTTTGGGACGGTACTTCTTCTCCAGCTCGCGGCAGAAGTCGGCGGTCAGCTCGTCCTCGTCGTCCACGGTGACGACGGTGACGTTGTCAAGCGCCTTTTTCTCGTACTCCTCCTCGCCCTCCTCGCAGCAGAGCAGGAGGGTCTTATCCTCGCGGGCGAAGCCGTCCTCCAAGATGCCGTTGATAAAATTGGTCTTGCCGGCGTCGAGAAAGCCGGCGACCAGATAGACAGGAATATCCATGAATGTCCTTCCTTACAGACCGAAAAGCTCGGCGAGCTTGTCTTCCTTGAGCTCCGCGCCGATGACGCACAGGCGGCCCGTGTAGTCGGGATGGCCCGCGCGGACCTCGTGCTCCTCGGGAACGTAGTCAAATTCGAGCCAGCCGCCCTCGCCGTTCACGATGCCCTTGGCACGCAGGATGTGACCGTAGTCGCCGCTGTCGAGCTTCGTGAGGATGTCGTCGAGCGCTGCCTTGGAGTAGAGCTTGGGCGTTTCCTTGCCCCAGGAGGAGAACACGTCGTCGGCGTGGTGATGATGGTGATGGCACTCGCACGCGGGATCGTCGCACTCCTCGCCGTCGTGGTGATGGTGATGGTGCTCGTGGTCGTCGTGGTCATGCTCGTGATGATGCTCATGCTCGTCGTGGTCGTGATGATGCTCGTGCTCATGGTCGTGCTCGTCATGCTCGTGGTCATGGTGATGCTCATGCTCGTGCTCGTGCTCGGCCTCCTCGAGCTCGTGCTCGCGGCGCATCTTTTCGAGCAGCTCGTCGCTGAGCGACACCTTCTCGATGGCGGAGAGGATGGTCTTGCCGTCCAGCTCGTCCCACGGAGTCGTCAGGA
>ERZ779896.493-NODE-493-length-50174-cov-23.574612_pt1 | contig 50174 bp, 34 predicted proteins | sample MGYA00511067_ERZ779896 | MGnify/ENA primary metagenome ERZ779896 (study PRJEB29588, sample SAMEA2161597) | human gut metagenome | biome: human gut; feature: human-associated habitat; material: faeces | place: Denmark | collected 2008/2010 ... | reverse complement strand
CAAGGGGCTTTGCCCCTTGACCCCAGCAGGGACGCTGTCCCTGCACCCTGCAAGGGAGGAACTCCCTTGACCCTTTTTCGCGATTGAGTTGGTCGCATTTTCATACAGTGTCCGCGTGTTTATCCATGCAAAATAAGACAGCCCTCCCTGCCGTGTGACAGAGAGGGCTGTTTGTGGCTTATTGTGCGTCGTCGTGCGGTTCGCCGCCAACCGGGATGGCGTCATCCGACAGTTCAGGCTTGTCCGCTTCGGCGGGTTCGGTTTCCTTCGGCGCTTCCTGTTCGTTCACGGGTTCGGGGTCAACCGGGGCTTCGGGGGCTTCCGGCGTTTCAGGCGCTTCCGTAGTCGGCGCGTCAGCCGCTTCGGGCGATTCCTTGCCCCAAATTTCCTGATAGTCCATTTCTTCCAGCTGATGGCGCAGTTCCGCGCGCTGTTCCGGCGTCAGCTTCGAGATGTCGATCTCGCCGCGCTTCATCAGCCCGTCGCAGAACTCCTGAAGCCGACGCTTGATGTCGTCCGCCGTGTCCTGGCTGTTCCGGACAGTCTCCTGCCCTTTCTCCACCAGCGAGCGCGCCAGATCGCCGCCCTTTTCCACCAGAGACGCTGCCGCGCCGATTCCGCCGTACATGACGTTTTTCACAAATTTCTCCAGATCAGGCATGTTCGTCACTCCTTTCGTTCCACCTGACATGCTCAGTATACCCCATTTTTCCTTTGAATCGCAAGGGAAACAGATTAGAATTTGCTAAAAAACGCATGATGATGGTTACAACCGCAGCATGGCCGCTTCCACGAGCGTCTCCGCCCTCGTGTCGGGCGCGGAAAACCACCGCTGCCGATTTTCAGGCATCATTTGCTGCAGCGGCTTTTCTGCCCCGTCCGCCACGACAAAAATCGCCAGCTGCTCCCGTGCCTGCACTTGCATCAGCGCGTTGCAGAACGCCGGACATGCCAGCATTTCCGGTTCAATCCGGTCGATGAGGATAGGCGTGCGCGTGCTGAACGTTCCGCACAGCCCCGGCGCGGCGATTTCCTCCATCACCTGCGGCAGGAGCAGCCAGTCTTTTTCCGTCAGCCGGACGCGGCACAGCACGTCGTTCAGCCGCGGCTTTGGCGGCGGAAGCAGCAGGTGCAGCGCTTCGCCGCGCAGGCTGCCGCCAAGGTGCACGGGGGTCAACCGGAAGCCGGAAAACGGCACATTCAGCGCGTTCATAAGCTGTGCGGCGCTTGCCGAAGCCCCGTCGCCGGTCAGGTACAGCTGCTGCATCGGATGATTCCTCCATCATGGTCTTTTCGGGCACTAATTGACGGAATTTCTCTATGCCATATTGTACCCGTTCGCATTTGTTTTGTCAAGCAGTGCATTTTTCCGCCGTATTTTCCGCGTGGGCAAAAAAACCGGAAAAGTACGGAAATACAAGGCTTTCAGCAGGATTTCCGCCGTTCAAAGTCGAATATCTTCCCTGTGCGTTTTCAAGCGCTGGAGAATTGTAAATAATCCGCCTGTTTGCTTGACACCGCCCTCGATTTGTAATACAATGTTAACAAACCATCTTTGCGCCTTGGCGCACGAACTTTGAGGTGAACCATTGATGAAGCACAGCTGGCATTGGATGCGGACTCTCCTGACGCTGACCCTCGTGCTGACGCTCTGCGGGCTGACTCCCGCCGCCGTCCCCGACGTGGGCTATGCGGAATCTGCTGCGGAAGGAACGACCACCGCCGCCGCGTACGGCATGGCAACGGCGGATGATGTTATCGTCCGTAAGCAGCCGTCCACGAGCGCGAACTACTGGTTCCGCATCAATACGGGATTCGTCTGCGAAATCCTTGATACCGTCGTTCGCGGCGACACAACGTGGTATAAGGTCAACAGCACGCATCCGACCCCCAATGGGCGCACCTACATCGGCTATGTGCGCGCGTCGTTCTTCCGTCCGCTGACGGCGGAGGAAACAGAGGCGTACCTTGCCAGCGGCCGCGTGAATGTGACGGCGACCCATGCCCCCGCGCAGACATCCGCGCTCACGCTTCAGCCTTCGGCGGATGATGCCCTTGTGACCGCCACGCCTGCCAGCGGCAGCGATTTTCCGTTCGATACCAGCATCATGGGCGGTACAACGTCGACCCCGCTTGTCTCGATGATTACGCCCACCCCGACGACCTCTCAAGTCACTTACGGTACAGGTGAAATCACCGCCAGCGGCACGAACTTCCGCGTTGCGCCCAGCCTGAGCGCTGGGGTCATCGGCAAGCTGAACAGCGGTACGGTGGTGACGCTGCTTACCATTCCGGACACGATTGACGAAAATCACTGGTATCAGATTCGCTACAACGGACAGGAAGGCTATATCCAGTCCAACTTTATCCGTGTGCTGACCGCGGCGGTGACGGCGACACCTCAGCCTTCCGTCTACGGCACGGTGAAGCTGCTGTATGACTCCGCGAACCTGCGCGACGCGCCCAACGGCACGACCCGCGCGCTCTGGCAGGGCAAGGGCTCGACGCTCTCCGTTGCTGGGATTTCGCAGGATAAGGGCGGCTTCACCTGGTATCCGGTGTATTACGGCACGGACAACACAGTCTATTATGTCCGCTCGGACGTGGTGGAATACACAGCGGGCAGCGGCGTCATCAACACGCCCACGCCTACGCCGGCATCCGGCAGCGCCTACGGCTACGTCATCACCACGGCGGCAGGCGTCAACCTGCGCCTGAGCGCGGGCGGCGAAGTCATCGTGCAGGTTCCGCGCAATGTTGTGCTGACCTGCATCGGCGCGCCTGTCCAGACATCTGGCAGCAGTTATCTGTGGTATTACGTCCGCTACAACAATCTGGCGGGATACATCCGCGGCGACTTCGTGCGCGTGTGCGACCAGAACGGCAATCCGCTGGGTGAAGCGACCGCTGCGCCTTCCGTTACAGCGACCCCTGTGGTCTATTCCGGCTATGTCAAGCTGACGAAAACCGGTGTCAACCTGCGTGTTTCCCCCGCGGGCAGGTCGCAGGGACAGTATGACATCGGGCTGATTCTCCCCATTGCGGGTGCAACGGTGTCCTCCGGACGCTACCAGTGGTTCTGCGTCCGCACGCCCGATGGCAAGACCGGCTATGTGCGCTCCGACTGTGCCGTACCGTGCGACCTGAACGGCAATCAGGTGACTGTCACGCCGACACCCGCGCCGACCACGAGCATCAGCACCTACGGCTATATTCAGATTACCAAGCCCAGCACGAATCTGCGCCGCACCATCGGCGGTGAAACCATCCACCAGCTGGCGAAAGAGTCTGTCTGGCCGCTGATTGGCACAGTTATCACCACGAACGGCGTGACGTGGTATCCCGTCTCGGCGGACGGCTACACGGGCTTTGTGCGCGGCGACTGCGCCTACAAGCTCTCTGCCACACAGGAAGCCAGCTACCTCGCGGGCAAGGGCATCCCGAAGGAAACGCCCGCGCCTACGGGCAGCATTCAGCAGACCAGTTATGTTCAGACGACGCTGGATTACGTCAACCTCCGCCAGACGGCCAGCCGCGACAGCAAGTCCGTCGCGAAGGTGCGTACGGGCACGGTGCTGGCGTTCAATGCCACGACCACGGCGGGCACGTCCACTTGGTACCGCGTTGTCTACAACTCCACGGAAGTGTGGGTGCTGGGCAGATGCGTCAAGGTGATGACGCAGGCGGAATATCAAGAATGGCTGAACAAGAACCCCGGCGCGGCAACGCCTCAGCCTGACGCGGCGAAGGGCTACATCGTTACCACGCGTGACGGCGTGAACATCCGCGCCACCGCGAACGGCAGCAACATTCTCACCCGCGTGAAGAAGGGAACGGTGCTCCCGTACTATACCGAGAATATCAAGGCGGGCAGCTACACCTGGTATCTCATCCGCCTGAGCAACGGCACGGAAGGCTACATCCGCTCCGATATGGTAAGCAAGAGCAACAATAACGGCGGCACCCTGCCGACCGCGACGCCCGCGCCCAGCGGCAGTCCCACCACGAAGCCGAGCGCAACCTATACGACCCTGCGCCTTGGCTCGACGGGCGACGCTGTAACCCGCCTCGTGCAGGAGCTGATCAATCAGGGTTACTACACCGGCAGCGTCACGAACGTGTACACCTCCGCGGTTCGGGCGGCGGTTCGCGCCTTCCAGAGCGCCAAGGGCTTGACGGTGGATGGCATTGCGGGCAAGCAGACGCAGCACGCGCTGTTCGGCACAGTTGAACCCGGCGCGGACGACTACACGGACTACAACTTCCAGTTCTACCCGGCAGAGAAGATTGACTGGTACACAGGCGGCATCCAGCAGCTGTGGGCGAAGGGCGCCAGCTACAAGATTTACGACGTGAAGACGGGCATCGTCTGGTGGGCGCGCCGCTGGGCGGGTTACAGCCACGCGGACATTGAGCCCGTGACTGCCGCCGACACTGCGCGCCTGTGCCAGATTTACGGCGTGAACAACGCGCAGGAAATCTGGGATAAGAACCTGTGGCAGCGCCGTCCCTGCCTGATTACCATTGGCAACAGGACGTTCGCGTGCTCCCTGTTCGGTATGCCGCACAACCCCGACGGCGACACCATCCCGGACAACAACATGACGGGTCAGATTTGTATGCATTTCACGAATTCGAAGGGTCACGAATCCGGCAAGGTGGACACCTACCATCAGCAAGCCATTGAGTACGCATGGCAGAACTGTCCGGCAGGACACAAGTGACAAGGGGCGGCGCTGATTGACCTGTCCGCGCAATTTGCAGCGGCAGCGGAAGCGCAGAAAGCCATCCCAAAAGGAAAATGCGCCCGACGAGTGGAGGAACAATAATCCTCCATCCGCCGGGCGTTTTGTTATACCACGGCCATGCCCTTTTCTTCCGTCAGGCGAAGAATCGCACTGTCAATGCACTGCCCAATCTGCGTGCAAAGCCCAACTTGCAGCGCTTCGTCCTCTGCCAGCGCATCCCGAATCGTCTGCGCCATCTTTTTCTGATTGCTGTCGCTGAGCAGCCGCTGTTCATTCGCCGTCTTCCGCAGAAGTTTGGGGATGTTCATCTGCCGCATCAGCGGACGGGTCAGCTTGTCCAGCGCGGGACGGCTGACGAACATGGCAATCAACCCAATTGCCGCGCCGATGACCAGCCCCACCGGGCCGGACGCAATCAGCGCGATCCCGCCGCCGCCGCAGAGGTTCGCCGCCATCATCGCGACGATAATATCCAGCAGCACTTCCATCAGCGGCATTTCCGGCATCGGCAGATTGTCTCGCATCGGCAGGGTACTCGTTGTTACCATTGCTTGGCGAATCTGCAAGCGCTGCACATCCACGCCATACTGCTCGCAAAGGCGGTTGAGGTCACGCTGCACGTCCATCAGAATGTTGTCCAGCCACGGCGAGACCACTTCTGACAGCGCTGCGCTCCATTCCGGTGACATCAGCAGCGATTCCGCCTGCTTCTGGCACGCATCTTCCATGTCGCCCAGCGTTGCCGTTTCGCCCTGCCGCCACTTTCGGTATTCCGGCACGAGCACGCTGTCCGTCAGCTGACGCGCCATAGCGTCGGAAAGCTGCTCTGTCAGCGCAGGCATAGCGGACTGCACCTTCTGCTCCACCGCATCGCTTTCTACATATGCCGCGGCATCCGCCTTCAGCCGCCTGACCATTTCGTCCACATGCCCCGCGTACGCCAATCCGCGCGCAATGTCAAATTCCGGCGTGGCAGAAACGTGCAGCACGCTGTCCGGGAATGTCTCACGGCAAAGCTGCTGGAAGAACGTCATCCGCGACGCGCCGCCTGTCAGCAGCACGACCTTCGGCGGACGCTGCGCCGTCATTTGCTGCGCCATCAGAAGACAGTTCATCATCCGGCTGCGGAAGGATTCACCCTCCAATAGCGGCGACGGGCGTTCGCACAGTTCCTCGACGATGGCGGCACTGATGGTGAGGTTCAGCACATGCCGCCCTTCGCAGAAAATCGTCTCGCGCCTCGTCAGCTCTTCGCCTGTGCCGAGCGTGAAGAACTGCTCCTTGAGCCGCCGCGCGGACAGCATCATCCGGCTCTTCCACGCGCTTTTTTCGCGCAGGATTTCCCGCACAAGTTCCGCTTCCTCTGCGCACAGCGCGTCTACCGCCCGCTCCAGCAGCAGCTCATCCAGCATACCGCCGCCCAGCTGCACGCCCATTGTGCTGACGGCGTACTCCCGGCCGTCGCAGACATACGCTAAATCCATGGTGGAGGAGCCAAGGTCAATCACCAGCGCGCAGTCCATCAGCGCCCGGCGGAGCGTTTCGTCCTCTTCCGCTGTCGACGCGGACAGGAATGCCGCCCGCGATTCTGGCACGATACGCACATTGGGCAGCCCCGCCGCCATCAACAGGGATGCATAGCGCGTGCGGTCGCTTTCCGTCCAATCCGCCGGACAGCCCACAATGAAACTGACGTCTTCCGTCTCCATGATATGGCGGACGACGCTATGGTCTTGCAGGGCGGTCAGGACGCCTTTTGCGAAGGCGGCGACGGTCTGGTTGACGAAATCGCTGTTGGTGCGGAAGTTGCGCTTGAAGCAGACGCGGAGGTCTTCAGCCTGTGGGTTATCGCTGGCAAGTGCGCCAACGACGGGATGACCATCATAGCGGGCGAGGGCCGTGATGAAGCTGTTGCGCCCGTGGACAGGGAGGATAATGGGAGCAATGTGCTGGTCGGAATAGAGGGCGACACAGCTTTCACCGTCGCCCAGGTCAAAGCCAAAATAACGCATAATTCACCTCACTGGGATAGGAATAAGAGAATAAACACGCGGAAAAACTATGGTAGAGATGCCAACTCAATCGCGCGGAGGGGTCAAGGGGGGGACTTCGTCCCTTTTCGTCTGCCCCTTGTGGGGTTTGGGGCAACGCCCCAACCGTTCCACGGGCGACCGATTCAAAGGGAAAAGCCAACAAAGGTGCAGGCAGCGAAGCGTCCCTGCCAGTAACTTTGCGCTTCCTCAGAAGCGCCCCCCAAGCTGCTCTACTCACCACTTGCCCATTGGCGCGACCACGCTGCTGGTCTTGTAGACATGGCATGTCTTTTCTGCAAGCAGAGGATTTCGCCTCTGCGGAGGCGACAAGGGGGCTTTGCGGTCGCCCCCTTGACCCCTTCGCAATGCACACCCATGTTTCTTGGTTCTGATTGTTGCAGGGGGATTCGCGCCTGTGGGCGCGACAAGGGGGCAGCGACGGCGTTACCCCTTCCTTAAATACAGTCCCCTCTGCTGCACAATCCCGTCCGCCTTCTGCACAATCGCGGGGCGGCGCTGCTGGGTGATGTCCGCGTCCATCACGTCATAAAACATCGCCGTTTCCGGCGTGTAGTCCACCGCTTCGCAGCCGACCGCATTCAGCAGGCGCTTTGCATTCGACAGCGGCCACGAGAGCGCTTTTTCCTGATTCGCGTCGCCGTCCAGCCGGGCGTCCTGTGCCATTTCGTACAGCGAGGCATATAGCTCGGCTGCCGTTTCCGCGCCTGTGCTGACGATGGTAACAGATTCCTGCGCAAAAAGCGCTTCGATGGTCTGCGCGTCCAAAGCGATTCGCCCTTCTGCTTCCACCAAACGACGGCGAAGCTCAGTCTCATCCGCCACCACAACAGGCTTGGGAGGCTTGCGGCGCATGGCGCTCACAATGCTCCCGATGGCGGCGCAGAGCGATACTGACTGCACAACGATGCACAGCGCGAATCGCCCCATCCAGCCGCTGTTTTCCGGCGTCACGCAGTTGGGCAGCGTCAGCCAGAGCGCCAGCGCACCCAGATTCAGCACCGCGGCGGCGAGCGGGAGAATCAGCGGCTTCCAGTCCCGCTTTTGGGCGGCGGGGATTTCAGCGCGTATCAGTGTCATGGATTGCAGCGCGGCGGCTTCCCGCGCATAGAGCAGATGCAGCAGCTGCCGGCGCGCAGGGTCGGTTTCGCTGGTCAGGCGCGCCTGCTCCGCGGTTTGCAGCTGCTGTACAGCGGATTGCAGCATTTCTTCGGTCGATTTCATGTCAATTTTCTGCCTTTCGGGGGATGCTCTCCCCAATACAAGGGTACTGCATCTGACTTTCTTTGTCAAGTGCGGCGAAAAAAACAAGGATTTTCGGGATTTTTGCAGAATATTTCATTCGGTATGCTCTGAAAGGGCTTCCATGCGTAGAGAGAATGAGAAAGGCAGGGCAAATCCTATGGCGATGAGCGCCGAAGAAAGACAGCAAATGCTCCTGACGCAGCCGGTGGAGAAGATTATCCCGAAAATGGCGCTTCCCACCATCTGCTCAATGCTGATTACCTCCATTTATAATATGGCGGACACCTATTTCGTCAGCCAAATTGGCACGGCGGAAGCCACCGCAAGCGGCACATCCGCCTCCGCCGCCGTCGGCATTGTCTTTTCCGTGATGGCGATGATTCAGGCGCTGGCGTTCATGTTCGGCATGGGCAGCGGTACGAACGTCAGCCATCTGCTGGGCATGGGCAAGCGCAAGGAGGCGGAAGTGTACAGCGCGGTCGGCTTCTTTTCCGCAGTGGCGGCGGGCGTGCTGATTGCGGTGCTGGGCAATGTGTTCAATGAGCCGCTGATGCGCCTGCTTGGCGCGACGGAGACCGCTATGCCGTATGCGCTGGATTACGCACGGTATATTTTCCTCGCCGCGCCGTTCATGATGGGGTCGTTGTCAATGAACAACCTCCTGCGCTTTCAAGGCTTGGCGACGTATGGCATGGTCGGCATCATTTCCGGCGGCTTGCTGAATATGCTCCTTGACCCGCTGCTGATTTTCGTGTTCGACATGGGCATTGCGGGCGCATCGATTGCGACGGCAATTTCGCAGCTGACGAGCTTTGTCATCCTGCTGGTGATGTGCAGCACGCACGCCGACGCCATCACGATTCATCCGCGCAACTACCGCCCAACGAAGCAGATGTACGCCAAAATCCTGAACAACGGTCTGCCGTCGCTGGGGCGGCAGGGCATCATGAGCGTGTCGACATCGCTGCTCAACAATGCCGCGGCGGTCTATGGAGACCCTGCGATTGCGGCGTTCGCGATTGTCAGCCGCTGCCTGAATTTCGTCAACTCCACCGTCGTCGGCTTCGGGCAGGGCTTCCAGCCGGTCTGCGGCTTCAATTACGGCGCGAGAAAATATGACCGGATGCACCGTGCGTTTTCCTTCAGCGTCAAGGTAACGACGATTGTGCTGCTGGTGCTGGGCGCGGCGGGCTTCGCCTTTGCCGAGCCGGTCGTCACGCTGTTCCGCCGCTCCGACCCGGAGGTCATCCGCATCGGCACGGAAACCTTCCGCATTCAGATTCTGACCGTGTGGGCGTGGGGCTTTATTACGCTGAGCAACATGTACACGCAGGCGATTGGCTACGGCATCCGCTCGACGATTCTGGCGGCGGCGCGTCAGGGCTTGTTCCTGATTCCGACGCTGCTGGTGCTGCCGAACGTGTGGGGGCTGCGCGGGCTGGAAGTCTGCCAGCCGCTGGCGGATGTGCTGACGCTTGCCCTCGCCGTTTGGATGATGACGAAGGTCATTCGTACGCAGAAGGCGCAAATGGCGCAGGAAACCGCGTGAAGCCCTTGCAAATCGCATGACAGAATGGTATAATAGCCCTTGCGATTGACCCCATTTTGTGCGAAATTGAAGGGAGCAGCCTTTATGAAGCAGATTACATCCGCCCAACTGCGGGAAATGTTCCAGCAGTTCATGGAGTCCAAGGGACATCATCGGATTCCCTCCGCCTCCGTTATTCCGGAAAATGACCCGACCGTCCTGTTCACCACCGCCGGTATGCACCCGCTCGTGCCGTACCTGATGGGTACGCCCCACCCCGCTGGCACGCGCCTGACCGACGTGCAGAAGTGCATCCGCACGGGTGATATTGACGACGTGGGCGACCCCAGCCACCTGACATTCTTTGAAATGCTGGGCAACTGGTCGCTGGGCGACTATTTCAAGAAGGAAATGATTCCGTGGAGCTGGGAGTTTCTGACGAGCGAGAAATACCTCGGTCTTGACCCCGACAAGCTGGCGTTCACCGTCTTTGAGGGCGACGAGGACTGCCCCCGCGACGAGGAAGCCGCCAATCTCTGGCGCAGCTGCGGCGTGAAGGATGACCACCTGTTCTATCTGCCGAAGGAACACAACTGGTGGGGCCCGGCGGGCATCACCGGCCCGTGCGGCCCGGATACCGAGATGTTCATCATCACCAAAAAGCCCTGCGGTCCGAACTGCTCGCCTGCCTGCCACTGCGGCGCGTATCTGGAAATCTGGAACGACGTGTTCATGCAGTACAACAAGCAGAAGGACGGCACGTTCATTCCGCTCAAGCAGAAGAACGTCGATACCGGCATGGGTCTGGAACGCACCATCTGCGTGCTGACGGGCAAGAAGACCGTCTATGAGACGGACGCCTTCACCGACATTCTGGCGAAGATTGCCGAACTGTCTGGCAAGGAGTACGGCGCGGATGAGGAAACGACCAAGGCGTTCCGCATCATTGCCGACCACATGCGCACGTCCACCTTTATTCTGGGCGACGACCGCGGCGTGTCCCCGTCCAACACGGATCAGGGCTATATTCTCCGCCGCCTGATTCGCCGCGCGGTGCGCTACGGGATGCAGCTCGGTATGCCCGACGGCTTCACCTGCGAAATCGCGAAGGTTATCATCAACCAGTACAGGAATGCGTATCCGGAACTGGAGCGCAACGCGGCGTTCGTCATCGATCAGCTGACGCTGGAGGAAGGCCGCTTTGCCCGCACGCTGAAGCAGGGCAACAAGGAGTTCGACAAGGTGGCGTCCCGCGCGGCGGATGGCAAGATTGACGGCGAGACGGCGTTCCACCTCTACGATACCTACGGCTTCCCGATTGAGATGACCGTGGAACTGGCGAAGGAGCGCAATCTGACGGTGGATACCGCCGGATTCGAGGAAGCGTTCCGCAAGCATCAGGAGCTGAGCCATCAGGGCGCTGAGCAGAAGTTCAAGGGCGGTCTGGCGGACACGAGCGAGGAAACCGCGCGCCTGCACACCGCGACCCACCTGCTGCACGCGGCGCTGCGCAAGGTGCTCGGCGACGAAGTGGCGCAGAAGGGCTCGAACATCACGGCGGAACGTCTGCGCTTCGACTTCTCCTTCGGCCGCAAGGTGACCAAGGACGAGCTGGCGCAGGTCGAAAAGATGGTCAATGAAGCGATTCAGGCGAAAGTGCCGGTTGTGTGCGAAGAGATGACCGTACCGGAAGCGAAGGAGAAGGGCGCAATTGGCCTGTTTGAGTCCAAGTACGGCGAGAAGGTTCGCACCTACAAGATGGGCGATTACTCCTTTGAAATCTGCGGCGGCCCCCACGCGCAGAACACCGGCGATCTGGGCACGTTCAAGATTCAGAAGGAAGAATCCTCTTCCGCTGGCGTCCGCCGCATCAAGGCGGTTCTGATTCCCGACCAGAAATAAAGGACGGGGGAGACCCAAGGGGCTTTGCCCCTTGACCCCAGCAGGGCGCTGCCCTGCACCTGCGAAGGGTCTTCGACCCTCTCGACACCCTTTTCGCGATTGAGATGAGCGCATCTGCATACTGTATGCGCGTGTTGCTCCCAAAGATCTACGAACGAAAATGCACCCCTCTTTCGGTGATTTGCCGAAGGAGGGGTGCTTGCTATCAGAAATCAGCAGTATCAGTAGTTTTCCGCCTTGACCATGAAGTAGCTCTGCGGATGCGCGCACACCGGGCAGATTTCCGGCGCTTTCTTGCCCACAACGATATGGCCGCAGTTCGCGCATTCCCAAATCACGTCGCCGTCCTTGGAGAACACAAGGTCATTTTCCACGTTCGCCAGCAGGCGGCGATAGCGTTCCTCATGCGCCTTCTCGATGGCGGCGACCATGCGGAATTTATGCGCAATCGCCGGGAAACCCTCGGCGTCCGCTTCCTCTGCCATGCGGACGTACATGTCTGTCCACTCGGCGTTCTCGCCCTCGGCTGCGTGCAGCAGGTTCGCCGCGGTATCCTTGATTTCGCCGCCCTCCAGCAGCTTGAACCACATTTTGGCGTGTTCCTTCTCGTTCGCCGCGGTTGCCTCGAAGAGTTCGGCAATCTGCACATAGCCGTCCTTGCGTGCCTTCGATGCAAAGTAGGTGTACTTATTGCGCGCCATAGATTCTCCCGCGAAGGCTTCCAGCAGGTTTTGTTCGGTTTTTGTGCCCTTAAGTTCCTTAGCCATGGTGAAAAATCCTCCTAATCGTTGGTTTAACGTGCATTTTGCAGAAGTCTGCTGGAATCATTATACCACAAAATTGAGGAATTTGAAACAGGATTTTTGCCTCCGCAGAGGCGAAATCCCTGCGCAGCACGCGCATATAGTATGAAAGTAAAGTCAACGCAACTGCGAAAAGGGTCAAAAGTTAACATTGACGCGGCATGGAGTTCGTGGTATAATTCACAATGTATTCATATGCCAAGATAAAGGAGCAGTATGGATAAGAAGAACTATTGGGTCATTGCGCTGATGGTTGCACTTGCCATCGGGCTGCTGGCGGCGGTAACGCTGCTGCGTCCGAGCGGGGGTCAAAATGGCGAAATCGTCGTGACGGTGGATGGCGCGGAGTACGCCCGTGTGCCGCTGGGGCAGAAGCAGACATTGACCGTCACACAGGAGGACGGCAGCGTCAACGTGATTGAGATCAGCGAGCGCGGCGCAGTGATGGCATCCTCAACATGCCATAATCAGCTGTGCGTCCAAATGGGCGAAGTGACGCTGGACAACTGGGAGACGCGCCCCAATCAGCAATTCATTATCTGTCTGCCCAATCGGGTAAGTGTGGAATTGGTGGTGAAGGAATGAAAAAAACAGCGGTGCTTTCGGGGCTGATGGCGTTGACGCTGCTGCTGGGCGGATGCAGTGCGCAGCAGGCAGGCGGCGAAACCCCGACGACACCCCCCGCCGCGGCCGCCACGGTTGACCCGGCAGAAAAAACAACGGGCGTGGGTTTCTACTTCGACACAGTTGTGACCATCACGCTCTATGGCGCGGACGATGCCCTGATGGAGGACATCTGGGCGGCTTGCAAGCGTTACGAGAACATGCTCTCCAAAACGGTGGAGGGCAGCGACGTCAGCCGCATCAACAACGCGCAAGGGCAGACCGTGACCGTTGATGCGGAAACGTGGAACGTCCTCAGCGAAGCGAAGAAGCTCAACCGCTTGACCGGCGGCGCGTTCGCCATCACGATTGCGCCCCTGACCGCGCAGTGGGACTTCACCGGCGGTACGAACCGCATGCCGACCGATGAGGAGCGAATCGCCGCCCTGCCGCTGGTGGACGACGAGCAGCTCACGCTGGGCGAGAACAACACGGTTACGCTGCCCGCTGGAATGCAGATTGACCTCGGCGGCATCGCCAAGGGCTACATTGCCGACCAAGTGGCGGCACTGGTGCGTGGGCGGTGCAGCGGCGCAATGCTGAATTTCGGCGGCAATGTCTACGCCGTTGGGACGAAGCCGGATGGATCGGCATACCGCGTCGGCGTACAGGATCCGGACGAGCCGAACAGCAGCATCCCCACCGGCCTCATGTCCGTCACGAACAGCAGCAGTCCTATCGGCGTCGTATCCGTCATCGACCGCAGCGTCGTGACCAGCGGCATCTACGAGCGCGGCTTTACCATCGATGGCGTGCGGTATCATCACATCCTGTCGCCATGGACGGGGCTGCCGTCCGATTCCGACTTGGCGTCGGCAACCATCATTGCAGAAAGCTCCATGGACGCGGACGCACTGGCGACAGCGTGCATCGTCCTCGGCAGCGAGAAGGCGCTCCAGCTCACGCAGGAGAACGGATATCCCGCGCTGATGATTCTGCGCGACGGCACGGTGATGATGAACGACCTGATGAAGCAATGGGGCTATACGTCCCTGCGATGATACGCTATTTTCCTTTGGAAATAGTATCAGCTTTCAATTTCACTTTTTCATAGTTCTCAGGAGGAGGCAATAAACCATGAGTGAAACCAAAACAACTCGGAAACAGCTTCCGGCGTACCTGATTCTGGCGCTGATTGCGCTGGCGGCGGCGCTGCTGCTGGCGGTGACGAATGCGATTACGGCGGGTCCCATCAAGGCGCATGAGGAAGCGGCGCAGAACGCGGCGTTCCAGAGCGTCATGACGGCGGATTCCTTCAGCACCATGAGCATTCCGGATGGCTGCAATGTTACATCGTTGGTGGAAGCGAAGAAGGACGGCAAGACCATCGGCTACTGCGCGGTGTCCTCCGCCAAGGGCTACGGCGGCAATGTCGCTGTGACGCTGGGCGTTGATATGGATGGCAAAATCGTCGGCTGCCAGATTGGCGACACGAACTTTGCCGAGACGGACGGCTTCGGCGCGCGCTGGAAGGAACCGGCTCGTGCGGAGGCGTTCATTGGTCTGAGCGCGTTCGGCGGCGACACCATCGAAGCGATTACCGGCGCGACCGTCACCTCCAAGGCGGTGCTGGCGGCATCCAATGATGTGCTGAAGTGCATCAGCCATGTGCTGGGCAAGGACGTCGAAGGCGACGTGCTGGCGTTCGGCGTGAAGGAAGAAAAGCCTGCGCAGACGGTTGAGCTGACAGGCGACGTGCATCAGGGCAAGGCTGTTGGCTTTGGCAACGGCGAAGTGACCGCGCGTTTGACGCTGAATGATGATGGCACGATTGCGGCGCTGGTTATCGACGCTTCCACGCAGACGCCCGGCTTCGGCACGCGCTGCGCGGACGAAGAGTTCACGGCGCAGTTCATCGGCAAGAGCGGCCCGTTTACCCTGAATGAAAATGTGGATGGGCTGACCGGCGCGACCATCACCTCGACGGCAGCGGTGGAGGCCATCAACGCGGCGCTGACTTCGCCCGCGATGGCGGCGGAGGATCTCGAACCTGTGGCGACGGAAGCACCTGCTGCGACGGAAGCGCCCATGGTGCTGGAAAACGCGAAGACCGCGACGATTGCGGGCTTCGGCGGCGCGGACATCACGGTGCAGGTGACGGACGAGAACGGTGTGATTACGGCACTGGTGGTGGATGCGTCCAGCCAGACGCCGGGTCTGGGTCAGAAGTGCGCGGAGGAAGCGTTCACGAGCCAGTTCATCGGCAAGAGCGCGCCGCTGACGCTGGGTGAAGGCATTGACGCGGTGGCAAGCGCGACGATTACGTCTCAGGCGGTTGTAGACGCGGTGAACAGCCTGTATGCAACGGCTGAACCTGTGGAAGAGCCGACGGAAGCCCCTGCCGCGACGGAAGAACCCGCTGTGCAGACTGCGGAAGCTAAGACGGCAACGGCTGCAGGCTACGATGGCAACGAAATCACGGTGCAGGTGACGGACGACAATGGCGTGATTACGTCCCTGACGGTGGATGCGTCCACGCAGACGCCGGGTCTGGGTCAGAAGTGCGCAGAAGAAGCGTTCACGGCGCAGTTCATCGGCAAGAGTGCGCCGCTGACGCTGGGCGAAGGCATTGACGCAGTGGCAAGCGCGACGATTACGTCTCAGGCGGTTGTAGACGCGGTGAACAGCCTGTATGCAGCGGCTGAACCTGTGGAAGAGCCGACGGAAGCCCCTGCCGCGACGGAAGAACCCGCTGCGCAGACTGCGGAAGTTAAGACGGCAACGGCTGCGGGCTACGATGGCAACGAAATCACGGTGCAGGTTACGGACGAAAACGGTGTGATTACCTCCCTGACGGTGGATGCGTCTACGCAGACGCCGGGTCTGGGACAGAAGTGCGCGGAGGAAGCGTTCACGGCGCAGTTCATTGGCAAGAGCGCGCCGCTGACGCTGGGCGAAGGCATTGACGCGGTGGCAAGCGCGACGATTACGTCTCAGGCGGTTGTAGACGCGGTGAACAGCCTGTATGCAGCGGCTGAACCTGTGGAAGAGCCGACGGAAGCACCTGCTGCGACGGAAGAACCCGCTGTGCAGACTGCGGAAGTTAAGACGGCAACGGCTGCGGGCTACGATGGCAACGAAATCACGGTGAACGTGACGGACGAAAACGGTGTGATTACCTCCCTGACGGTGGATGCGTCCACGCAGACGCCGGGGTTGGGACAGAAGTGCGCGGAGGAAGCGTTCACGGCGCAGTTCATCGGCAAGAGCGCACCGCTGACGCTGGGCGAAGGCATCGACGCGGTGGCAAGCGCGACGATTACGTCTCAGGCGGTCGTAGACGCGGTGAACAGCCTGTATGCAACGGCTGAACCTGTGGAAGAGCCGACGGAAGCACCTGCTGCGACGGAAGAACCCGCTGTGCAGACTGCGGAAGTTAAGACGGCAACGACTGCGGGCTACGATGGCAACGAAATCACGGTGAACGTGACGGACGAAAACGGCGTGATTACCGCCCTGACGGTGGATGCGTCCACGCAGACACCGGGTCTGGGTCAGAAGTGCGCGGAAGAAGCGTTCACGAGCCAGTTTGTTGGCAAGAGTGCGCCGCTGACGCTGGGCGAAGGCATTGACGCGGTGGCAAGCGCGACGATTACGTCTCAGGCGGTTGTAGACGCGGTGAATAGCCTGTATGCGGAAGCGCCCGCGAAGGTGCTGACCGCGACGGTCAAGGGCTGGCACGAGGGCGTGGCCGTGACGGTGGAAATTGACAAGAATCATGTCATCACGGCGCTGACGGTGGATGCTTCCGGCGAATTCTACGCGCTGGGCGGCAAGTGTGCCGACGAAGCGTTCACGAGCCAGTTCATCGGCAAGAGTGCGCCGCTGACGCTGGGCGTGGACATCGACGCGGTGACGGGCGCGACGCTGACCTCTCAGGCGGTTGTCGATGCGGTCAACCAGCTGGCGAAGTAATACATGAAGAACGGGCAGGACGTGTGTGATGCGTCCTGCCCGTTTTGTGTTGCGGTGATATGCGGTTATCAGGCTATTTGGTCGCGCCCATCTGGCGCGACACAGCATAGGTGATGGAAAGAGTGGCTTGGGGGCGCGTCTGAGGACGCGCGAAGTTACTGGCAGGGACGCTTCGCTGCCTGCGCCTTGTTGGCGGCTTCTTTGGGGTTGAGCGTCCGAGGAACGGTTGGGGCGTTGCCCCGAACCCCACCAGAGGCGCTGCCCCTGGACTCCGCAAGGGGGGATCCCCCCTTGACCCCTCCGCGCGATTGAGTTGGTTTCACTCCCATACTGCTTCCGCGTGTTTATTTTTTCGGCGTCAAGCCCAGTTTACCCGCGCATTCATCCATATCCAGCGTTGCGAAATAATCCTGTGCGGTCTCCGCGCGGCGAATCAGCTTATAGCCGCCCTCCTGCGTATACAGCACCTCTGCCGACCGCAGCCGCCCATTATAATTATACCCCATCGCATGACCGTGCGCACCGGTGTCATGAATCACCAGCAGGTCACCGATCTTGATTTCCGGCAGGGCGCGGTCGATGGCGAACTTGTCGTTATTTTCGCACAGACTGCCGACGACGTCATAGATGTGGTCATGCGGCAGGCTTTCCTTCCCGCAGACGGTGATGTGGTGGTACGCGCCGTACATCGCAGGGCGCATGAGGTTCGCGGCGCAGGCATCCACGCCGATGTAGTCCTTGTAGGTGTGCTTCTCGTGAATCACGCGCGTGACAAGCCAGCCCATGTTGCCGGTCATCCAGCGGCCGAGTTCGGTTTTCAGCGCGACGCCGCCGTTCGGGAAGATTTCCTCGTATACCTTGCGGACACCTTCGCCGACGGCGAGTACATCCGTGGCGGGCTGGTCGGGGCGGTAGGGGATGCCGATGCCGCCGGAGAGGTTGATGAACGCCAGCTCCAAGCCGGTTTCGGCGGCGAGGTCGCGGCCGCAGGTGAAGAGAATCTTCGCCAGCGCGGGGTAGTAGTTGTCGTCCGTGTTGTTGGAAGACAGGAAAGCGTGCAGTCCGAAACGCTTTGCGCCAAGTTCTTTCAGGCGCTTCAAGCCCTCCTGCAATTGGGCATAGGTGAAGCCGTATTTCGCGTCGCCCGGATTGCCCATGATTTCGTTGCCGATTTTGAAGTCTCCGCCGGGGTTATAGCGGCAGCAGATGGTTTCGGGAATGCCGCCGTGCTGACGGAGAATGTCAATATGGGTGATATCATCGAGGTTGACGAACGCGCCGAGACGGCGGGCATCGTCGAACTCATGGTAGGGCATGGCGTTGGCGGAGAACATGATGTCCCGCCCGGAGAATCCGCAGGCGTCCGCGAGCATCAATTCCGTGTCGCTGGAGCAGTCCACGCCGCAGCCCTCTTCCTTCAGAATGCGGAGGATAGCGGGGTTCGGCAGAGCCTTGATGGCGAAATACTCCTCAAAATCTTCGCACCATGCAAACGCCTGCTTCAGCGTGCGGGCATTGCGGCGGATTCCGGCTTCGTCGTAGAGGTGGAAGGGGGTCGGGTACTTGGCGGCGGCATTTTCAAACACCGCGTCAGAAAGCGAAAAATTCGGCATGGCAGTTCACTCCGATTAACTTATTGGATTCCGCGTCAATATAGCACAGAATGCGGGGGAATGCAAGTTTTTCTGCTGTACAGGCGAAGAAAAGGAAAAAATGCGGCGGGAAAAATCGAATTCAGGTATGATTCCGGCGAAACCCCAGCAAAATACTCGATTTTTTCCGGGAACCCTTGTAATTTCGGGGGAATGCCGTTATAATGGTGCAATGCCCGGTATCATATTTTCTCGGGTGATACTACTTCCGGATTCGTCAGCGCCGCCTGCTTGCGCCTTTTTGATTCTGGAAATGGTATAGAATGGAGAAGGAGGAAACGATTCTATGGAAGAAGCAACGACTCGCAGTAATTTTGTCTGGGAGGCCGTCGAACAGGATTTGAAGGATGGTCGCTACACGCAAGTGCATACGCGGTTTCCTCCCGAACCCAACGGCTATATGCACATTGGCCACTGCAAGGCGCTGATTACAGACTTCCTGACGGCGGAGAAATTCGGCGGCAAGTGCAACCTGCGCTTTGACGATACGAACCCCGCGAAGGAAGACACCGAGTTTGTCGAAGCCATCAAGAACGACATTCACTGGCTGGGTTTTGACTGGACGGGCGGTCTGTATTACGCTTCTGATTATTATGATAAGTGCTACGAAATCGCGGAGGACTGGATTCGGCGCGGTCTGGCGTATGTGGACGAGCTGAACAAGGAGCAGATGCGCGAATACCGCGGCACGCTGACCAAGCCCGGCAAGAATTCGCCGTGGCGCGACCGTCCCGCCGAAGAGAGCCTTGATCTGTTCCGCCGGATGCGCGCGGGCGAATTTGCCGAGGGACAGTACACCCTGCGCGCCAAGATTGACATGGCGTCGCCCAACATCGTCATGCGCGACCCCACCATGTACCGCATCCTCTACAAGGAGCACTGGCGCACGGGCAAGAAGTGGTGCATCTACCCGATGTACGACTTCGCGCACCCGATTGGCGATGCGCTGGAGGGCATCAGCCACTCCCTCTGCTCGCTGGAATACGAAATTCATCGCCCGCTGTATGACTGGGTGGTGGAGCACAGCCAGTCCATGCTGCCGGCACGTCCTCGCCAGATTGAGTTCGCCCGCCTGAACATGACCCGCACCGTGATGAGCAAACGCAAGCTGCGCGCGCTGGTCATGGGCGGCTACGTCAAAGGCTGGGATGACCCGCGTATGCCCACGCTGTCGGGTCTGCGCCGCCGCGGCTGCACTGCCGCTGCGATTCGCGATTTCGTCAGCCGCATCGGCTTGAGCAAGGCGGATTCCACCGTGGATACCGCGCTGCTGGATGCCTGCATCCGCGACGATTTGGGCGAAAAGGCTGCGCGTGTGATGGCGGTGCTGCACCCGCTCAAGGTGGTGCTGACGAACTGGGATGCCGACAAGACGCTCACGCTGACGGTCGAAAATCACCCGAAGCACCCCGAAATGGGCAGCCACACAGTCACGTTCGGGCGCGAGCTGTACATTGAGCAGGAGGACTTCATGGAAGTGCCTGCGAAGAAGTTCCAGCGCATGTACCCCGGCTTCGAGGTGCGCCTGAACGGAGCGTACATCGTCAAGTGCGAGGGCTGCAAGAAGGACGAGAACGGCAACGTCACCGAAGTTTACTGCACGGTGGACATGGACAGCCTGTCCGGCAGCGAGGGCGCTGACCGCAAGATTAAAGGCAAGACGCTGCATTGGGTGAGCGCGGCGGATGCTGTGCCGTTCGAGGCGCGCCTCTACGACCCGCTGCTGGCGGATGACAGCGCGCTGGAGGACGAAACCGAGCCGACCGCCGAGGATGCGGTGGATGCGGAAGAAACCGAAGAGGCAGAGGAAGCGGACGCGAATCTGTCCCGCGCGGATTATGACTTCCTGAAGAAGCTGAATCAGCATAGCCTGACGGTGGTGCGCGGCGTGATTGAGCCGTACGCGAAGGAATGCGCGCCGGGGACGGCACTGCAGTTCCTGCGCACGGGCTATTTCTGCAAAGACCCGGATTCCACGGCGGAGCTGCCGGTGTTCAACCGCACGGTTGGGCTGCGGGATGCCTTTGCGAAGGCGGCTAAGTAAGGGAATTGCTTTTCTGCGGAAAAGGGCTTTTGTGAAGCAGGGGGTTCGCCTCTGCGGGAGCGAAATCCCCGCATAAACACGCGGACACAGCATGAAAGTGCGCTCAATCCAATCGCGAAAAAGGGTCAAGGGAGGAACTCCCTTGCAGGGTGCAGGGACAGCGTCCCTGCTGGGGTCAAGGGGCAACGCCCCTTGGTCTCCCCCAAAAATCAACACGCGGGCATAGTATGAGAGAGCGCTCAACTCAATCGCGTGAAAGGGTCAAGGGAGGAACTCCCTTGTGGGGTCAAGGGGCAACGCCCCTTGCGGTTTCCCTTTTATTATGGAACTAAGGAGAATCAGAAAATGAATCAGGAAGTGCGTACACGATTTGCGCCGTCGCCGACGGGCTTTATGCATCTGGGCGGACTGCGCGCGGCACTGTATGGGTATTTGTTTGCCCGGAAGAACGGGGGCAAATTCATCCTGCGCATTGAGGACACGGATCAGGTGCGCTTTGTGGAAGGCGCGACGGAGGTCATTTACGACACGCTGCGCCGCTGCGGCATGAACTGGGATGAAGGCCCGGACGTGGGCGGCCCGGTCGGCCCGTACATCCAGTCTCAGCGCAAGGATTTGTACCTGCCCTATGCACAGCAGCTGGTCAAGACGGGCCACGCTTACTACTGCTTCTGCACGAAGGAAGAGCTGGAAGAGCGCCGCGCGGCGTGCGAAGCGAAGGGCGAAGTGTTCAAGTACGACAAGCACTGCCTGCACCTGACGCAGGAGGAAATTCAGCGCAAGCTGGATGCGGGCGTGCCGTATGTCATTCGCCAAAACGCGCCGACGACGGGCGAAACCAGCTATGATGACCTCGTGTTTGGCCACATGACCTTCCCGAATGACACGCTCGACGACATGGTGCTGATTAAGCAGGACGGTATGCCGACCTACAACTTCGCCAACGTCATCGACGACCACCTGATGGGCATCACTCACGTCATGCGCGGCATGGAGTACCTGTCCTCGACGCCGAAGTATAACCTGCTCTATGAGGCGTTCGGCTGGGAGATTCCGCAGTATATCCACATGCCGCCGGTCATGCGCGATTCGCAGCATAAGCTGTCCAAGCGCGATGGCGACGCGTACTTCTCCGACTATGTGGACAAGGGCTATCTGGTCGAAGCCATCGTCAATTATCTGGCGCTGGTCGGCTGGAATCCCGGCGACGACCGCGAATTCTTCACCCTTGACGAACTGGTGGAGGCGTTCGACATCCACCGCATCAACAAAGCGCCCGGTATCTTCGACGTGAAGAAGCTGACGTGGTTCAACGCCGAGTACATCCGCCGCCTGACCCCGGAAAAGTATCTGGAAATGGTCACGCCGTGGTTCGACAAGGTGTTTGGCGACAGCAGCAAGATGGACTATAAGCGCCTTGCGGAGCTGATGCAGGGCCGCACAGAGGTATTCAACCTCGTGCCGGACATGGTGCGCTTCCTCGCCCAGCTGCCGGATTACGACAGCGCCATCTACATCAACAAGAAGGCGAAGACGAACAAGGAAGCCTGCTTGAAGGCGCTGAACCTGCTGCGTCCGGTGCTGGACGGCATCACCGAATGGACAGAGCCGGTCATCCACGATACCGTGATGGCGGCGATTGCCGAGGCGGGCATGAAGAACGCGACGGCGCTGTGGCCGCTGCGCATCGCCATTTCCGGTCAGCAGAGCACCCCCGGCGGCGCGATTGAAATCGCTTATCTGCTGGGCAAGGAGGAAACCCTGCGCCGCGTGGACGACGGTATCCGCCGCGTGAGCGAAATGCCGGACGCGTGAAAAACGCATAACGAAAGGACTGAATCCTCATGACGAAGGAATGGGAGAAGCCTGAGGATCTGCGTCGCCGCAAGCCGGTGCTGTGGCTGACCATGACCGCGCTGTTCATGGCGATGGTGGTTGTGCTGAGCATGAGCGCGCTGAGCATCCCTGTGCCGGGTGGACACCTGTACTTTAACGACGTCGTGATTGACACGGCGGCGCTGGTGTTCGTGATGACCTACTTCCCGAAGATTCCCGTGCCGGTGACGGGCGGCTATGTCCACCTCGGCGACGGAGCCATCTTCCTGTCCGTGCTGCTGCTTGGCCCGTTGGGGATTCCGGCGGCGGCGGTCGGGTCGGTGCTCTCTGACCTCATCGGCGGCTATATGGTCTATGTGCTGCCGACGTTCCTCATCAAGGGCTTGGTGGCGCTGGTGGCATGGAAGCTCTGCCGGAAGGATCAGCCGCTGCTGGCACTGCTGTCGTTCCTGCTTGCAGAAGCGGTGATGGTGCTGGGGTACTTCCTGCTGGAATGGGCGCTGTACGGCGTTGCATCGGCAGCCGCGGCGATTGGCCCGAACGTGGTGCAGGGCATCGCGGGCGTGCTGATTGGGATGCTGTGCCTGCTGATTACGCCCCGGCTGGAGCGCGTGGCGAAGGTGTGACAAATAGGGATGCCAATGGTTTTCCACTATGGAAGACGTTGGCATCTTTTTTCAATGATGCAGAAAATTCTCCTGATGGGAGACAAATCCGGCGGAAAATGTGCTATAATAGTATATTGGAAGGGGATACCCTTTCGCCCGAAACGGAGGCCCGATGCAAGGAAACCTTGCGTGAAATCGTTAGATAGAGGGAAACTCTGATGGATTCAGATGTCAGCGTTCCCGCCGAGAAACTGTCACACAAGGAGGTTTTTTGCCCATGAAACGAAGTGCACGAATGGCAGCGTTCCTGCTGGCGGCGGCACTGTCCGCAGCGCCGTGTCTGGCGGAATTTACGCCGGTGGAAGTCCCGCAGGCGACGAACGCCTCTGCTGCGCCAGAAGCGATGGAAAATGTACCGCAAATCACCGAAAAAGGGCTGACGCTGGGCAATAACAGCGTCAAATATCCGGAAATCACCGGGATGGCGGACGAAAGCATCCAGCAGCAGGTGAATGACGCGATTTTGCAAGCCGGGAAAATCGAGAACCGATTGAGCCGTATGGCGGTGCTGATGTCCTCGCCTGTGCCGCTGACGGTGACATATTCAGCGGCGCTGGCGGATGATGTTCTGAGCGTCGCGATTCTCTCCAGCGGGGCGCTGGAAACGGAACGCGCGACACAGGAATGGGCGGCGGTCAATATCGACCTGCGCACGGGGCAGGAAATCACCTTTGGCGACCTGTTCACCGACGAGGACGAAGCGCGCGCGAAAATGGAGGAGACCATCGCGGATGAGATTCTGCCGGACATGAGCGCGCACCTTGCGGCGGCGGAGCTGCTGCCCTTGCCGGATGTGTTTTCGCTGACGGAATACGGCTTGACGCTGCATTACCCGATTCGGCGGTTCGAAACGCTTTCGGAGCGCGCGGGGACGATTACGTTCCTGTGGAGCGAACTGGCGGACATGCTGGACTTATCAGAGGACAGCGTGCTGACGCGCCTTGGCGTGGGCAAGCACCTGATGCTGGCGGCGGATGCGAAGGAAACGTTGACGGCTGCGCTGTCCGGCGGTGCGTTTCCGGGCATTCCGGCGGCGCTGGGCGACAGTGTGCAGGGGCTGATAGACACCTATCAGCTGCTGAACGACCCGGATTTGGCGGGCGATCAGCGGATGATTTCGCTGGAAGACGGCGCATTCCGAAATGTGTACATCCTGACGGACAATCTGACGCGGAAGCTGGATAGCAGCGTCGTGCAGAGCATCCGGGCGGACAGGCTGATGCTATTGGGTCTGGTGACGGGCAGCACGACGCAGGACGAATGGCGGCAGGCACTGGGCGAACCGACGCGGACAGTATCGGTATCCGCGGAATCCGCGGAACTGCGGCGCTTATGCGCGGGGCAGACGGATTATTATGCGTGGTGGAGCAATGCGACGCTGTGTCTGCACGCGGATGAGGATGGTGTCCTGCGGACGGTGATGTTGATGCAGGCGGAGAATGGGGGAGAAAACTGACTTTTCTCCTAAAATGGCTTTTTGCTTGCAGGGGTTTCGCCTCTGCGGAGGCGACCAAAGGGCGATGAAAGCAGGCGAAGTCTGCGATCACCCTTTGGAAACCTTCGGCGCCGCCACTTTTGGGGTTTCATGTTTGTTGGTTGATAATGCTGCATAAAGAACGAAAGGCACACCAACTAAAAATGTTGCGATAGCGCTCAATAAACTTAGATGGGGACGCGAAGCAGTCCAGAGGGCGACCGCAAAGCCCTCTGGTCGCCACCGCAGTGGCGAAACCCTGTATAAACACGCGAAAGTAGTATGAAAGTGCGCACAATTCAATCGCGCGAAAGGGTCAAGGGGCAGCGCCCCTTGCGTTCCCTCGTATTACAGATAGAGAAATAGTAGGAGGCCGAAATGGCGCAGAGTAAGAAGAATGGCAAGACGAACCGAACGGGGAGGACGGCGAAGCAGAAGCGAATGCCACGGTATGAGGCGGATTCGCTGGCGGCGTGCCTGATGGTGGGCATATTGCTGCTGGCGACGGGCATTCTGACGCTGCTTGGCGCGGGATTCGGCTTGCAGCATGAGGTGTTCCGGTATCTGCGGCAATTTTCGTCCTCCATGTTCGGGTCGATGACGCTGCTGATGACCTTCGCGCTGATTGCCGCTGGCGTGGCGCTGCTGATTTCCACGACGCGCAAAGTCAGTCGGCGATATGTGGCAAGCTATGCGATTCTCGTTGTGCTGCTCAGCGGCTTTGTGTCGCTGATGACGTTCGTAACATCGTCGGAAGGACAATTCCCCCTGCTGGACTATATCGCCCAAAAAACCGGGTCGGACGCGTTCAGCGGCATGATGTCCCGCAGCATGACGTACGGCATGAAGGGCTACGGCGGCGGCATGGTTGGGATGCTGCTTGCGTGGCCGCTGTGGAAGTTCTTTGGCGCAGGGCTGGGGGCAGTCATACTTGGTCTGCTGATGGCGGTCGATGTCCTCGTCGGCGGATGGTCGCTGTTCCGCCGCCTGTATGGCTGGACGGGCGAGAAGCTCGTGCAATTGCGCGAGAAGCAGGCGAAGCGCGCGGAAGAAGCAGCGGCGGAGGAAGCACGCCGTCAGGAGCAGGAACGTCAGCGGCAGATGGCGGAAGAACAGGAGCGGATTCGCCAAGGGAATGCGGCGAATGCGGCTTATACGCAGAATACCCCGTCGCCCTACGCTCGTCCCGGTACGGAGAAGGGGCGCGTCGTCAGCCCGTATACGCAGTATCCGAATGCCCCTGTGCAGCCCGTGATGCCGCAGAATCCGCCGGTGCGGAAGCAGCCGATGCCGCAGGGCAAGCCTGTTCAGCCCGTAACGAGCCGGAAGAACAACAAGATTGGTTTTGCGCCGTCGGCGGAGGAGCTGGGACAGACCGGCTTTGCAGATGATTGGACAACGCCGCGCCGGAAATCCGCATGGAGTGACTCGCAGCCGTTTACGCAGCCGACGTACTCGATGGGGCAGGCTGCGGCAGAACCGCCGCAGATTCCGATCTACGAGCAGCCGAAGCAGCCCGCGCCCAGCGGCGTTGGGGAGCCGGCGACATACAGCTGGAACGACATGCCCGCGCAGCCCGCGCCGATGCAGCAAACGGCGGACGCTGTGCTGGAGACGGAGCAGAATCCGCCGATGATGCAGTGGATGCAGCCCACAATGCCGACCCAGCCGACAATGGCGGTAGATGCGCCGCAGGAAACGCAGGAGATGCAGGAGGAAATTCTGCCGGAAGCCCCGGAAGAAACGCCTGCGGATTTGCCCGAAGCCGTGTCCGCGGACGATGCGTTCGACGATGACGCGGATTTCCCGGCGGAACTGGATGACCGCCCGCCGTGGGAAGAGCCGGAGGATGCGCCGAAGAAGGTGCTTGCGCCCGTGCTGACGCAGGAACGCCCCGCAGGCGCGTGGCAGCCGGATTTGAACCTGCCCGCGCAGCCGGTCAGCAGCGGCACGACGAACGTTCCCGTCGCTTTGCAGCAGCCGGAGAATATCCCCGCAGCGGTTCAGCCGGGCATTCAGGTCGCAAAGGCGACGACAGAAGCACCGTCCGGCGGGCCGAGCGCAACGGGCGCATCCGCCACATCCACCTTTAACCCCGAAGTGCCGTACACCTATCCGCCGATGATGCTTCTGCGCGATCCGCTGGGTCAGCAGGGGGTCAACGCGGAGGAGGACGAACTGCGCACGCAGCGGCTGGAAGAGACGCTCAAGTCCTTCCGCATCCCCGCGAAGGTGCGCCACATCACCCACGGTCCGGCAATTTCGCGCTTTGAACTGGAAATCGCCCCTGGCATCAAGGTCAATAAGGTGACGAACCTAAACCACAATATCGCGATGAACATGGCGGTCAAGTCCGTGCGAATTGAAGCGCCGATTCCGGGCAAGGCGCTTGTCGGCGTGGAAGTGCCCAACAGCACGCGCACGACCGTCACGCTCAAGGAAGTGCTGCAATCTGACGTGATGCACAAAGCGAAAGGCCCGCTGACCGTCGCGCTGGGCAAGGACATCGCGGGCGCGCCAATCCTGTGCAACCTCGCGAAAATGCCGCACCTGCTGATTGCAGGCGCAACGGGTTCCGGTAAATCCGTGTGCATCAACACAATCATCAATTCGCTTTTGTACCGCTGTTCGCCCAAGGAAGTCCGCATGATTCTCGTTGACCCGAAGGTGGTTGAACTGCAGTGCTACAACGGCATTCCGCACCTGCTGATTCCGGTCGTGTCCGACCCGCACAAGGCGAGCGGCGCGCTGGCGTGGGCAGTTGGGGAAATGATGGACCGCTACAACAAGTTCCAGGAAAAAGGCGTCCGCGCCATCGACGGCTACAACGAAGCGCTGGATGAGGACGAAGAGCCGATGCCGCGCATCGTGATTGTCATTGACGAATTGGCGGATTTGATGATGACCTGCAAGAAGGAAGTCGAAGAGCGCATTTGCCGTCTGGCGCAGCTGGCGCGCGCGGCAGGCATTCATCTGGTCGTCGCGACGCAGCGCCCGTCGGTGGACGTCATTACGGGTCTGATTAAGGCGAACATCCCCAGCCGAATCGCCTTCAAGGTGTCCTCGAACGTGGACAGCCGAACGATTCTTGACCGCAACGGCGCGGAACAGCTGCTTGGCTACGGTGACATGCTGTATATGCCGATGGGCGAATTCACCCCCATCCGCGTGCAGGGCTGCTTCCTGACCGATGACGAAGTGAATGGCATTACGGACTTCATCCGCCAGTATTCGCCGGCGAACTACGACAGCGGCGTGCTGGATGAACTCGACCGCTTGGCGAACATGGGCAACGACGGCGACGAGGACGACCCGGATGCGAATTCGACGGTGGACGAATACTCCTCCGCTGACCGCGACCTCTTCTCGCAGTGCGTGGAAATGGCGGTACGCGACCGTGAAGTCTCGACGAGCCTGATTCAGCGCCGCCTGAAACTGGGTTACGCGCGCGCTGGGCGCTTGGTAGACGAAATGGAGCAGCGCGGCATCATCTCCGCGAAGGACGGCGCGAAACCCCGCCGCTGTCTGATTTCGATGGAGCAATACGAAGCCATGAAAGCAAGTGGGGAGCTGAAGTAAGGGGAGGCGCCAGAGGCTCTGCCTCTGGACTCCGCAAGGGGCTTTGCCCCTTGACCCTTCCGCGCGATTCAGTTGGTGGCACTATCATACTTCTTCCGCGTGTTTATCCAAAGAACCTTCGGTTCATATGGGAAAGCACGACCCCAAAAAGAAAACCTTCAATTACAAATCAAGTAGCATGGTGGAGGACTGCGAAGGGGTCAAGGGGGCGACCGCAGACTTCGTCTGTTTTCATTGCCCCCTTGTCCCCTCCGCAGAGGCGAAACCCTCTGCATGAAAAAGACCAGTTTCATAGAACCCCAAACGAAAGGAACAACAATACAGAAAAAACCCTCATCTGCTTTGGGAGGTGGCAAAGCAATGTCCTACTTGCCCGATTACATCACTTGGCGCGGCGATCTTCCATTCGCCGCTGATCCCGCCAATGACCTTGATACCCTCGTGATGGCGGCACTGTCTTACATCGACCTGCCCGCGGAAACGCAAGTCTTCGCCCAGTGCGCGAAATCTGTTCCGCCGGACGATCCGGACGACCATTTCCGGGGCGAGTGCCGCCGACTGCTTCAGCAAATCGCGAAAAGCAGCCGCTTTGGGGCATTGACGGTGCGCGACGCAGTGTCCGTCCTCAATGACGAAATCCAGTTCGCCGCCATGACGGTGGATTTGCCCGACGGAACGCATATGATTGCCTTCCGCGGCACGGACGGCAGTCTGACCGGCTGGCGGGAGGATTTTGCTATGTCGTTCGAAAGCCCCGTTCCGGCACAGGCGGCGGCGCAAAAGTATCTCGAGCATCACCTGACGCAGGATGCGGGTGACGTCATTGTGACGGGTCACAGCAAGGGCGGCAACCTCGCCGTGTATGCCGCCGCGCACACCAAGGCGGACTTGCAGGGGCGCATCCGCCGCGTCGTCAGCTTCGACGGGCCGGGTGTGGATGACGAAACCGCCGCGTCCGACGGATACGCCGCCGTGGCGAGCCGCATCATTGCCTATGTGCCGCAGTTTGCGGTCGTGGGGCTGCTGATGGCGGCGCACCCGGTGCATCGTGTCGTCATGTCGGACAACAACGGCATCATGCAGCACGACCCGTTCTCGTGGGAGGTGCTGGGCAAGGATTTCTGCTATGCCGAGGATCTGGACAAGGGCAGCGTTCTGGTCAACCAGACGGTGCACCAGTGGCTGGCACAGTGCACCCGCGAGCAGCGCCGCAAGTTCGTGGATGCTATCTTCGACCTGCTGGCATCGACGCAGCGCATCAATTGGAAGGAAATGCGCAAGGATGTCCACGCGGGAGTGACGGCGATTCGCGGCGTGCGGGAACAAATCGACATTGAAACGGCGCGGATGATTGCGAACCTGCTGGGGCGCTTGGCGGTTATCGGCGCAGGCAATGCGCTGGAAATGCTCCGCCAGAAGACCCCCTTCCAGCAGGAATCAGCGCAGAAAGAACAGGGAGGGCTTGAACATGTTTGACGAGGCACAGAGGGAAACTTTACGCGCGGAAATCAACCGCATTCTGAACGAAGCCGTTGGTGCGCTGATGGATGCGGGGCATCTGGAGAGCGGCAGCGTGATTGTGCTGGGCTGTTCGACGAGCGAGATTACGGGCGCGCGCATCGGCAAGGGCAGTGTGCCGGAATTAGGCGAGATTGTGGCGGAAGCGATGCTGGCGGCGTGCAAGGGGCACGGCGTTCATGCGGCGTTCCAGTGCTGCGAGCACCTGAACCGCGGGATTGTGGTGGAGAAGGCGGTGCTGAAGGAACTGGGACTGACGCAGGTGCGGGCGATACCGCAGCCGAAAGCGGGCGGCAGTGTACCGGCGGCGGCGTGGAAGAAGATGGAGAAACCCGCCTTGGCGGTGAGCATTCAGGCGGACGCGGCGATTGATATTGGCGATACGCTGGTGGGAATGCACATTCGTCCGGTGGCAGTGCCGCTGCGGATTTCGACGAGCCATGTGGGACATGCGAATTTGGTGATGGCGTATTCGCGGCTGCCGTATATCGGCGGTGCGCGTGCGGTTTACACGGAGTAAGGGCAAAAGAGGATAAACACGCGGGCAAAGCATGGGATAGCGACCAACTCAATTGCGCGGAGGGGTCAAGGGGGACTTTGTCCCGTTTTATTTCTCCTTGCAGGGTGCAGGGACAGCGTCTCTGCCAGTAACTTTGCGCTCCCGCAGGAGCCACCAAGCTGTTTTGCTCACAATGTCGTGCCAGATGGGCGCGGACGACCAGCATGGGAGAAGTTTTTCTCTCGGTGCTGGTCTTTTTCGTTGCCGGGGGATTCGCATCTATCCCCCCTCTTTTTCGGGAAAAAAGTTTCCGAAGTGTGCATTCTCTCCTTGCGCGAAGAGGAAAAGTATGCTACAATACGCACGGATAGAAGCGTTTGAAAGAGCAGGAGGATTTCCGCCTGTCCGGGAAAACGTTTTCGGAGATAACCCTGACGATGAATTACGTAAGGAGGATTTCTCTTATGCAGTTCGGTTACTTTAGTGATGCTGCGCGCGAGTACGTCATCACCGACCCGCGCACGCCCATGCCGTGGGCAAACTACCTCGGCTCTCCGGAATACGGCGCGATTGTGACCCAGAACGCCGGCGGGTACAGCTTCGTCAAGTCCGGCGCGGCGGGACGCATCCTGCGCTATACCTTCAACCAGTTCGATGAGCCAGGGCGCTATGTCTATCTGCGGGATGACGAAACGGGCGATTATTGGTCGGCAACGTGGCGGCCGGTGGAGAAGCCGCTGGAACAGTACAAGACCATCACCCGTCACGGCACGAGCTACACGGAGGTCGAAAGCACATACAGCGGCATCGAGAGCAAGACGCTGTACTATGTGCCGCTGGGCGCGACGCACGAGGTTTGGCGCGTGGCGGTGACGAACAAGTCCGACAAGCCCCGCACCATCTCCGTTTTCTCTTACTGCGAGCTGACCACTGAGAGCAACTATGAGCAGGATTTGGTCAACCTCCAGTATACGCAGTTTATCACCACAACGACCTTCTACGGTGACCATATCATCGAGCATATCAACCAGTTCTGCGGCGTGAATGCGGATGGCGAAAACGGCCGCGAGCGCTTCTTCGGTCTGGCAGGCAGCCCGGTCAAGAGCTATACCGGCCGCCGCGAACGCTTCCTCGGACAGGGGCGCTTCTCCAACCCCAAGGGCGTTGTGGATGGCGATTTGGGGAACACTCTTAACTTCAATGGCAACCCCTGCGGTTCGCTGCACACGGTGCTGACGCTCCAGCCCGGCGAGACGAAGACGATTGCGTTCCTGCTGGCGCAGAAGGGCGAAAAGGCGGCGCGTGCGCTGCTGGACAGCTATGCCAACGTCGCGGATAAGGTGGACGGCGAACTGAAAGCGCTGGTTGATTACTGGCACGGCGAGCTCTCCGGCTTGATGGTCAACACGCCCGACGCGAATTTCAACAGCATGATCAACACTTGGAATGCCTTCCAGTGCTTCACGACGTTTGTCTGGAGCCGCGCGGCGTCCCTCATCTACTGCGGTCAGCGCAACGGTCTGGGCTACCGCGACACGGTGCAGGACATTCAGGGCATCATCCACCTTGACCCGAAGATGGCGAAGGAACGCCTTGTGTTCATGCTCAGCGCGCAGGTGCATCACGGCGGCGGTCTGCCGCTGGTGAAGTTCAACCACAACGCGGGGCACGAGGATTCCCCGGAGGACGACAGCTACGTCCGCGCCACGGGTCATCCGCATTATCGCGCGGACGATGCGCTGTGGCTGTTCCCGACCGTTTACAAGTATATCGCCGAAACGGGTGATACCGCGTTTATGGACGAGGTCATTCCGTATGCGACGCACGGCGAAGGCACGGTGCTTGATCACCTGAAGCGCGCGATTGACTTCTCCATGAATCATCTGGGCGCGCATGGTATGCCGGCGGGTCTGCACGCGGACTGGAACGACTGCCTGCGTCTGGGCGCTGCGGGCGAATCCTCCTTCGTCGCCATGCAGCTGTATCTCGCCCTGCGCCTGCTGGATGAACTGATGCCCAACAAGCCGGAGAACGACGAATACCGCGTCTACCTGCGCCAGAAGGCGGAGGAACAGAAGGCGCTCATCAACCAGCACTTCTGGGAGGATGACCGTTTCCGCCGCGGTTACAGCGAGCAGGGCAGCATCATCGGCAGCAAGAACGATCCCGAAGCGTCCATGTGGCTCAACCCGCAGTCCTGGGCGGTCATTTCCGGTCTGGCGACGCCCGAACAGGCGGAAAAGGCCATGCAGACCGCGTTCGAGCAGCTGAACACGCCCTTCGGTGTGGAAATCATGGCACCCTGCTACAAGCAGCACGCTTTCGACGGTGCGAACATGCTGCTGTTCAATCCCACGACGAAGGAAAACGGCGGTATCTTCTGCCAGATTCAGGGCTGGGCGATTCTCGCGGAAGCCCTGCTGGGTCACGGCGACCGCGCGTTCCAGTACTTCACGGAGAGCTGCCCCGCCGCCTACAACGACCGCGCGGAGCTGCGTGAAGCGGAACCCTATGTCCACACGCAGTTCATCGAGGGTCATGAGACGCCCCAGCCGGGCCGCGCGCATGTGCATTGGCTGACCGGCACGGCATCGACGGTCATGGTCGGCTGCGTTGAGGGTATTCTGGGTCTGCGCCCGACGCCTGAAGGACTGGTCATCAGCCCGGCGATTCCCGCGTCTTGGGACGGATTCACGATGGACAAGACCTTCCGCGGCAAGCGGCTGCACATTGTGGTGGACAACACCGCCCACCACGAAAGCGGCGTGAAGCAGGTGCTGGTTAACGGCACGGAAGTTTCCGGCGTGCTGACGGACGCTGTGCTGACCGACGGTGCGGAAATCAAGGTTATCATGTAATCAGATACGCAAAAGCCTCCGGAAGTGGCAATTGTCAGCTGCTTCCGGGGGCTTTATCATCTCGCATCAAGAAAAAAGGGCACGACCTGCATTGCTGCAAGCCGTGTCCTTTGATGTTTCGGGATTACGCCCAGGGATTTTCCGTGGGATAGGGCAGAGACTTCGGCTGATTCCAAGCGATGTCCTGCACGCCGAGGTACTTGAAGACCTCGAAGAGCTGCTTTGCGCAGTGGTCGAACGCCACAGCACCGTGATGCGGATAGCGCTTCTGCACCAGCACATGACGGTAGAAACGACCCATTTCGTTGATGGCAAACACGCCGATGCCGCCGAAGGAGCGGGTCGCGACGGGCAGCACTTCGCCCTCCGCGATGTAGGAGCGCACCACGCCGTCAGAATCGCACTGCAAGCGGTAGAACGTGATGGGGCTGGGCGCGATGTCACCTTCCAGCGTGCCGCGGGTGAAGTCCGGATCGCTGCCGGCGGGCTCCAGCAGGCGGTGCTGAATCAGCTGGTACTTGACAGCGCGGTTGTCGCACATCTTGCAGGACGGCGTGTTGCCGCAGTGGAAGCCCATGAAGGTGTCCGTCAGCTTGTAATCGAACTTGCCCTTGATGTCCTCGTCGTAGATGTACTGCGGGACGGAGTTGTTGATGTCCAGCAGGGTGACAGCGTCACCAGTCACGCACGCGCCGATGTATTCGCTCAGTGCGCCGTAGATATCCACTTCGCAGGCAACCGGGATGCCGCGGGAGGCCAGACGGGAGTTGACATAGCAGGGTTCAAAGCCGAACTGGGACGGGAACGCCGGCCAGCACTTGTCCGCAAAGACAACGTACTTGCGCGCGCCCTTGTGAGCCTCTGCCCAGTCCAGCAGCGTCAGCTCGAACTGCGCCATGCGCTCGCACAGCTCCGGATAATACTTGCCCTCGCCCATTTCCTTCGCCATGTCTTCGCAGACAGCGGGGATGCGGGCGTCGCCAGCATGTTCCTTGTAGGAGACGAGCAGATCCAGCTCGGAGTTCTCTTCGATTTCCACGCCCAGCTCATACAGACCCTTAATCGGGGCATTGCAGGCGAAGAAGTCCTGAGGACGCGGGCCGAAGGTGATGATCTTGAGGTTCTTCACGCCGATGATGGCGCGGGCAATCGGGATGAATTCCGCAATTTTGTCTGCCAGCTCATCCGCCGTGCCGATGGGGTATTCCGGGATGTAGCCCTTCAGGTGGCGCATACCCAGATTGTAGGAGCAGTTCAGCATACCGCAGTAAGCGTCGCCGCGGCCGTTGATCATGTCGCCGTCGCCTTCCGCCGCCGCCACAAACATGCACGGACCGTCGAAATTCTTTGCAATCAGCGTTTCGGGGGTTTCCGGGCCGAAGTTGCCGAGGAACACGACCGCCGCGTTGCACTCGTTCGCCTTCAGTTCCTCAACCGCCTTGAGCATGTCCTTCTCGTTCTCTACCGTCGTCTTGATTTCGACGATGTCGAGCTTCTTCTGGCCGCACTTTTCCGCAATCGCGGCACGGCGCTTTTCGCTCAGCGCAATCGGGAAGCAGTCGCGGGAAACCGCAACCAGACCCAGCTTCACAACGGGAATATTCTGCATCAGAAAAGCCTCCTCTTAATGACTCTGATTCAGGGTGTACCTATTCGTAGTATACCGCGTTCGCCGTGATTCGTCAAGAGATTGCAGGCGCAATTCTTGCAAGAAAACGTGCAGATTTTGCCCAATTCATACTATTTTCAATGAAAAAGCTGTCCTGTGGGGAAACTCGAAGGGAATACGGACACAGGAACCACGTCCGCAGGCGCGATTCCCCCTGCAACACAAAAAACAACTACATTAGATAGCGAAAAAAGGGTAGAAAAATCCCCGTGCAGTTACCCGCACGGGGAAAGAGAAATTACTTGCCGAGCTTCGCCGCGATCACTTCCGCAGCCTTCTTGCCCCAGACAAGGCAGTTGCTGTGACCCATACCGCCGATAGAGTTGCGACCGCCGACGTTCGCCATGCCGACGATTTCGCCAGCCATGTAAACGCCTTCAATCACCAGACCGTCGGAGTTCAGCACTTCGCAGTTCTTGGTCATCATCGGACCGCCGCAGGTGATCATGACATAAGGAACCGTCTTGACCGCATAGAACGGACCGTTCGCCATGGCGACTTCCTGCTTGGTGCGGCCGAAGGGATCGTTGCCGTTGGCGCAGCCGTCGTTGTAAGCCGCGATGGTCGCCTTGAAGGTATCCACCGGCAGACCAACCTTTTCCGCCAGCTCTTCGATGGTGTCGGCCTTCCAAGCCAGACCCTTTTCAATCAGGGATTCCACATAGGGATCGAACTCTTCCTTCACGCTGCCCCAAGCGCCGGTGGAGAACACCTTCGCGTCCGGAATCAGCATTTCGGAGGAGAAAACGGTGTAGACGATGTTGTGGGGAGCATTCGCCCACGTTTCGCTCTTCACATGGGAGTCCGCGCCGGTTTCGTCCGCCATACGCTCGCCGTTGGTGTTGATCCACAGCGCGCCGTTGGTGGCGTTGAAGTAGCCGAAGGAGCGGAAGTCATCGCTGGTCGGGATGCCGCCCGCATACGCGGTGCAGAAGTCCATGTTCGTCAGCGGCGCGCCCAGTTCTTCCAGCCAAGCATAGCCGTCGCCGGTCACGCACGCGGGAGAGGTGGACAGCACGTTTTCAAAGTTGTACTTGTTCAGCAGCTCTTCGTTGCCGCCGTAGCCGCCGGTGCAGACGACCGTCGCGGGCGCCAGCAGGGTGGTTTCGGTGCCGTCCGCCAGACGAGCCTTCGCGCCGATAACCGCACCCTCGTCATTGGTCACAAGACCGGTGACGTAGGTGTTGAGCATCATGTAAGCGTTGGTGGAGAAATACTTTTCCAGTTCCGCGTACAGCGACACGACGAACGCACGAGCGCCGCCCTTGCCGGAGTAGTTGCGCGCCACGTTCAGCGGCTGATACACGCCGAAGTAGGGGACGCGGTCGCCGAAGTCAGTGCCCAGATCGTCCAGCCAGTCCACCGCTTCGCCGCTGATTTCAGCGAATTCGCGGGCAATTTCCTCGTTGAAGTTGCCAGCGCCGCCCAGACGCACGAAGTCCGCGAAGCACAGATCGGGGTCGTCCTCGATACCGGCTTCCTTCTGCATCCGCGTGCAGGTGCCCAGCAGCGTGCCGCCCGCAACGTTCGCAGAGCCGCCGTAGGTCGCAGCCTGATCGACAACCAGCACGTTCAGACCCAGCTCAGCCGCACGGGCAGCCGTCGCCAGACCTGCCATGCCCGCGCCGATGACCAGAATGTCCGGCTGCTCAAAGGGCATGGTGGCTTCTTTTGCTTCGTCGGGGTTCAGGGCGTTCTTCACCGCCTCGATGATGCCCTTGGAGGTAAAGGTCGCGCCGGAAACGATGTCCACGTCCGCAGACTGCGCTTCGACGATCGCCGCAGGAATCTTCTCAATCGCAGGATCGGAGATGCCCGCCGTCTCGGAATGCTCCAAGACCTTCACTTCGGTGATTTTGCCGCCGCTGACCGTCACAGAAACTTTAATCTGGCCGTTCAGACCGGCGCCGGTGCCTTCATAGACGCCGTCTGCCGTCTCCGCCACAGCGGGGATGCAGCACAGCACCATGACCAGCGCAAGAAGCAGGGAAAGGAACTTACGCATGATAGAAATCCTCCTTTTTTTCTGGTGGTGCGCTCATCAAATTTGCTTGTGCAGCTTGAAAAGCGTATCACAATATCCGTATGAAAAGTATAACCTTCTGAATTACGATTGTCAAGTAATTCACGAAAGTTTTCCCGCCATTTTCGCACTTTTTTTCGGCACGATTATTCCAAAACAGTCAATACAGCAAAAATGCCGCGAAAGCAGCATCTGTGTGCTTTCGTGGCAAAACGACTTTATAGGATTCACCAATTAGGCGGATTTTACCCCTTCCGCATGACTGCCTCAATGTCCTCAACCGTGCGCGGAATTGCCGCCGAGAGGTTTTCGCACCCATTTTCCGTTACCAGCAGGTTGTCCTCCAAGCGGAAACCGATGCCCCATTCCTCGTGGTAGATGCCCACGTCGATGCAGAACACCATGCCCGGTTTGACCGTCAGCGGACGCTCGATAACATCATGCACGTCGTAGCCCACATGGTGTGCGCCGCCGTGCCACATATAGCGCCCGATGTTTTCCGGCTTGTCCAGCACGCCCGCGTCGCAGAGCAGCGCAGCGTTGTAGCGGCGAATCGTCGCATCCACCTCCGCCATCGAGAAGCCCGGCTTGACGATAGAGAACATGTGGTTTGACGTTTGCAGCGCACAGTTGAACAGCAGCTTCTGCTTGTCCGAGAAGCGCCCGTTGCACGGGAAACCGCGGCTGACGTCGGTCATCAGGCTGTCATGCTGCGCGCCGACGTCGTTGAGTACCATGTCGCCGTCATGCGCCTGTCCGCGGTAGGAATAATAGTGGATGCAGAAGTTGTTTTTCCCCGCGCTGATGATGGACGGGAACGCGGGCCCCTGCGGGCCGTGCTGGGTCAGCGCGTAGTCAAATTCCGCCTTGTACTGATATTCGTACATCCCCGGACGGCTCGCCTTCATCATCGCCATGATGCCCTCGCCCGTCACCTTTTCCGCTTGGCGGATGGCGTCGATTTCGCAGGGCTGCTTGATGAGCCGCAGACGGCGCAGGATGGCGTTCGCGTTCTCGACTTGCAGATAGGGGTAATTCGCCTGAATCTGCTTCAGCAGCCGATGCGCCGGGCGGTCAATGTCCTGCGGCGACACGCGGAACAGGTCGAGATACACCTGCGCAATCTGCCCGCTGGTCAGGGAGTAGTGTCCGCCTGCCGCCAGCGCGTGGAAATCCGTCTGGAACTGGTCGGCAAAGCGAACGTCGGAAATGCCGGACAGCGCCTCAACCTCGGCAGGCTTCAGGCGCGCACCCGTCCAGCGCTCCGCCATCAGGTCGGGCGGCAAAATGTAAATCTGTTCATGCACATTCCCGGACGGCTCTTTCACTGCCATCAGCACCAGCTCGTGCTGGTCAAGCCCGGTCAGGTAGTAGAAATTGCGGTCGGTATAAAAAGGATAATATTCGTCATTGGTCTTGCGCACGTCTTCACCGGAGAACATGACCAGCAGCGACGCGGGCTTCATGGCTTCATAGAGCCGTTTGCGGTTTCCTGTGTGGAACGATGCGTTCATCGAAATTCCCTCCTTGACTGAATTTTGCTTCATCATACGCTTTCCCGCGCCAAAAGTCAACGAGGAATGCTGTCGGAAAGAAAAAGCAATTGCAATACCGGGCAAAAACCTGTATAATAAACGATGAAAATGGGGGAACTGTTTCCCGCAAAGCCGAAAGGAGTCGAATGACCCACATGACGATCAAAAAAACGATGCTGGAAAGCATTTCGCGGTTCAAATCAAGCAAAGGCGACCTGCTGCGCGCGCAGGGGATGACGATGGCGGTCTGGGCGGCGTGCCTGTGCCCGCTGCTGTTCCTGCTGAACGCGTCGCTGCGGCCGCTGGCGCTGCTCTGCCCGCTGATGCTGATTTTTATTGCCCTGCCGATGCGCCAAAGCACGGCGGAAGCCATGCAGCTCTTCCTCTCCGGTGCGCCGATGGCGACGGTGGCGATGCTGCCGCTGAACGGCTACTGGAAGAAGGTTGCGCGTTCGCTGCGGATGACGGGACTGATGCTGCTGTGGCTGCTGCCGTTCGCAATCATGCTGGGACTGATGCTGTACGCGCTGACCGGCATGGACTTCCTGACAGCGCTGGGGTATCTGTCTTCGCTGGGCGGCGGTGATTTCGGGCAGGGGATTATCCGCTATGTTATGCTGATGATGCTGATGCTGCTGTTCCCGCTTTTTGGGGTGATGTTCCACAGCGGTACGCGCCATGCCTGCGCACTGAACGACCGCAAGCTGGTGAAGGGGCGGCGCTGGCAAATCGTCGGCTTGTGGCTGAGCGGTCTGATGTTCGTGCTGCCAGTGGCGATTTGCGTGGTCGCGCTGATTGCAGTCATCGGCGTGTCTGCCGTGCAGTTCACGACAGAGTGGTTCAACAACCTGATGGCTGTGCCGAGCATGGCTGCACTGATGCCCCCGAAGTGGCTGTTAGCGGTGACGGCGGTGTCCGCCGTGCTGATGCTGGTGACGAATCCCATGCGTTCGCTGCTGCCGGCGATTTTCCTGCGCGGCGTGAAGGACGAGAAGGAGCAGGAAGATGCTGCGGCTTGACCGAATGCTGGTGACGCTGGGCAAGGGAAGCCGGTCGGAGATGCAGAAGGCAATTCGCGGCGGGTGCGTCCGCGTGAATGGGGACGTGCAGCGCGACCCGTCCGCGCAGGTGGGGGAGGACGCGGAAATCCTGCTGAACGGCGAAAAGCTGGATACCCGCCTGACCCGCCATGTGATGCTGCATAAGCCCGCTGGACTGCTGACCGCCGCGCGCGACAAGAAGCAGCCGACGGTGATGGACTTGCTTCCGCCGGAATATGCCGCGATTGGCTGTATGCCCGTCGGGCGGCTGGACAAGGACACGACAGGGCTGCTGCTGCTGACGACGGACGGCGAATTGAATCACCGCCTGTTAGCCCCCGCGCGGCATGTGGACAAAACGTATCTGGCGACGCTGGACAAGCCGGTGGGTGACAAGGAAGTCGCGGTGTTCGCATCGGGGCTGTCCCTGAGCGACTTTGAAGCCGCGCCTGCCGATTTGAAGCCGCTGCCGGACAATCAGGCGCGCGTGACCATCCACGAAGGGAAATTCCATCAGGTGAAGCGCATGTTTGCGGCGGTGGAGCGCGAAGTGCTGACCCTGCACCGGGAGACATTCGGCTCATTGGCGCTGGACGAGGCGCTTCCCTGCGGGCAGTGGCGCGAACTGACGGAAGCGGAAGCGTCCGCCCTCTACCGGGACGCGCAGATGGAGGAAAAGCATGGCTGAACAGTATTTTACCGCTGACCCGACCTGCGAATCAAAGCAGGTGCCGTGTTCGTTTGTGTATCGCGGGCATGGGTTGAACTTCATGACAGACGCGGGTGTGTTTTCCAAGGGCGAGCTGGACACCGGGACACGCCTGCTGCTGGATGCCCTGCCGGATGTGTACGGCGACGTGCTGGATTTGGGCTGCGGCTGGGGCGCAATCGGCGTGGCAGTGAAGAAGAAGTATCCCGCCGCGCATGTCACGATGGTGGATGTCAATCGCCGTGCGCTGGAACTGTGCCGCTTCAACGCGGTGCGCAACGGCATCACGGCGGAATGCCTTGAATCCGACGGCATGGCGGAGGTGATGGAGCGCACGTTCGACTTCATTATCACCAATCCGCCGATTCGCGCCAGCAAGCCGGTCATCTACCGCATGTTCGCCGATGCGGCATCGCGGCTCAATCCCGGCGGCGCGCTGTATCTGGTCATTCGCAAGCAGCAGGGTGCGGAAAGCTGCATGAAGTACCTCAAAACGCTGTATGCCAAGGTGGACAAGGTGGACAAATCCGGCGGATTCTGGGTGCTTCGGGCGACAGAACCGCTGAAGAAAGAAAACGAAGCGCAGGAGGAAGCAGCTGATGCACACGTTTGACGAAAGCTATTTTGACGCAGGACTTGACCGCCGCGGCACACGCTGCGAAAAGTGGGACGGCACAGAGAAGAAAAGCGTGCTGCCGCTGTGGGTCGCGGATATGGATTTTCCCAGCCCGCCGGAGGTCGCGGAGGCAATTGCCGTCCGCGCATTGCATCCGACATACGGCTATACGCTGGTGCTGCCGGACGACACTCGTGCGCTGACCGGCTTCTGGCAGCGCCGGCACAATCTGACGATTCAGGACGAGTGGGTGATGATGATCCCCTGCGTTGTGACGGGCATTCGGCTTGCCCTGCTGGCGCTGACGAAGCCGGGCGACGGGGTGATGATTCAGTCGCCGGTGTATGGACCGTTCCGCTTTTCGGTGGAGGCAACGGAGCGCAGGCTGATGGATGCGCCGCTCAAGCGCGACGATACGGGTCGCTACTCTATGGATTTGGATGCCGTGGAGAAACAGCTGCAAGCGGGCGCAAAGGCGCTGGTGCTGTGCAATCCGCACAACCCGGTATCCCGCGCGTGGAAGCGGGAGGAACTGCAAGCGCTGATTGATCTGCTGGCACGGTACGGCGCGTACCTGATTGCGGATGAGATTCACGCGGATTTCGTCTATGCGCCGGAGCAGTTTGTGCCGGTGCTGTCGCTTGCGCAGAAGAACGTATTGTCCCTGTGCGCCGCCAGCAAGACGTTCAACCTTGCGGGGCTGGAACAGGCGGCGATGCTCGTGCCGGACGAAGCAGTGCGGGCGAAAATCAACACCGAGATGGAACGCGCGGGCGTTCGCAGCGGCAACCTGTTCGCGCTGGAAGGGACGCGCGCGGCGTATGAATACGGCGACGCGTGGCTGGACGGCTTGATGCGCTATCTGGACGGCAACCGGAAGCACCTGACGGCAGTGGTCAAGCAGGAACTGCCCCAAGCCGTGCTGACCCCGATGGAGGCGACGTATCTGGGTTGGCTTGACCTGCGGGCATACGGCATGAACTGCGAGGAGCTGATGGCGCGGACGCTGAAACATGGCGTGCAGTTCACGGAAGGCACGTTCTTCGGCGAGGGCGGCGAAGGCTTCCTGCGCGTGAACATCGGCTGTCCGCGCCGGAACATCACCGAGGGCATCCGCCGCTTGAAAGAGGCGCTGGATGAAGCTGTGGAGGAGAAAGCACATGGCGTTGATTGAATCCGCAGGAGCTGTGCTGTACACTGAGGACGGCGGCGTTCGGCAATATGTGCTGGTGATGGAAAAGAACGGCAGCTTTGGGCTTCCCAAAGGGCATGTAGAACCCGGCGAAACGCTGGCGGAGACGGCGCTGCGCGAGGTTTGGGAAGAAACGGGCATCTGCGCGATTCTGCACACGATGCAGCCGGTGATGGTGGATGAATACCCGATTGCGGGCGGCGATGTGAAGCGGGTGAGCTGGTTTGTGGCGCACTACCACGACCAGACGCCGCTGGCTGACCCGACGCAGGTGCTGGATGTGCGGGTTTTGCCCCTGCGGGAGGCGCTGCGCCTATTGACCTACGGCAGCACAAGGGCGATTCTGCGCGAAGTAGACCGTCGGTTGGGGGATGTGCGTCCGCGTCCGAAGAATTTCTGAGGGAATGGCGATTTCCCTCGAAGTTCCTTCGCGATAGGGTACTTTTGTACTTGATTTTGATTGTTGCAGAGGGTTTCGCCTCTGCGGAGGCGACCAGAGGGCTTTCCGATCGCCCTTTGGAAACCTTCGGCGCGGACACCCCCATGTTACTTGATTTTTATCGCAAGTTTTTAGTTAGTGTACCCTTCGTTACTCCATGCAACATGAAAAATCAAGCTGCATGGAGGACGGAAGGCGAAGGGGTCAAGGGGGCGACCGCAGACTTTGTCTGTTTCTATTGCCCCCTTGTCGCGCCCGCAGGCGCGAAATCCCTGCATAAACACGCGAAAACAGCATGAAAGAGAAACCAACTCAATCGCGCGAGAGGGTCAAGGGAGGGACTTCGTCCCGTTTCATTCTCCCTTGCGGAGTACAGAGGCAGCGTCTCTGGTTGCAGAGAAAACAAGTTTGTGATATGATAAGAGAGAAATTTCTCCGATAGGGACATCGGGGAATCAGAAAGAAGGAAGACCAATGAACGTATTGACGACGCGCGAACTGAAAGAGCGCCTGAATGAATTGCAGGGACAGACGGTGATGCTGCAGGGCTGGATTCGCAATCACCGCAAGCAGAAGAACATGGGCTTCATCGACTTTTTCGATGGCACCTGCTTCAAGAACCCGCAGGTGGTCTACGATAATACCATCGAAGACTATGCGGCTATTCAGGCCCTGCATGTCGGCGCAGCGATTACCGTGACGGGCAAGGTTGTGCCGTCCTACAAAGATCCGACGACCCCCGAAGTGCAGGCGATTGCCATCCACCTCGAAGGCGACTGCCCGGAGGATTACCCGCTTCAGCCGAAGCGCCACAGCGTGGAGTACCTGCGCGAAATCGCGTATCTGCGCCCGCGTACGCGCCTGTTTCAGGCGGTTTTCCGCGTCCGCAGCGTCGCAAGCATGGCCATTCATACCTACTTCCAAGACCGCGGCTACCTCTATGTGCATACGCCGCTGATTACCGCCAACGACGCCGAGGGAGCGGGCAACACCTTCACCGTGACTACCCTGCCGCCGTCGGAGCAGAAGGACGGCAGCAACGATTTCTTCGGCAAGCCCACCTCCCTCGCCGTGACGGGTCAGCTCGAAGCCGAGACGTTCGCGATGGCGTTCTCCAAGGTGTACACCTTCGGCCCGACCTTCCGCGCTGAAAACAGCAACACCAAGACCCACGCCGCTGAATTCTGGATGATTGAGCCGGAAATCGCGTTCTGCGATATTCATCAGCTGATGGACATTGAAGAGGACTTCCTGAAGTACCTCGTCAAGACGGTGCTGGAGAAGTGCTCGGATGAGCTGGAGTTCCTTGACAAGTTCACTGGCGGCGGACTGCTGGACAAGCTGAATCACCTCGCCGTGACGGGTGCGGCGCGCATCACCCACGAGGAAGCCATCACGATTCTGCGCAAGGTGAAGGATCGCTTCCAGTTCGAGCCGAAGTACGGCGAAGACACCGCCAAGGAGCATGAAAAGTACCTGACCGAGGAATACTTCCATAGCCCGGTGTTCGTCTATGACTGGCCTAAGGATATCAAGGCGTTCTATATGTACCAGAACGACGACGGCAAGACGGTCGCGGCGGTTGACCTGCTTGTGCCGGGCGCGGGCGAATTGATGGGCGGTTCCCAGCGTGAAACCCGCTTGGACAAGCTGACGGAGCGCATGGATGCGCTGCACATCTCCAAGGACGCGATGTACTGGTATGTGAACCTGCGCAAGTTCGGCGGCTGCACGCACTCCGGCTTCGGCATGGGCTTCGAGCGTCTGCTGATTTACCTCACGGGCGTTGACAACATCCGCGATGTCATTCCGTATGCGCGCACGCCGATGAACTGCGAGTTCTGATTCCTATTTGCGCATTGGGGCAGCGGCTTCCATGCTGCTTGATTCAACTGTGCCAAAAGCATAAAAGCGCGTTTTTCCCAATGTATTTTCTCCGAAAAACTTCCCCTCCCAAAGGACGGTGATTCCCCATTTCCAAGGGCTTCTGGAAGCGCAGCGCCAAAAAGCTCCTGATGGCGCTGCTGTGCCTGCTGCTGATGGCGGCTTTCTACCTCGCGGTTATCATCGGGCAGCCGCAGGAGGACGAAACGGCTTCCACCGTAACGCCGCGCACGGATCAGCCGCTGCTGTCCGCCGGACAGGACGTTGTGACCATCACCAGCGCGGATGATTTGCCGCTGCTGCTGCGGATGTTCCCCGCGCCCGCATTGGCGCCAACCACCTCCGGGTGGTCGCTCGTCGTCGGCACATGCTATGATGTCGCGTTCGAGAATGGCATGGGACGTATCCTCACGCTGACGTATCAGGCGAGCGACACGATTCAAGTGACGCTGACGAGCATCTATCCCGCGCGGGCAATTGCGCTGCTGGAAAAGGGCGATTACCGTATCAGCGCATCGCTCGGTGCGACGCTGGCAGGTCTGCGTTCCATCCGTATGGAAAACGCGGAAAGCATCCGACTGCACGCGCAGGGGGAGGAAGCACTTTACGTCATGATCACGCCGCTGCTGGAGGAAAACTCCCTCCGCAGCATCGCGGGGCAGATGACCCTGACGGAAGGGGAATAATCCTATTTCCAGATTCACCTGCGCCATCTTTTGAAAAATAAAAACGGGTATTGTGGAGGATTCGTCCTCACACAATACCCGTTTCTTTGATGCAATCGAGGGGGGATTACTCCGCAGCAGGCGCAAAGAAGGAAATCTGCGTCGCACCGGTCATGGCATCGGCGGACAGCATCGTGATGGGAGCCGTTTCGATGCTCAGCGTCGCGAAAGAGCCTTCATAGCCGCTCTCGGTCGTGAAAGCGAAGGTCAGCGCATTGTGACCTTCCAGCGCGCCGTCCATCGAGAAGACAATCACCTTCACCGCGTCAGCCGGAACGTCCGTCGCCATGACAAACTTTTCGCCGGTCGCGTTGATGGTAATGCTGACTTCCTTCACGGTTTCGCCGGTCTTGTTGTAGAGGGTGTAGTAGCCGGTCTGGTTGTTCGCAGCCTTGGCAGCGGCCAGCAGACCCTGCACATAGCCCAGCGTATCCACCAGCGTGCTGCTGGAGACGGCGTCCACCATTTCTTCCTTGGTCTTGCCTTCAATGGCAGCTTCCAGTTCGGCGATGGTCTTGCCGGTCACGAAAGCTTCGATGGCGTTGTAGCTCACGCCCAGCGGCGTGGTTGCGCCCGCCTTGGTCGTCATGTTGGTGCTGTACAGGCCGTTGTTCACAACCTTAGAAGCCAGCACCTTGCCTTCGGGATAGTTCTGACCGAAGGAAGCGTCGGAGTTCGGAACGCCTTCCGCCGTAGCGGCATCCATGAACTGGAACTCGTCGATGTGCGCGGCAACGATGGTGTCGCCATCCATCGCGACGGTCAGCACGGCGAAGCAGGACGTGCCGTGTGCGGCATACTCAACCTGACCGATTTTGACTTCAGCCAGCGCAGCCGTGGACAGCAGCATGATGGACAGGAGCAGTGCGAAAAACTTTTTCATAGGAGCCAACCTCTTTTTTGCGAAACTTGGCAGAATTTCTGCCAGCAACACAATTATACGCGCAGCAATGCCGGTTTGTCCAGACAAACTTGTCAAAAAAATAGCAAAATCGTCGATTGATGCAATCAGATGTTATTGCCGTATCGACCAGTCATTTGCGTCCGTACTTGCTCGATAACCTCATCCAGCACAAAATTACGGAACCAGTATTCCCCGTCATCAGGGAAATCAAGGTAGTCCGTGTAGAAGGGCATGACGCGCGTGTCCTGCTGGCGGAGCGCCCGAATCGCGCCTGTCCGGCAGTCCACTTCCGCGTTGAAGCTGCGCCCGTCGGGGTAATCCAGCGTCACTTTCCAGATGGGGTCGCCCTCGCCGGGGTCAATCAGCACACCGCCGCGCAGGGAGTAGTCATCGTCGCCCAACGCGCGGGCAGCGTATTCCGCCGCGACCTCTTGAGAAATTGCGTAGTCAGGGACGTCGGGGTAAATCGTCTGACACAGGCAGGCAACAGACCAGTCGCCGACGTAGCTGCCGCTGATGCTTATCGCGGACTGGAAAGAACGGAGCGTCGCCTGATCCCAGCGCAGGATGTTGGCACCGTACAAATCAACATAGCGCTGAACAATATGATTGGCGTACATGCCGTAGACGATGCCGGGCTGTGTGTTCGCGTCGCGGTAGAAGATGGTGACGCGAAGGTCTTCCGCCAGCGTGTTCCAGACGCGCACGGGCAGCAGAATGCTGGTGCGCAGGGCGCAGAAGCTCGGAATCTGTACGGAATCCACCACGGACAAGTCGCTGTCGCGCACGTCCATGAGGAAGTACCCCATGTCGGTGGACAGCCAGAAATGCCAAATCAGCTCACCATCCTCGCGATAAACAAGGAACGAGGAATTCTCATAGCACAAATGGGCGTTCAGCGATTTCAAGGCGGCAGCGGTCACATCATCGGCGGTGGATTTCGTGCTGGCATCAGGAACGACCTCCAGCGCCAGCAGGGCGTTGAACAGCGGCAGGGTACCGTCTGTTTCCATCTGGCGCAGACCGGCTTCGTCCGTCAGGCCGCCGGTCAGCAGCGCTTGCAGCTGCTGGACGGTTTCGCGCTGGTAAATCGGGGGCAGATAGCCCTGCATCAACAGCGTGAAGCGCGCTGCATCCAACGGATTGCGGTTCCAGCCGACATCCAGCACTTCGCCGTACCAGTTCAGCGCTGCCCAGTAAATGTCGCCCTGCGACGTGTTCTGCGCATCCTTGGTGAAAATCACGACACCGCCGCCCGTGTAGTAGGAGAATCCGCCTGCCGTGTCCTCAAAATCGCTTTCAATAAAGCAGGTGTACCCTTCTTCCGCCATATTCCGCTGATATTGGCGCTGGATGGCATCGCTGGCGGCAGATTGCGCCGTTTCGGCATCCACGGCGGGTACGCCATGGGAGAAGTCCGTGCGGTCAAGGGTGGACAGCAGCTGACTGGGGAAAAACTCCTGCGGCAAACCGTAGAGATTGCCGGAGTACGTCGTTGTCAGCAGCGTACCGGTCAGCCCGTTCAGTTCCAGATACACGATGCTCTGCCCGCTGGGGGCATTCGGCTGGCGGATGGCAATCTTCCAGAAGTCGCCGGACGCGCCCGCAAGGTACTCTGCCGCCAGCACGTCGGACGATGAACCGCCCTGAATGGCGAGCGCGGCGTCAATGGCTTCTTCGCGGGTCAGCGCTTCCACCGGAACATCCGGGAAGCCGTCGCGCCCGACGCTCAGGAACAGCTCATGCACCGTCTGCATTGACGAGCGATCCGCCCGCGAAAGCGCCAGAATGTACACGCGCAGCTGCATGGGCGTCCATGTGCGCATGTCGTAGCCGAAAATGCGCCGGAAGCCGCGGGTCACTTCGTCCGCCGTGTGATTGCTGCCCGCACCGCGTTCCCGCCGCATTCGGCAAATGCTGCCGTCCTCCGCGTTCACCGCGACTTCGTACGTTGTGCCGAACGCATCCAGCGCATCAAAATTTACGCAGTAATACGCTCCCTCACAGGTGCCGTCATAAACACCGGAAAGGAAGCGGATACCTACACGATAGAAATCAAGATTGGCGAAATCCGCCTGCGGGTCGTCATTGGTGCGAATGTAGGCAACTGCGCGGGCAAGGGCGTCCTGCGCGGTGATTTCGGTGGAGAGCGGTTCGCGCGTCATGCCCGGCAGAATCCCCTGATAGCCGATTCTTTCCAGCGTCTGGCTGAGCGCCACCTGCGCGCGGATATCCCACTGCCCCAGCGACGACCCCACAGGGCAGAGAATTTCCAGCAGCGTGGAGAGCGAACAGCCGCCGTCCTTTTCGACCTGCGTCATCAGCGCCGAAATCGCCTCTTCATCCACTGAAAACTGCAAATCCGCCGCGCTGGCCAGAAGCTTTTTCACCTGTGCCGCCGTCAGGAAATCGCCCTGACGGGTGACGTCGGCAGTGAGCTGCGGGGAATCGTCCGACAAAATCCCGGTTTGCAGCAGGACGCCCGCGCCCAGTACCAGCACGAGCAGCACCGCCGCGATGGCCTGCCAGCGAATCACGCGCGGACGCTTTTCATCCTGCGAAACGCGGCGCAGGACGGCATTCACCTGCGCGTCGGTGACGTGCAGTCCGGCTAAATTCGTATCCAGCACCCGCTTGAGTTTATCAGACATAGCAGTCACCTCCTGTCAGCGAAAGTTTGAGCGCCTGTTCCGCTTTTTTGAGCCGCGTATGTACTGTCGATTTGCTGATGCCCAGTGCATCGGCGGTTTCCTGAAGGTTCATATCCTGATAATAGTAGAGAATCAGCGGGTTTTTGAGGTCGTCGGGCAAGCGCAGGATGTCCAGCATCAATTCCCGATCCTCTGGCAGCACGGTCATCATGCCCTGTGGCAAGTCTTCCAGCGCGTGCCGCATGTCGATGTGCCGAAACCACCGTTTCCGCTGATAATCGCGGCAGACATTGATGGCAATGCGCATCAGCCACGTTTTGACGCTCGCGCCGTTGCGCTGCTCGAAGGTGTCCATGGCGCGCCAAGCGCGGAGGAAGGTGTCCTGCATGGCATCCTCGGCTTCACGCGCGTCGGAAAGGATGACGAAGCATGTGCGCAGGATGGCGGTGCCGTAGGTGCGCATCCAGTCTTCCAAGCGGCGTTCATTGGGGGATTGCTGCTCCATGCTTTGCCCTCCTTTCATTTTCATGGTGATTTCAATGGATTAGACGCATAAAGCAGTGCGTTTTTCCAGGAGAAAGGAAAAATTGCGGAGAAAAATAATACGATTTCCCAATTCATTTGCGCTATTTGCTTGCGCCGCGCATTTTCATCTGGAAATAGTATAAGAAATCCTTATAGCCCCCTTCCGGAATTGATGTTTGTGTTTTGGAAAGATGTATGGTATATTTTTCACAAAGTTGCGAAGAGCAACCAGAGTGTCTTCCCTGCACGGGGACATTCAAAAAGGAAAGGGGTTTTTCATCATGAAGAAGCTGACGGCGCTGCTGCTCAGCCTATGTATGGTGCTGACGATGGCCTGCGCGACGGCGCTGGCGGAGGTCAAGACAGCGAGTGCGACGGCGGAAGGGTTTGGCGGCGGAAACGTGACGGTCACGCTGAGCGTGGACGGTGACAAGCTGGTGAACGTGGAAATCGACGCGACATCGCAGACCGATTCCATCGGCGGAGCGGCGGCGAAGGTGCTGGCGGAGCAGATGCTGGCAAACAACTCCGTCGAGGTGGATGGCGTGACGGCGGCGACGGTGACATCCGACGCGGTGAAAGCGGCCGCGGCGGCTGCACTGGCGGAGCTGGGGCTGACGAACGCGGACTTGGCGAAGGTCGAGGCGGCGGAGAAGGAAACCTATACCGACCTGACCTGCGATGTGCTGGTGATTGGCACGGGCGCGGCTGGCGGCGCGGCGGCGATGGCGGCTGCGGAAGCTGGCGCAAAGGTCATTGCGATTGAAAAGCTGGCGACCATCGGCGGCACGTCCGCGATGGCGGGACGGCGCAGCAGGATGGCGCCCCGGATCTTCACGTTGGTGAGCTCCTCGGCCCGGGCGGCCAGAGCCTTGTCCAGCACGTCCGGCGTGCCGGTGCTCCAGCCGTAGTCCACCCAGTCACCAGAGCGGATGACCTTGACGGCCTCCTCCGGCGTGGTCAGCTTCTGACGGTACATTTCCTGAAAGTTCATGACAGTACTCCCCTTTTGCATGATGTCTGATTTTTGAAACGATGTCTATTCTCTCTCGTTAGAAAGCGAGGCAGGCAACACGTTCTCGATGATGCCTGCCTCGCTGAGCGAACTTTGCTCAAAAATGGGCGGAATTACTCCTCGCCGTCCTCCTCGGTCTCAGCGGAGGGGTCCAGCAGAGCGCGGATGGAGAGGGAGATCTTCTTCTTGTCCTCGTCCACGGCGATGATCTTGGCGTCCACCACCTGACCCTCGGACAGGACGTCCTCGGGCTTGTCGATGCGG
>ERZ779896.486-NODE-486-length-50893-cov-6.110547_pt1 | contig 50893 bp, 39 predicted proteins | sample MGYA00511067_ERZ779896 | MGnify/ENA primary metagenome ERZ779896 (study PRJEB29588, sample SAMEA2161597) | human gut metagenome | biome: human gut; feature: human-associated habitat; material: faeces | place: Denmark | collected 2008/2010 ... | reverse complement strand
CCCGGCCGAAAGCTGCGCTTTCGGCCGGGCGCCGCGCCGCCCCCCGCATTTAACCTCTGAAAATAAAAAATATTGCAGCTTGCCAACCTTTCAACTTTTTTCTCCACTATATAATCAAACAGCGCTGGGGTAATAAAAATGGATAAACAAACTGCGGACGGCATAATAACTGAATATCTCCAAAAAATATACGGCTTTGCCATTAAAAAAAGCTATTCCTACCATGAAGCCGAAGAAATATGCGCGGAAATTATTAAAGAAACATATTTATCCTTATTAAAGGCCAAGGAAATAGCCAATATGGATGGATATATATGGCGCATCAGCCAATATACCTATTCTAAATATGTTTCACAGCAAAAAAAGCACGCAGGTATTTCACTTAACAATATACAGCTTTCGTATTCTAAAGATTTTTCTATTGCTGAGCATAATGAAGAAATCTTTCATTTGCGGACAGAGATAGCTTTCTTAACCGAAAAGCGACGCCAGATTGTTTACCGTTATTACCCTCAGTTTACAAGGAACTACACGCCTCAAAACGGGATAATTTCTTCATTTTCTGCGTTATCCTCAATCAGCGTACTTCTAGTACGCCTTCTTCGTCTGCCTTGTAAACTGAGGGTATGATTCGCAAAAATAACATACGGATTAACTCAGACAATGCCCTGGGCCATCATGGCATCGGCTACCTTTATAAAGCCGGCAATATTGGCGCCTATAACGAAATTATCCTTATGGCCGTATTCAGCTGCAGCGCTGCTGGCGTTGCGGTAAATATTAACCATAATATCTTTCAGCTTAGCGTCTACTTCCTCAAAGGTCCAGGAGAGCCGCATGCTGTTCTGGCTCATTTCCAAAGCAGAAGTAGCTACGCCGCCTGCGTTTGCAGCCTTGCCCGGCCCGAAAAGTACCTTGCTGGAGATGAGGTATTCGGTTGCGTCCAGAGTAGTGGGCATATTCGCGCCCTCAGCTACTACTTTGCAGCCATTGGCCACCAGCATTTTAGCATCGTCCAGATTAAGCTCGTTCTGAGTAGCGCAGGGCAGAGCAATATCGCATTTTACAGACCATATCCCCTTGCCCTCAGTATATTTTGCGTTAGGCTTGGAGGATACATATTCCTTAATGCGGCCTCTCTTAACTTCCTTAATTTCTTTAATAACAGCAAGATCAACTCCTGCTTCGTCGTAAATCCAGCCGTTGGAATCGCTCATAGCCACTACCTTGCCTCCCAGCTGCATAGCCTTTTCAGCGGCGTAAATGGCTACGTTGCCCGAACCGGAAATTACAATGGTTTTACCATCGAGAGTTGCGTTGTGGTCACGGAGCATTTCCTGAGTAAAATAAACAAGTCCGTAACCAGTCGCCTGAGTGCGGGCGAGGGAACCGCCGTATGTGAGGCCCTTGCCTGTCAGTACTCCCTCATAGAGGCCGGTTATGCGCTTATACTGTCCGTAAAGGAAGCCAATTTCACGTCCGCCTACGCCGATATCTCCTGCAGGTACGTCTATGTCGGCGCCTATGTGCTTGTAAAGCTCAGTCATAAAGCTCTGGCAGAAAGCCATAACTTCGCGGTCGGATTTGCCCTTGGGATCGAAATCCGCACCGCCCTTGCCGCCCCCTATGGGCAGTCCGGTAAGAGAATTTTTGAATATTTGTTCAAAACCAAGGAATTTAATTATACCTAGGTTTACCGAGGGATGGAAGCGCAGTCCGCCCTTATAAGGCCCGATGGCGCTGTTGAACTGAACACGGAAGCCGCGGTTCACCTGCACCTTGCCGTTATCGTCTACCCAGGGCACTCGGAACATAATCTGCCTTTCAGGCTCGACCAGCCTTTCCAGCAGGGCTGCTTCCTGATATTTGGGGTTGCGTTCTATAACCAGCGCGAGAGAATTCAATACCTCCGTCGCCGCCTGAATAAATTCAGGCTGGTCGGCATTTTTTTTGACCAGCTGGTCAAGCACATTTTGTACATAGGACATATATATGAAGCCTCCTTATAAAAATAATCCTGAATGTTTCTGCATCCAAAATAATTATATAAAAACATGAAAAAATCTGCAACAATTTTTTGCATCATGAGCCGGATTTTAATGAAAAAAATAGCAATTAGCTTGTTTTTATGTGTGTTTTGAAAGCTGCATGCATGAAAAGCCGAATGGAATTTCATTTTTTATGCCGCTGACTGGCGATGCGTTTTATTGCGCAATGCTTAAATTGCCTGAGTACTGCTAATAATTATTAACGCGTGCGTATGTGAAAAAAGAGACCCATATCGATTTCAGAGGATTTTCAACTTAGTTTGACTTAATGATATATTTAATGTAAAATAAATTATACAATACAAGCAAATTATATTGCCTTTTTGTATAAATGCCAGTCGGAAACGCTTTAATGCGCGGTTACTTGCGTTTCTGACAACCGTCGGAATGTATAGTCTGCAAAAAAATCCGACAGTATAAGCGGACGAGCTTTTGATTAAAAAGGGCAGGGCAAAGAAATACCAGAGCGTTTTTTGGACGCCAACGCAGAAAAACGTAACAATGCGTTTTCTATTAAAAAGTATTGTATTGTTTGAGCGTTTAATTTTAGGAGGGGGATATAGAATTAATGCTTACGGCTAAGGGTATGAACAGCAGCGATTTAAGGCAAAAAAACAGAGGGCTTGTTTTAAAACTGGCGGCTACTCAGGATGAGGCGTCCCGCATCTCCATTACACGGGAGACTGGACTGTCCAAAATGACTGTTACGAATATAGTTTCGGAATTAATTAACCAAGGCTATTTAATTCAAGCCAGCTGCCAAAAGAACGGCGGGGCAGGGCGAAATCCTGTTTTGCTGGATATTGCTCCGCAGGCTCCCGTCGTTTTGGGCTTTTATATATCCCGTCTGTACGTGGAGGCCGCGCTTTCTAATCTAAAAGGCCGTTTGTTTTGGCGTAGGAGGGTGCCTCTGGAAAATGAAAGCGCGAAAAGCCTTGAGGATAAAATAATCGGGCTGGCCAGAATGGCTATGCAGTATTCTAAGAGCAGACTCCTGGGCATAGGGGTTTCAGCTATAGGACCGCTGGAGCAGAACGAGGGCGTTATTCTTAATCCAACCCATTTTTACGGAATAGAGGATTTTCCGGTCAGGGCCTTGCTGGAAAGAGAGTGCGGCATAAGGACGTATGTAAGCAATGATACAAACGCCGCGGCTTTGGCCGAGCTGCTGCTTGGAGCCGGCAAGGCGCTGGAGAATTTTATTTATATAGGAATTTCAAGCGGTATAGGCGCTGGCATAGTCTCGCAGGGGGAGCTATATCAGAACGGCAGCGGTTATGCCGGAGAGCTGGGTCATACCACGATAAAATATGACGGAGAGCAATGCGCCTGCGGAAACAGAGGCTGTTTGGAATTATATGCGAATATACATACTCTGATAAAAAGCCTTGCGCATGCCGGCGCTTTGGAGGCTGAGGATATTTCCCCGTCGCGGTTTGAAGAGCTTTCATTGATGGATAAATGCGATAAGGTTTTCAGCGATACGGCGTTAAAGCTTTCTTATGCGCTTATAAATGCGGTCAACCTTTTTAATCCTCAGAAAATATTTTTGGGACATGAAGGATGCAGGCTTCCGGAAAAGTATATTGCTGAGATGGAGGAATATGTAAACAGACACATATTTGCAGCTAAAGTCAACAAAATAAAAATAGAACGGTCTTATTTTGGAGAGGATTCGCCTTTATACGGCGGAATATGCTGCGTTTTGGATAAATTATTTGATGGAGATATCTTTTTATGAAAATTAAATCTGCGCTTTTACTGCTTATAGCCGCCGTTTTAATAATGGGAGGGTGCGCGGGAACGTCGGCGCCGGGAAATTCTGGTTTGCAGACGCTAAATACCCATCCTCCCGTCGCTACGCCCGCGCCTGCGCCCGAAGGAGTTATGGCTGACGCTGTTTCAGGCCGTTTTGCGCTGTATAACGGGAATTTATATTATGCCTCGTCAGACAGTATATGCGTTTTGGAGAATAATGCGCAGAGCACTCGCGTGCTTGCTCTGGCCGATACTCCGAGCAGGCTGACAGTTATAGACGGGGTGTTGTATTATCTGGCCGTTGCTCAGCGGGACGATAATTTTTCTCCCAGCTCCTATACGGTAAATTCGATTAATTTGGAGACGGGAGAGTTGTTGGGGCTGGCGTACTGCGAACAGAACTGGTACTATATTTATAACGGCAGCGTGTATACTCTGGGAGAGGAGGGCATATATGCTCAGGAGATTGGCCAGGAGGAGCAGAGCCTGGTTATGGACGGTTTTATTACTTCCCCCTCCGGATTGGAAAATAATGTTTTTATGAGCTTAGGCGAGGATTTGGCTGTTTATAATATCTCAAGCGGTCAATATGAAATACTGCTTGAGGGAGCGGCTCCTATGAATATAACTCCGCTTGAGGACGGTCTGCTTTATAGTGACGAAGTAAGCGAATATATGTATTTTTATGATTATGAAAGCGGCAGGTCGGAGCTTTTAAACGGCGCGCCCAATTATGGAGTTACAATATACGAGGGTAAATATTATTATGTCAGCAATGACGGTACGGCGGCGCTCTATATGCTTTCGGACGGTTCAAGCGGGGAAAAGGTGCTGGAACTAGGAGAGCTTTTGGCTTGCTCGGCGCCGTGCTTTATGGGAGAATACACATATTTCGTCATTCATGCGGACGATTATATAGGCCTGGTTAGGTATGACCAATCGGGCGTACAGACGCGGCTTTCGGCGGCGGGCGGCTGAATGGTCCGGTTCTGATGCAATATGATTTACATAGAGCATACGACGGATAATTGTTGAGAGCATGCCCTGCTTTTATGCCGGAATGCGTAATGCCAAAATTACGCATTCCGGCTTTTTGCTGCGCGTTTAGGTCGATTTTGGTGTTTGTTAAGCAAAAAATACTGAAGAAAATGCAATTAAAGGAATGATTGGAATTAGTTCGACGGGCTAAATAAGGACTTCGTTCGGAGCCCGCCGTGAAATTGCTGCTTGGCTCCTGCCGGCGCTTTTTATGCGCAGCTGCCTGCGAAAAAATGGGCTAGGCGGTTTTTATTGTTACTATGAAGCCGTCTATATTATTTCCTGAAACTGTAAAGGGCATATCCTCGGGGACGGGCAGTCCTTTTGAGCAGTTCTCAGCTGAAACGTAGTATATTTCATATTTGCTGCCGCTGTAGGTTTTAACAAAAAGATGTTCCTGTTCAAATGCGTGCTCCCTGAGCATCGCTATGTATTCCTCCAGACATAAATTCTGTTCAAACATATATTGGGCGTGAGCCTGTCCTACATATCTTAAATGCCATGGCTCGCCGTGTACTCCCGTAATATCCGATTTTGCCTGGTCATAGCGCACTATAAGCCCGTATCGGTATGCGTTGCTTATTATATAGGAATATTGGTCCTTTCCGTCGAAGGGGAAGCTGGCGCCCTCCCGGTATATGCCCAAATCCACGGCAAGTCCGCTGTGGTGCTCGCTGGCGCCTGGCGCGGCGGTCCAATAGGGAGAACCCTGCGTTTTGTCTGAATTATCATATAATTCCTGCTGTTTTTCCAGACTGCGGTATCCGCTTAATGCTATAACGTCTTTTAGCTGCGTGGTATTGTAAAAATCCTCCATAAGCTGATTCAAGGCGCTGACTAACTGGGGAGCGGCCAGGACGTTCTTATCCTTTGCCATATAGTATTTATTTTTGTTTTCATATATACTCAGCATATTTATGTCGTTATCTTCAAAATTATAGAGGTTGTCCGCGTTTATAAGTATAAGATTTCCTGAATGTATTTCGGAGGGGGAACAGCTCATATATAAATAGCCGTCCGGAAGAGCCTGAGAGCAGGAATTGGAGGCGGAAAGAAAGGTATTTGAATCCGTGCTTACCATAAGTACAAGCTGCACGGTAAATACGATAAGGAGCAGAAGAGACGCAATAATAATACCGTCTGTTTTTTTCTGTTTCTTTAACCTTTGCAGGAGAGCCAAATAAACACCCTCTTTCTATTTTCTAGTATAAAATAATTTGAATTACTAATCAATCTCTAATATTGAAAAATATACGCAGTAAATGTAAATAAATGGATTAAAAATAACTGATTTATTAATAATTTAGCTCTTGACATACCGGTATGACTGTATTATAATTGCTTTATGATGTTTAAGAAATATTTATGTAACATTTATGTAACAATCAGAGGCTTCTTTCGCAGGCTGAATCCAAATTTGCTTAAGGGGACTGGAGTTTTATTTCTTGCCGGAATAATAGTATGCGTATGTATGCTGCCTGTTCCGCAGAAAGCCGCTTCTTCCTCCAATTATCTGGACGAGGAGAGTATGGACAGCAGGGACGCCGGCGCTATGGTCGTTATGGAATTAGGCGCAAATGGCTCGGAGGTGGTAAAGCTTCAAAGGCGTCTTAACCAGCTTGGCTATTATACCGACCATGCTACCGGTGTATACGACGGCAAAACTGCAAGTGCGGTAGGCGAATTTCAGCGGCAGAATGAATTGAATGAGACGGGCAAGGCGGATTATTCTACGCTGGATATGATTTACAACCAGGAGAATACTGCTAAGGTTCCTGGGACGGACAAATCCTATCAATATGGAGATAGCGGCGAAGAGGTCGCCCTTATTCAAAAGGGATTGGCGGTCGCTGGATATTTTAAATTAGACTGCGACGGCATGTATGGTCTTGCCACACGCAGCGCGGTTATGAATTTTCAAGCAGATAACGGCCTGCTCGCAAACGGAAAGGCTTCAGGCGAAACTTTTGAATTGCTCAGCGAGATTGCACAGCCGGCCGGAACGAGCGAATATGCCGCGGTAAACGAGCAGTCCTCTGAAGAAGAGATTACGGCTGTTCAGCAGGCTTTAGCCGACCTGGGCTATATGTCCGCCGATAATTTGACAGGCTATTTTGGCAGTATAACTCAAAGCGCTCTGGAGCGCTTTCAGGAGCAGTTTGGAATTTCGGCGACAGGTGAAGCGGACGCGCAGACTGTGCAGCTGCTTAATTACATAGTAGATTACAGAGGCATAGGGGGCAGCGCTCAGCCTAAATATGCTACGTTGAATCCGGGGGACAGCGGCCAGGCGGTAAACGGCCTGCAGGAAGCGCTGAAAAAATTGGGCTATTTCAGCGGCAGTACTACAGAATTTTTCGGGGATAAAACAGAGGAGGCCCTCAGAAGCTTTCAGGATTATGTAGGGCTTGCGGATACCGGCATAGCCAATTCGCGCACGCAGGATAAGCTTTATACGCTTGCGTCTAAAATGCCCTCCACGCTTAAGAACTATAAGCTGCTTGAGCAGGAGGATGAATCGGTGGCGGTACGCCGTCTTCAGACGGGCTTAAAGGAGCTGGGATATTTCAGCGGTAATGTTACTTCGTATTTCGGCAGCAAAACGTATGATTCAGTACGCAAATTCCAGCGCGCAAAGGGCTTGACGGTAACCGGTAAGGCGGATATTGCCACCCAGCGTCTGCTTTTCTCTCTTGCGCCGGATGCTGAGGATATAGAGGTTATAGAAAAAATAAATTGGTTTAACGAGGCAAAGAATCTTTTTAAGATAGGTACGACCGCTAAAATTATAGACGTTACAACAGGCCGCAGTTTTACCGTAAAGCGCACGGGCGGATACAATCATGCGGACGTAGAGCCTATAAGCGCGTCGGATACTGCTACAATGAAAAAAATGCTGGGAAGCTGGTCCTGGAACAGGCGGCCTATAATAGTTGTGTATAACGGACGCTATTTAGCTGCGTCTATGAACGGAATGCCTCATTCCTTTGACAAGGTTTCAGGAAATAATTTTTCGGGCCATTTCTGCATACATTTTGCAGGCAGCAGGACGCATGGTACAAACAGAGTGGACGAAGCGCATCAGGCGGCTGTTGCAAAGGCGTATGCCAACGGATATAAAGTGCTTGAGTAGTTTTTGTATCAGCGTTTGAGGCTATAATGCTTGCTGAAGAAGAATACGGAGTTTTTTGCTTGAATTGAATATTAATTAAAAGGGCCGCCTTTCAGGCACAATCCATAAGGAAGTTATATAGAAAATACATGGATAAGCAGAAGTCCGCACCCTGAAAAGGGTGCGGACTTCTGCTTTGGATTGCGGCTTCACAATCCGATACTCGCTAAACCTGTAGACACAGTCGTTTAGAAAGTGCTCTTATACGCCAACCGCTAAGCCAAATATTTCATTATTATATTGTTGATTTAACAAATAGCTGATCAATTGAACCAAATATTGTTTTATAATTACCCAATTTTTCAAACCCATATTTCTCGTATAGTCCGATTTCTCCACTCATGATATATACTTTTTCATATCCTATCTCACGAGCATATAAAATTGCGCTCTGAATCATAAACTCTGATAATCTATTACCACGGTATGGTTCATCAACAAAAACAAATCCTATAAATGGTGTAAACTGATATTCTTTGGGTAGCTCATCCTTTTCAGTCAATGTGCAGAAGCCTACCACTTTTCCATTTACACAGGCAATAAATACTCTTTCCCATGTATTGAAGTCGTTATTTTTCATCTTTTGAGCCAAATAAGGACCTGCTTTCCATGAGCATTTTTCAGCCAAACAAATAGTTTCATTCCAATATTTATGTATTTGGGTCATGCAATAAATTTCAGTCACGTATTATCCTCCTAATAAAAATCCCCATTTATCGTATTGTAAGTATAGCGCATAATCATAAATGAAAATCAACACTACTCTTGGCATGCTGCCATATATTCTGCCTCGTTAAATAAATTTAAGGGGGACTCTTCTTTACGGAGAGTCCCCCTTTCTCTCATAAATGAGAAGAGCGGCCCTTTTTATCAGCTTGTCTTTTCGTCCTGTAGTGCATCGTAGCCGCGTTCACCTGTTCGGATTTTTATAGCGTCTTCCACGTCATATATAAATATCTTTCCGTCCCCGATATTGCCGGTGTACAGGGTTTCCTGCACGGCTTTTACAAGCGTTTCTACGGGTATTTTGCATATAACTATATCTATTTTAACTTTGGGCAGCAGCCTGGAGGAAACAGGCGCGCCCCGGAAATAGATAGCATGGCCTTTCTGCAGACCGTAGCCAAAGACGTTTGTAACAGTTATACCTGTAACGCCCAGTTTATCGAGAGCTTCCTGTAGCTGAGCGAATTTGCTTTGATTGGTTAGTATGGTTACTTTAGTAAGCTTAGCGCCTTTTGTTTCATAATGCTTGACAGGAACGGCGACGTCCTGTTCAATAGAGAGCGCTTCAGGGGAAACAGGCTCGGTGGTTTGCACGCATGCCGGAATATTTTCAATGGCTTCGGCGTTGACTGCAAAATCTGGATATGCGATATTTCCATGTTCGCCTATGTCTAATCCCTGCAGTTCTTCTGCTTTGGAAACCCGTATGCCGATAGTTTTTTTAAGAGCCAGCCAAACCAAACCAGAAGCAATAAAGACAAAAGCGCCTATAGCTATAGTGCCCAATAATTGTATTCCCAGCAGCCCGAACCCTCCGCCGTATAAAAGACCATTATCTGCCGAAAGGCTGGTTACGCCTTCTTTAGCGAAAATACCGACGCACAGCGTTCCTAGTATTCCGCAGCCAAGATGAACCGAAGTGGCGCCGACGGGGTCGTCGATTTTTCTTTTATCAAAAAATCTTACTGCAAATACAACCAGGATTCCGGCAATAGCTCCAATAAGTAGTGACGCTTCAATGGACACATATGCGCAGCCTCCGGTAATGGCGACCAGCCCTGCCAGGCATCCGTTTATAGTCATGCCCAAGTCAGGCTTTTTCATAATAAGCCAGGAGGCGGCTGTAGAGGTTAATACTGCGGCTATGGCGGAGCTGTTTGTAGTCATTAATATGTGGAATATATCCGAAGGGTTCTGAAAGCTCATGGTCGAGCCGGGATTAAAGCCGAACCAGCCCAGCCAAAGCACAAACAGTCCTATAACGGCTAAAGACATGCTGTGCCCTGGAATTGCACGAGGCTTTCCGTCCTTAGAATATTTTCCAATACGTGGTCCCAGCAACATGGCTCCGGAGAGCGCTGCCCAACCGCCGAGAGAATGCACTACCGCGTCTCCTGCAAAGTCCTTAAAGCCCAAGCTGGCCAGCCATCCGCCTCCCCATACCCAATGGCCTACGATGGGATAAATGATAAGGGTGAGTACAAAGGAAAATATAATGAAGGACACATATTTTACGCGCTCGGCAACTGCGCCGGAAACTATAGTGGCCGCTGTTCCGCAGAATACGAGCTGGAAGAAAAATTTCCCCCAAAATGGGACTGAGGAGGTTAAGGTGTCCTCATATGCGGATAAATTCTGGCCGCCTAAAATAAATAAATTCTCTGTTCCCATAAAAGGATTGTTTCCGCCGAACATTATTCCCCAGCCAAGGAGCAGAAAGCCCAGGGAGGATACGGCAAATACTATAAAGTTTTTAGATAATATATTTACTGTGTTTTTTGCTCTGGCAAAGCCCGCTTCAACGCTTGCAAAGCCTAAATTCATAAAGAAAACAAGAATTGCAGCGAGAAATACCCATAGCGTATCTATTAAAGAATATTCCGTCATACATACACCGCCCTTAAATAAAATAAAACAGGACAAAGGCGCTACCCGGGAACGCCTTTGTCCTGTTGAGGATATTATATTGCCGTTTTATATTACTGTCAACACTTTTTTAGATTATTTGCTTTTGAAATAATATAAATAATATATTATAGAGGATTAATTTTAAAAACGTTGACTCTTTGCATGTTGTTGGTTCGACAAATATATTTGATATTATTATTTTCTCCAGTTTGCATTTAGGTATTAAGTATCCAGAATTGTATTTGTGTTTTTTTACATATAATTGCTTTAAAAGCCGGATGTAATTTACTTTTTTAAATAAGCGTTTTAGTTTGCAGATACCCCCAGTTTACAAGGAACTACACGCCTCAAAACTGAGATAATTTCTTCATTTTCTGCGTTATCCTCAATCATTGTACTCATAAGTAACGCTTTCTTGGTCCGCCTTGAAAATGAAGAAATTTTCTCTCTTTGAGGCCGCAGAGTCAGCAGGCATAAAATTTGCGTCAGGTAAAGCGCGCTTGAAGGAGGAATGCACCGGGCGCACATGAAATTAAAGCAGCGCGGCAGGACGCAGATTTTATGCATTCTGAACGTCTTCCTTGTAAGCTGAGGGTACAACAAGGTTTATAATCAGAGAGACTAAAGAGTATCAAATGCGTATACTGTCTGATTTAAGCGTGATATGCGTTATTATTCAGGTTATATTTGAAATTTTCATAAATGCGGCATAATCAGCTAAAAGTCAAAACAAAGGAAGAGTAAGTCAAATTAGTAAATTGAATTTGGGTGTTACTGACATTATAATTTTAATATACTGCTGACCTTATTATAAATTACGGTCGGCACATAAGGAGGATTCAGTATGAGAAAATGGTTATGCGCGGCAATAAGTGCGCTGCTTATTGTCTTGGTAATGCCTTTTTCCGCTTTTGCGGAGGAAACTGTGCTTGATGCTGTTTGGGATTATTCGATAATATATAATAGGCCCAATCCCGGAGAAACCAATCAGGCGTCAAGCCTGTTCTGTATGAACCAGGTCAATAATGCAAATGACACTTACAAGCTAGGACAGCTTGTATCAAAATATGATCCGCAAACTAAAATGATTACGCTTACCAATAAGCATGCGAAGAAATATAATCAGGTATACGATAAAATATTATCCAATAATAATCCGAATGGTTTCGGATATTTTATAAGAAATAATCATCAGGGACGCAATTATATTGCGATTGACGCAGTAAATAACAGCGGCGCTAAGGTGGGAGTGGGGCTTACCCTGCAGGCTAAAGCGGGGGATTCGTATGTAAGATATTTTGAGCCTGATTCAAATTATTATCTTATGGATGAGAACCAAAATATTGTTAAGGCGGATACTGACGCTTGGACGGCCGGCCTGGGCAGCGGAACAACCGATTATTACTGCTTGCTGCCTGCGGGCTTTAAGGGAACGATATATGTTGATATGGCCGGGTTCAGAAATTTAGGCGGATATACATTTGACCAGATTGAAGCGGTAGCCTTTGAAATACGCAGCGCGGCCTATGCTGCGGCTGCAAGTGAACAGAACCCGCAGAATCTGGAAATCCAGCTCGGAAATTTCCGTCTGACTCAGAATATGCCCAAGGCGCTTACCAGAATAGAGGTTTCCAGACTTCCCGACAAGCTTATTTGTGTTAAGGATGAAAATTTGTCCTTAGACGGAGGAGAGCTTACCTTGGTTTATGGCGGCGGCTATTATGATAGCGTTGTTATTCCAATGAATGATCCGTCGGTAACCGTTTCCATTCCGGAAGGAGAAGCCTTTGGAATCAGGAACATAGAGCTGGGGATAGCCGGGCAGCACATTAAAACTTCTATAGAAATTAATGTGCTGCCCGCAGCCCTTAAAGGCATATCAGTAAAAACGCCGCCGCGTACTCAATATGCGGTAAATGACTGCTTAAATGCCGAGGGCGGCGTGTTGACGCTGCTTTTTGACGGCAATCAAAAAGCGGAGATACCTATGGAAACCGCCGGAGTGGAGATTATATGCGATACGTCTTTAATGGGCAAAAAGAAGGCCAAGGTGCTTTATGGCGGCTTTGAAGCTGAATTCATGGTTGAAGTTTTGGATATATTGGTATTGAAAAGCTTTAATGAAATGGAAGACGTACAATTTACACAGCCTGCCGGCGATGATTATACATTTGCAAAGGGTACTTTGAAAAATGGCCGGCTTAGTTTGGAAAACATACCTAACGAGGATAAGGATACTTACTTTATTTGGTCGTTTAAATCTTCTATTATGGGCCAAAGATTTGCTGCCGGGCATGAGGGCTATGATTATGTTTGCTTTGATGTGGAAAATAATACGGGAGAGGATGTTGCCTTTACCAGTCTATTATGCCGTACAGACAGCGTTTCCATGGTATCGGATAACGGTTATCTTTTAGCCGAGCGCAACAGCAATCCTGTTCCCGGCGACCATATGATAAGCGCTATCTTCCCCTGGAGTCATGCTAACAACCGTTACGTTATTGTGCCGGCCGGGTTCTCAGGAATCATCATGATGAGCCTTAAGGACTTTGAGATAAAGCAGGACCCGTATAACGGCGGAACCGAAATGACGCTGGACGAAGTAACCTATCTGGACATTCAGTTCCGCTACGGAGGGGATAAAATAATAGACGGCAATATAACCGTAGGGGATATATTCCTTTGCAAGGATGGATTTATTAAAGCGCAGGAGACGGGAGACGATTCTTTTCCTGCCGCTGCGCTGGGATTGGTTGTGCTGCCTCCTCTGACCGTACTGCTTTATTGCTTGATTTTCAAAAAACGTCAGTATAGGTAATATTCACGATTACTGCCTTAGGTCAATAATTGCAGTTATGGCGGCTTATATAAAATAAATATGGTTTAAATATAAAAAATAATTAAAATTGAGGGATAAAAATGAAAATTAGAAGAGTTTGTATAGCCATAATAGCTTTGATAGTGTGCGGCTGCGGATGTTCCGCTCAGCAGACCGGGACGTCTGCTTCCGCTTCTGCGACGGCTCAGACTGATTCCGCTGCGGAAACAACCAAGTCTCCCAACGCTTCTTTTCCGCAAGGCACGCCGTCGGGAACTGCCGCTGGTTGGCCAACCGGCGGCCGGACGAACGGCCAGTCTACGGCTTCTGCTACGTCCGAACCTGTCCAGTCTCAGTCTGCTCCGCCTGTGCAGGATGCGTTTAACCCGATTGCACGTTTTATTATAACTACTGATATTCATTATCCTGTTAAACTGGAAAAGCTAATGACTCAGGCATATGCCTATGCCGAAAAGCAGACATATAAGAATTTGGACGCGCTGCTTATAGCGGGCGACATTAATCAGGATACGGATGAGCAGGGGATACAGTCGTATAAACAGGTCATATCTAATAAAGTGAAAGAGGGCACTCAAATAATAACCTGCATGGGCAATCATGAGTTTATGGAGGATACGGAAAACTGGGAGACAGTAGGAATCAAATATTATACTCAAAAAAAATCTGTACAAATGTATAAAGAGATGACTGGCGAGGAACCCAACGTGCATAAAGTAATCAACGGCATCCATATAATCGCCTGGTCGCCCACTATTTCTTCTTCTAATGTTATTTCATATGCCGATAACATATCATGGCTGAAAGAACAGCTTGAAATTGCGGCTGCAGATTCAAAGACCAATCCTATTTTGGTTATGCAGCATTATCCTGTGCGCAATACCTCTTACATTACTGGAAGCACGGCAATGACCAATATAAGTCTGAATGAGGCGGATAAGCTTTTTAAGCAATATCCGCAGATAATAAATTTGACGGGGCATAGTCATAATCCCCTTGCATTTACTACAGCCATAGTGCAGACAGATTACACATCTATAAATTGCGGAGTAGGGTATGGTTACGGAGCGGCTATAGATTTTATGGGTTCAATGCTTAATACTGAAGGCGCTCAGCAAATGCTTATTGCAGAGATAGACGCGTCGGGAGAAACCAGGCTAATTGTATGGGATAACCAATCAAATACGGCGTTCTATGATCAGCCCTGGACTATTACTCCTTCTAAGCCTTCCAGCTTTAAATATACTGTAGAAGGCAGACGCAGCAGCACTAAGGCTCCGGCATTTCCAGATAACGCCAAGGCAAGCGCCGCTGACGTTACCTCCAACAGCGTACAGCTTTCTTTTCCAAGCGCCTCATGCGGCGCCGAGCTCATGCAGGACGACGTTTATTATTATGAAATACAGATATTTAAAAACGGCAAGCCTTCCGAAAGACGATATATGTTTGCAAATTCACATATAAAAAACAGAAAAGCCGTTTACAGCTGTACACTAAGCGGATTGGCTTCACAGACCGATTACAGCTTTAGGGTATACGCCGTAGACGCTTATTACAGAAAATCAAGCATATATCTGGAAGTCTCAGCAGCTACAAAATAATTATTAAATTGCATTGTCTAGTGCGATGGGTTATAATATTAGGAGGTTAGGAGAAATTTATGGATGTTAATCTTTTTAATCCCCGTATATTATACGCTGGTTTTCGCCCTGCTCAAGACGGTCATATAGTGGAAAAAAACGTTAATAACGGAACATATACTCTTGAACTGATTCAGCCTCCCTATGAAGGGGGGCTGTTGGGGTTCGGCATGTCTTTAAGTATAGGGCTTGTTAAAGAGATATTAGGCGAAACAGTAGATTTAATGAAAACAAAGTATATTTCTCTGAAAGTTAGGAACCTTTGCAGCCAAGACGTTGGCTTGATGTTCAGCTTGCAGGCATTGGTAAATAAACAGAATACGCCTGTACCAATAAGAATACGCCGTATAAGTCTTATTTCCCAATCAGGCCGGGAAATTACTGACTGCATCGATTTTTCGGATCAATATTGGCTGAACTCGGGTACTATGGTATTTATTCCTCCTGAATTCCATGGAGTTATTCGCTTCGACTGTTCGCCGTATAATCTTAACGGTATATTTGAAAACGGCAGTCTTGAGGCGTTTAAGGACAAATGGAAGGAAAGCCTGAGGGATATACGCGTAAGCAGTCTTACTGCGCAGAGCCTGGGTATATATTTTTTTGGATGGACGCCTCTCGGCAGCACTATTTGGCTGGAGGATTTTTTTATTCATGATTGTCTGGGCCGTATAAGCAGACCCGTGTCTGATCCACGCAGACTGATTAGTCATATTGATGGAAATGATGGAATAAAAGATTATACTGAATTTCTGCCCGATGGGAAATGGCGCATAAAAATCTCTTTTGATCACAAATTAATATATACTGCGGAAAATAATTCGCTGTTTTTTTATTACGGAACGCTGCATAAATATCAGCTGAGAAAATACAGCGCGCACGTTATTGACTTCTATGGCCATTATCTTACAACAACGTCCAAACATTTTCTGGAGCGTTTGCCTGTCAAAACCGTAGTGTCTGATGTGAATATATATAAAAATTTGTTTTTGCAGGCGGAAGAAGGTTTTCGTCAGGGAGGCGAAAGACTGTTCTTTGCCAAAAGCGCGCTTATGCAGATACTATGTCTGCTTATCAGGCATCATGACGAAAATGCCCGTAATAACTCTGTCTTACAGACATGTCTTCGTATAAAGGAATATCTGGATAAAAACTTTTCATTTAAAATAAGCATTTCTCAGCTGGCGCGGGATGAGGGCCTTGTACCCGCTTATATGAGCAGGGCCTTTGCAGGTATGCTGGGAGAGAGCCCCTCCTCATATCTTGCGAGAATACGGGTAGAAAAGGCAAAGACGCTGTTGGCTGATACATCTCTCTCTATAGAACAGATAGCGTTCGACTGCGGTTTCAGCGGAACAAGCGGCTTTTATAAATTATTTACGCGGGAAACCGGCATGACTCCGGCGCGTTACAGAACTCATAAATAAGCAGTTCTGCTGTTGGTTTTTATAGCTAAAGGAAAGCATTCACAGCTAATTATCGCTAATGAAGGCGGACGAGTGAAACAAAAGCAGGGAGCTGATTATTTCGCAAGCAAAGAGAATTTCTTCATTTTCTGCGTTATTCTCAATCAGCGTACTCATAGGCAGCGCTTTCTTCGTCTGCCTTGAAAATCAAGAAATTCTTTTTCTTTGAGGGCGCAAAGTTAGAAGGCATAAAATATGCGCCAGGCAAAGCACGCTTGAGGAAGAAATGTATCGGGTGTACATGTATTTAAAGCAACGCGGCAGTACGCATATTTTATGCTTACTGACCGTGTAGTTCTTTGTAAACTGATGGTAAATTAAGAGCAGATAATTGCTTGGCTGAGGATAACGAATGTGTTTTTGGTGCTTGCTACGCGAAGTACGATGTTTTCGATATCTTCTATCAAATAGTCCTGTAACAGCATTTCCTTAGTATAGCGAATAACAATATCTTCGCTCCATTCTTTCTTTACAGTCTTTTTATTACAGGAATGCTTGTACTTAGCGTTGCTGCATTTATAGTAGCGGTGCACCGTGCTATTTCTTCCCGTTCCGCTTTCGCCAGTCATATAAACACCGCACTTGCCACAGTACAACTTGGCAGTCAGCAGATAGTCGTCCTCGGCCTTGTGCCTTGCGGCGGCTCTTTTGCTTTTCTGTAACTGCTTCTGCACCTTGTTGAACAAATCCTTTGGAACGATCTGCGGTATACCATCCTCGTGAACTATATCTCGGAATCTGTACTCGCCTATATACCGCCTGTTTTTCAGTAGGTTTGTCACAATGTTGACCGTAATTTTCGACCCAAGTGAAGTGGTCGCTCCTTTTTCGTTCAACACAACTACGATTTGCTTAATGGTCTTTCCATTGTTGTACCACTTAAATGCTTCCAGCACCCAAGGAGCTTTCAGCGGCTCAATCTCAAATAAGCGCTCCTTGTTAATGACATACTCGATAGGAACTGTACCGCCATTAAATTTGCACTTCAAAGCGTTTTCAGTCAAACCTCTTGTAATCTTTTCTGCAAGCTCTGCGGAATAATATTCAGCCATACCCTTAAGCACGGATTCGAGCAGTATGCCCTCCGAACCATCAGATATGTTTCAGTCGCAGAGGCCACCCGGACATTGTTCTTTTTCAGTACATTTTTGTAACGAGCCGAATCATAGCGATTTCTTGCAAAACGGTCTAATTTCCAAACAATGATTACATCAAACTTCTTCTTTATGCTGTCCTTAATCATTTTCTGAAATTGCGGTCGATTGTCCGTTTTAGCAGATAATGCTCTGTCAATGTAGCTATCAATCACTACAATTCCTTGCTTTTCCGCAAATGCCATACACTCACGAAGCTGATCGTCGATACTTTTCCTTACGCTGACTGTCCGAGGAATCTCTTGCGTAAATTACTCCTGTCGTTCCTTCTTCACCTCCTGACAATATCTCGTTTTCTTTTGGAACATAGTTTTATCGCATCCCTTCGATTGAGTCCATTTTATCCAGCACAAAAAATTACTACCTTTTTCTGGCCTCCAATAAATTTCTCCATTCTATTTTTTAAGTCAAGCTGATTTCCCGTTTCTCAAATTGATTTTTGCTTGTTAGAGACATTATCCTATTCCGGAGAAGCGCTCAAAGAATGCTTTTAGCTTATCAATGACGCCCTGCTTCTTTTCCGCGCGATTTCCGCCGCCGAACCGGGACATTGGGGGAAGAAGCTTGTCAATGGCCGTGCCGCTCGTTTTTATAGAGCCGTCACGGAAAGATGCTTCGATAAGCTTTCTCGTTTCCGCATCTTTCAGATTTTCCTCCTGGATGATGGCGGAGAGCTGCCGCTCCTTTTCCTGTGCGACAAAAGCCCGCCATTCCAGCATCACATCGTCTACATCGTTGATACCGGCGATAAAGGTTTCAATAAGCGCCTTCTTGCTGCGCAGCTCCGGGCTGGCGTCCACAGCCTTACGGATGGTAATCAAGACTTCCTTATCGTCATAGTGGGAATCATGATACTTTTTGACAAGCATCAGGATATAGTTGATGTTGATCTCGATCTGTTTAATCAGTTCAATTTCAAAGACAATATCGTCAGTAATATCCTCTTTTTCTCCTGTAGGTTTGCGGTTCTTCCATTCATCCCGAAGGTCTTGATATCTGCCGAGATAATCCTGCAAATCCCGTTCGGAAAGGATTTCATTTCCTGCAAAATCATCAAAAGAGGTCAGCAGGTTGCGCATACGAAGGATAGCGCCGAACAAAACAATAAATTCCCGCTGCTTTTGTTCCCCGATGATGCGTTCCTCCGTAAGTGGGAACTTATCGGTTAGTTCTTCGATCATATCGGCATAACCGGGATGGTATTTTCCATCACCATCTTCATAACCGAAATAGTAATCCTTATAACCGCGCATCAGCACAATGCCCCCGGCGTTTTTGTCTCCAAAAAGAGAAATCGCGTCGTCGGTGCGCTTTTGCAGGTTGCGGAAACAGACGATGTTGCCAAAGGTCTTGATGGAGTTCAAAATGCGGTTGGTGCGGGAATATGCCTGAATCAACACGTGCATCTTCAAGTTTTTGTCCACCCACAGCGTATTGAGCGTGGTGGCGTCAAAACCGGTCAGGAACATATTGACTACAATGAGAAGATCCAGCTCTTTATTCTTCATCCGCAGGGACACATCTTTGTAGTAGTTCTGGAACTTGTCCCCGTCGGTGGAATAATTGGTATGGAACATTTCGTTGTAATCCCGGATAGCTTTTCCCAGAAAATCACGGGAGTTTATATCAAGGGCAGACGTATCCTCCGAATTCTCCTCGTCCAGAATGCCGTCCGTCTCCGCCTCGTTTGCGCCGTAGCTGTAAATCAGCGCAACCTTGAGCCGCCGCTGCGGCGCTTCCGCCATCTGGCGCTGAAATTCCGCATAATACAGCTTTGCCGCCTCCACGGAGGAAACTGCAAAAATGGAATTGAAGCCGCTGACCCGCTGCTTCTGCTTGATTTCCTCAATAGCGGCCCTGCCGCTGGCGGACGCCACGTCGGCGATATTCTGCAATACGCTGAAGGTATAGGTCTTGTTGCCACGATAGGTTTTCTGGTCAAAATGGGTCAGGATATAGTCAGTCACCAGACGGATGCGTTCCGGCGCTAAAAATGCCCGTTCCCGATCGATGTCCCAAACCTCTTTGTCGTCAATATCCGGCTCCATATCCATGGTTTTGATGTAGTCCACTCGGAAGGGAAGCACATTCCGATCATTGATGGCGTCCACAATGGTGTAGGTATGCAGCTGGTCGCCAAACGCCTGCTCTGTTGTTCGTAACGTTGGCTTTTTACCGACTCCGGCATTGACGGCAAAGATCGGCGTGCCGGTAAAACCGAACAGGTGATATTTGCGAAAATACTTGGTAATGGCAAGGTGCATATCGCCAAACTGGCTGCGGTGACATTCGTCAAAGATGATGACCACGTGTTTGTCAAAAACCGCGTGCCCGGCGTTCTTTTTGATAAAGGTAGCCAGCTTCTGAATGGTGGTAATGATGATTTTTGCGTTATCATCCTCCAACTGGCGTTTGAGAATAGCGGTAGAGGTGTTGCTGTTGGCCGCGCCTTTCTCGAAGCGGTCATATTCCTTCATGGTCTGGTAATCCAGATCCTTGCGGTCTACCACAAACAGCACCTTGTCGATATAACCCAGCTTGGAAGCAAGCTGCGCTGTTTTGAAGGAAGTCAACGTTTTGCCGCTGCCCGTGGTGTGCCAGATATAGCCGCCGCCTGCAACCGTGCCGAACTTTTTATAGTTGTTGGCGATCTCAATGCGGTTTAAGATGCGCTCGGTGGCGACGATCTGATAGGGACGCATCACCAGTAGCATATTTTCCGAGGTAAACACGCAGTAGCGGGCTAAGATATTCAGAATGGTGTGCTTGCAGAAAAAGGTCTTGGTAAAGTCCACAAGGTCGGGGATGATCCGGTTGCCGGCGTCCGCCCAAAAGGAAGTAAATTCAAAGCTGTTGCTGGTTTTCTCCTTTTTCACCTTGTGGGAATGTGCGTCTTTAATGTGGTTAAACCGGGTGGTATTGGAGTAATACTTTGTATTGGTGCCGTTGGACACCACAAAAATCTGCACATACTCAAACAGGCCCGAAGCCGCCCAAAAGCTGTCCCGCTGGTAGCGGTCTATCTGGTTGAACGCCTCCCGGATGGGCACGCCCCGCCGCTTCAGTTCAATATGCACCATGGGCAGGCCGTTGACCAGAACCGTCACATCATAGCGGTTGTCGTGGGCCGCGCCCTCCTCTTTGGAAACAGTATACTGGTTGATGACCTGCAAGCGGTTGTTGTGGATGTTCCTTTTATCGAACAGGGTGATGTTTTTGCTGCTGCCGTCGTTCCGGCGCAGCACCTGCACAAAGTCCTCCTGAATGAGCCGGGTCTTTTCCACTATGCCGCTTTTGGGATTTGCCAGCACCTCGCTGAAAAAGCGTCCCCATTCTTCATCGGAAAATCGGTAGCCGTTTACCGCTTCAAACTGAAGGCGCAGGTTGTCCACCAAATCTTTTTCCTTATGTATCGGAAGGTATTCATAGCCCAGTTCCCCCAGCAGGCGGATAAACTCCAACTCCAGCTCCGCCTCGCTCTGATACGCCTCCGAGCGTTTGGCCTGCGGCTTGTATTCGGTTACAACGGTGCTTTCGCTCGATTGAGCTACGATATTAAAATACGGCATTGGTTAAGCCCCCTTTACAATAGCAATAACTGCAATAATAATTGAAACAAGAGAAGTAATAGAAGTAAACAAACTGAAAAGATAATTGCGGTCATCTAGATTATCTATTTCGATAGCTGCCATTCGGAATAAACGGGAAAATATAAATGCTAATACTCCAAACGAAATAAAAAGCACATTTTGATACCATGGTAATACAGCGATATTTTGCATTAGATATTGAGCGGGAACAAGCGCAATCAACAATATAGCAATAATCAACGAGCACCACTTCATAAGCCCAAAAAATAATGAAATAACGGATTTTAATAATATGGTAGAAGCTCTATCTCCCTCTATATACTTTTTGGGCAAGAACAGTATTTTTGTGAACGCCTTTACGTCATTGAAAAACTGTTTCATTTTATTCTTATATTTTTTGTAGCCTACTATATTATGCCATTCTGCGAGAGCAGCTTTGCGCTTTTCTTCCTCTTTTTGCGCTTTTATGTCCTCAGCTTCAATAATGGCATTTGCAATTAAATGCTGCATTTCTTCCGCGCTCATATTTGCCGGCAAGCTGATATTGACGGATTGCAAAGGATTTGAAGCAATGTTCTGTTTTGATTTTTTCTTATTTCTGATTTTTCCCATCAGCTTGTTTTCTCCTTAAAAGTTAATAGCTTGTCCCTATAGTATTCGTATTGCTTTTTTCGGGCTTCAATCTCGGCGGGCAGGCCGCTGGTGAGGTTGTTGCAGAGGGCGTCAAAGCGGTCGAGGATGGAGACAATGCGGGCTTGTTCTTCAATAGAGGGAACAGGAACTCTCACCCTACTTATTGCACCTGTATTGAACTGTGGTTGTCCACCGGTTGATACCAGCTTGGTTGCCTGTGCCCAATACAAGCCACTTTGTGCAAAATGCCAATAGTATCGGTTAAGAATTCTGTTGTTATCAAGCGCTATTTTTATTAAGAACGAAGCATATACCGCAGGACTATCGTCTGGAATATATAAGGTTTTTCCATATGTAGCACCTGTTCGCGCTACCACAATATCTCCAGAATGAAGTAAATATTTTTCACTTTCGTTATCCAAGTTGATATATTTTGCATCATCTGGATTCAAGGCCCCATTATCCGTTATATCTGTTATTCTTATAAAACGAGCTGTACCAAAGTCTTTCGCTTTATCTGTGTATCCATATGTAAATTGGGCCAAATCAGAAAGAGGAATCATCTCATACGTCCTGGTAGTTCCTTGTAACAGCTGACTGCAATAATAACTATACTGCTTCCGTCTTGCGGTAAGCTCTGTGGTGAGCTCTGTGGTAAGCTCTGTGAAATTGTCCAGAATCCGGACAATTTCACGCTGCACCGGCAACGGGGGGACGGGTAATGGAAAATCTTCAATCATGGGTTTTCTGATTGAAGTTACAGTTGCGCTCACTGCTTTTTTGAGAATAAAAGGTTTAAAGTATGCTTGCATATAATAATATGCAAACTTAGTGTTTACGTCCTCCACGATAAAATGGATGCGATATACTCTTTGATGAAGCGCATACTTGCCATTTATATAATGAAAAATTTCGCCAATCCCACCTTCCCCCGGGATAATGATAGCTTCTTCATCGTATTCATAATCATCTTTGGATTTTATAGTCTGAGAACGTACAAAAAATGGGAATAAACCATTGTCTACTGATTCATTGCCATTGCTATTACCGGTACCAACCTCCGCAATCTCTCGAATACTTTTATATTCAACTCCGTCCGGGCAAAGTTCAATTATTAGTTTATCTATCTTAGTCATTTGGCGCTCTCCTGAAATCAAGTTCAAAGGATTGTCCAAGAACATCGGCAATAACCTGTTTGTTTTCTTGAATCTTGATTTTTTCATTGTTTCTGAATTCTTCAAGTCGTTGTGGAGTCCACTCATATTGGTCGTATTGGTTTTCAATATTGTTCAGCAGTTCCACAATAGGAGACAAACTTCTTCTTTTATATTCTTTTTCATACCAAGCCACGATATCTTGACTACTTTTTCGTTCAAGCCTTGTACTATATTTATTTCGAATCATATCGGCCTTTGCTGCTGATATTTCTTCGAGATAATAATTTGCTACAATTTTCTCATCTACACTAAAGCAAAAGTTTTTCTCACTCAGCACAGATGGAATTGTAAAATTGTTAGGTACCAAATATGTTCTATCCATTATGCCATCACCCTTCCAAGGAGGGCAAAAATAGTGCTGGATATAATGTTCTATATGAAATTTTTCTTTACACTCAGTACAGCAAATTTCTTCTGAAATAATACCGCCTTGTGTTCTGTTCCAATCATCGTCTTCGATGTATGCCAGCCTTACTATCGTCCCTTTTCCACACGCACATATGGCGGTTTCCGTATATTCTGTTCTATCCCAACTCATACTTATCCCTCAATCTCCTTTACAATTTTATCAATCTCCTCGCGCAGCACCTGCTCCCGTGCTACGATTTCCGCAATCTCGGCATTCAGCTTCACAATATCAATCTTCTCCCTGGTATCCTCTTGCTCCACATAGGTGGAGACGGATAGGTTATAGTTGTTCTGCTTGCTGCCCACCTCTTCATTGGGCACAAGGCGGGAGAAATACGGCTCATCTTTCCGCTGGGCTACCGCCGAGACAATGCGCCAGATGTTTTCTTCTGACAGGCGGTTATTCTTAGTTACCTTCACAAATTCTTTGGAGGCGTCCACAAACAGGATGGCATTGTCCGCCTTGCTCTTTTTCAGCAGCATAATATCCACCGAAATGGTGACGTTGAGGAACAGGTTGGAGGGCAGCTGGATAATCGCGTCAATGTAGTTGTTTTCCACCAGATATTTGCGGATTTTCTGCTCTGCGCCGCCCCGGTACATAATGCCGGGGAAGCAGACAATGGCCGCCGCCCCGTTATTCGCCAGCCACGCAAGGCTGTGCAGAATAAACGCCATATCGCCCTTGGAGGTGGGGGCCAGCACTCCGGCAGGGGAGAAACGGGGGTCGTTAATGAGAAGCGGATTTTTATCCCCCTCCCACGGCACGGAAAAGGGCGGATTGGATACGATCAGCTCAAAGGGCTGGTCGTCCCAGTGCTGCGGGGCGATCAGCGTATCCTCCCGCACGATGTTAAATTTGTCAAAGTCAATATTGTGCAGGAACATATTGATGCGGCAGAGGTTGTAGGTGGTCAGGTCGATCTCCTGCCCGAAAAAGCCCCGCTCGATATTGTCCTTGCCCAGCACCTTTTCCACCTTCAGCAGCAGCGAGCCGGAGCCGCATGCGGGGTCATAGACCTTGTTGACCCTTGTTTTCCCGATGGTGCCCAGCCGGGCCAGCAATTCGGAAACATCCGCCGGGGTGAAGTATGAAGTACTGGCCGCCTTTCTTGCCCGCGTTGGCGGCGTACATGCTCATCAGGTATTCGTAGGCGTCGCCGAACAGGTCGGGATTGATTCCACCGGTATCATACAGCGGCATCTGCGCCACCCCGTCCAGCAGTTGGGCCAACACCTTGTTCCGCTTGGCCACCGTTTCCCCGATGGATTTGCTGTTCACGTCGAAGTCGTCGAACAGCCCGGCAAAGTCTTTTTCCGCATCGCCGCTGGCGGCGCTGCTCTCAATATGGGCAAAGACGCGCTCCAGCGTTTCGTTCAGGTTTTCATCCTGATCCGCACGGGCGCGGACATTGCAGAACAGTTCGCTGGGCAGGATGAAAAAGCCCTTTTCCTGCACCAACCCCTCACGGGCAGGCTCGGCGTATTCATCCGACATCCTGGCATAGTTAAAATCTTTATTCCCAGCGGCGTGTTCCCCCTCGTTGACATAGGCGGCGAAGTTCTCCGAAATATAGCGGTAGAACATCGTCCCCAGCACATAGGATTTAAAATCCCATTCGGACACATGGCCTGCATGAACTAGGTCGGTTGCAATTTTATAGATACGGCGGAACAGCTCGTCCCGCTCCTGATTTGTCTTAATATCCGCCATTATGGTTACTCCTTCTCTCTGAGCCATTCTGATTGGATTTCTTCAAAAGGGATCGCCTTTCCCTCGCAAAATGCTTTGATTTTTTTAATAGCTGTAATATTGGGCTTGGTTTTTCCATTTTCCCACCGGTTAATGGTACCCACCGACACACGGAGTTCTTTTGCAAAATCCTCTTGGGATAAAAGCGCTTTTTTGCGCATGGTTCGCAGCAGTTCATGTAGTGCCATTGCTCTATCGTTCTCCTCTCAGAAGACTACCGCTATTATAACATAAACCTATCATTTTTTCAAAATGACTCTTTTCTTGCTTTTTGAAGATGCGCTTGTAATATGTAGGCGTACTTTTTAATTGAGCGAGGAAAAATTACAGTAATACAGTAATAAAGAAAGGAGGAGTTTGAAATGTTGTAAAAAAATTTGGTTTGCCCACACACTAGCTGTTAGATAGTCTACCGCTGAACTCGGCACGGTGGCGAGATTTCGATTTTCCATTGTAAGCCCATAACTAAAGCACGATAACCCTCGCACAGTCTCTGCCGCTTACGATTTGAGCCTATTATTTCAACACCCCGTTGTCTTCCGCATAGGTGGCTGTCAGCAAATGACGCAATATATATGCCAAATTCGTTGCACATCCATCCGCACTTCCATTTGCCATACATCTGTAACATCAGTCAATTTGTGGAAGCACCTTTTTTGCTCGGCGTATGCCCCATAGTACTGATCAACTTTATCGGGAACAATTTCATATGATATCTCTTCGGAATGAAAATGATTTGTTAATCGGAATGACTTATGACATACTTATCGGAATGATAGATATGACCTTCATTTGCTCAGTTTCTATTTTTTGCATGGAAATAGAAACTGAGCCCGGTGGCGAACAAAAAGCCCCTGTTCGCACGGCATTCCGGAACCCTTGAAAAAGAAAATGGGAATAACGGCAGGTAAAACCGATAAAACTGCCAGTAGGTGAACTATGCCTTGCGCCCGTTTCGGAATGAAAAATGATAAACAATTTCGGAACGGCTTTAAAATGATATATTTTCCGAAATGATTCCCTTTCTAGTTGTTACTGATTTTTATTTGCATGCTTACGGAATGCTCCGGCTGTTTGATGTTCGAAGGATGACAGTTTGGAATGATGCCAATAAACATTTAACAGTCGGATGAAAATAGCCCATTTTGAAGATAATTGGAGCGATATACATCTTTTTCGATATTACAATGACCATCTTTTCGGAATAACCGCAAAAATGACCTTCATTTTCAAAGGCGGCGCGGGAGAATCCTTCTCCAGCACCGCCGATTTTTTGCCCTGTTGAAAAGTTTATATAAATTATTGGACAAATAAAAAGCCCTGTTTCATATATCCTTTTACCGTGCAGGTAAGAAAGTTTGAGCGCTTTTTTCTTGCAAAATGAAACGCCATATTTCATATTCTCTATACCAATGTAAAAACGGCAAATCCCAAAGGAAGGAGGATTGCCTATGGCTAAACTTACGGAAGAACAAACGAAGGCTAAAAATGAGAACAAGACGAAAAATTTGATAGTCCAAGCGAAGCATTGCCGCGCCAGTAGCAACATCAAACAGTATTGGTTGTATCGAACGCTATGAAGATGCGGAATGCCGGTTTTGCTAATATCTTGGGGACAATAGAAAGTTGAAAAGCCTCAAGAACATATCGACAAGGCACATTTACCCCTATATCGAAAGTTTTTTCGATAGGGACTGTAAAGCGAGCTATATCCGTACTGAAATGGCGGCAGTTCGACACTATCACAGTTTGACGCACAGTAAAAACATCCTGCCGTTAAACAGGGATTTGGGAATATCCGAGAAGAATGATTATAAATTTGACCGTTCATTTTTACCTGCGTAGCTTGATGAGATAATAAAGGTTACCCGCTCAATGAATCGTTATGATGTGACGTCTATCTTGCGAGATATTTCGGCCTGCGTTTTGAAGAAGCCGCTACGCTTCGTTTGTTCCAGTTAGAAGACGCAATTCGTTACAGGCAGCTGCATGTTACCAACACCAAAGATAGTCTGAAAAGAGATATCCTGGTGTACATTCTCATTAAAGAGAAAATTTTGAAAGATCTTGTTGCCTATCTTTGTGCCAATGGACAGAAGTACAAGGATTATCTGATCTGCGACAATCACAAGCACAACGTAAAGAAAGAAAAAGCTTACTTGCAGAACTTGGCGCAGTAATCACAGCAAAAATTTATTTATACAATAGATATGATTATGTTCAGTCCGGCTGCAAGCCGAGATTGAAAAGACTGTCCTGGCACGGGCTCCGCCACCTGTATTTTAAGGAGAAGCGCCGCCGTTTAATTGCAAAAAGCAGTATGACTGAGCATCAGGTTGAAAACGAGATGAGCGAACGTATGGGATATCATCTCAGCGACGTGAAAAAGTTCTATTCTGAGTTTCTGAAAGATTCGTAAGAAAGGAGAAAATAAGTGGCGGAGAGGTTAAAATCACTCTCAAATCCCACATATCCTAAGATGAAATCGAAGCATTGGCGAAATGCTTCCTACCGGACATATTAGATTTCTTTGAATCCGAAGAAGGCAAATAAGAATTTGAATAGTGGAAGAAAGAAAAGACTGAAAAGAATACTTACAGAACGACGTAGGTGCAGGTTCAAAACCTATACCTCCGTCGTTATCCTTTAAGTACAACTATGCAATATCGTTGAGAAAAACAATAACCCCGAACGTTTTAATGATAGGTAAAACGTTCGGGGTTGAATGCTTTGGTGCGAGTGGAGGGACTTGAACCCTCACGCTGTCTCCAACCCGGGATTTTCGTACTGCTCTATGTTGCCATAGCCGCTTATTTTTAAACGTTGCAGTCTGGACTATACCTTCGCCCTGCCTAAAAGCTTAGGCTGGGGGCGCGCGCCGTCTAGTCTCTACACGTTCCCTTGTTTAAGGGCTTCGCTCGGTATTGTCCAAAAAATGGAGTTCCACCGAATTTGACGCGATTCACGCCGGGGATTTCGCCCCGGGTGCTCAAATTTTAAGTCCCGTGCGTCTGCCGGTTCCGCCACACTCGCATATCAACGCCTATTTATAATATCACGCTTCGGAATTTTGAGCAAGCGATTTTTTAAGCGTCTTGATTTTTGCATAAACGCGTTTTCATGCGCCAATAGGCGTGCGGACAAATACGCGGGGATGTAAAGTTAATTTTTTTGATTTTGGTCTAACCTCCTCGACAATTTATCCGTTTTTAAGGGGAGTTAAATAGGTATGCAAAAGGAAAAATGCGTGATTTCGCTTTTTTTGGTTGACAGGAGGGCGTTTGTATGGTAAAGTTATTAAGCATTTGAGAAAATGCTTTTATTTTGTGTGCTTAAAAGTCGGAGGTGTTAGAAGAATGGCTGCCGGACAGAGGAACAACGTAACTCTTGCGTGCGTTGACTGCAAGAACAGAAACTACATTACCAGTAAAAACAAGAAAAACGATCCTGACCGTCTTGAGATTAAGAAATATTGTCCCGTTTGCAAAAGCCATACCGCTCATAAGGAGACTAAATAAGCGGTAGGACCTTATTATTTGAGGATGTGAAAAAGAAAAATGGCAGACAAGATTGAAAAGGAAGCCAAGCAGAAGCCCGTTAAGGCAAATAAAGAAAAAAAGAAGCGTTCCAACCCAATTAAGGATATGGTGCATGAACTTAAAAAGGTTACATGGCCGTCCCGCCAGGAGCTTAAGAATTATTCAATAGGCGTATTTATATTCGTTATAATAATGGCGGTTATAACGGGTATTATGGATTTTGGCGTCAACGAGCTTTTGTCGCTGCTTACTGACGATTTTGCGGCGCTGTTTCAATAAAAGGGAGCTTCCTAATGAGCGAAGGAACGGTAAACGAACCCAAATGGTATGTAATTCATACCTATTCGGGCTATGAAAATAAAGTCATGACCAGCCTGCAGAACATGGTGGAAAACATGCAGCTTCAGGATTATATAGTGGATGTTAAAATTCCGGTGGAAGAGGTCATGGAAATAAAGAATGACAGGAAGAAGCTTGTGGAACGCAAGCTTTATCCCGGCTATGTCATGATTAAAATGATTATGAATCAGCATACCTGGTATGCCGTCAGAAATACTCGCGGCGTAACGGGCTTTGTAGGGCCGGGTTCCAAGCAGCCCATTCCTTTGAGCGACGAGGAAGTGCGCAGGATGGGCGTTGAAAATGTGTCCATTAAGCTGGATATCAATAAAGGGGATTATGTCCGCATTGTGTCCGGCCCGCTGGACGGCTTTCCTGGAGTGGTGGAAGAAATTGACCCGGCTAAGCAGAAGCTTAAGGTTATTGTTTCTATGTTCGGCCGGGATACGCCTGTAGAAGTGGATTTTGTGCAGGTTCAGGTATTGTAGGCTGCAAGCGCGGCCTGTGATATATATGCGTCATTATGGCGCGGTGGGAGGACTTTTGTTCGCTATCACCACATTATATAACGAGGAGGTGTTTTAATTATGGCTAAGAAGATAACAGGTATGGTTAAGCTGCAGATTGCAGCCGGTAAGGCTACTCCGGCGCCTCCTGTCGGTTCGGTGCTCGGCCCTCATGGTATAAATATCATGGGCTTCTGCAAGGAATTTAATGAGCGTACCGCTAAACAGGCTGGTATGATTATTCCTGTAGTTATCACCATTTATCAGGATCGTTCCTTTTCCTTTATTACCAAAACTCCGCCTGCTGCCGTGCTGATTAAAAAGGCATGCGGGATTGAGAGCGGTTCGGGAGCGCCTAATAAGACTAAGGTTGCCAAGATAACCAAGGCGCAGCTTAAGGAGATTGCCGAGCTGAAAATGCCCGACCTTAACGCTGTGGATTTGGACGGCGCTATGAGCATGGTAGCTGGAACTGCCCGCAGCATGGGCGTTACAGTTGAGGACTAGCTTTAATTAAGTGGGAGGGGCAATAAAATTTGCACCGTTACAACCACGAGGAGGAAAATGATGAAACACGGAAAAAAATATTTGGAAAGCCTTAAATTAGTGGACGCTCAAAAGCTCTATGATACGGAGGAGGCCATAGAACTGGTGCTTCAGACTGCTAAGGCCAAATTTGATGAGACCGTTGAGCTTTCCATTAAGCTGGGCGTTGACCCCCGCCATGCGGATCAGCAGGTTCGCGGCGTAGTAGTGCTGCCTAACGGCACGGGCAAAAAGGTGCGTATTCTGGCTATAGCTAAGGGCGAACGCGCGGCTGAGGCTGAAGCGGCGGGCGCTGATTATGTAGGCGCTGAGGAAATGGTAGCCAAGATTCAGAATGAAAACTGGTTTGATTACGACGTAATCGTTACCACTCCTGATATGATGGGCCTTGTAGGCCGTTTGGGTAAGGTGCTGGGACCTAAGGGTTTAATGCCTAACCCCAAGAGCGGTACTGTTGCTGCGGATCTTTCCCGCGCTATTAATGAAATTAAAGCAGGTAAGGTTGAATACCGCGTAGATAAAACCGCTATAGTGCATGTGCCTATCGGCAAGGCCAGCTTTGGCAAGGATAAGCTTGTAGAGAACCTGAATGTGCTGATGGAAGCTATTATTAAAGCTAAGCCGTCTGTTTCCAAGGGAACTTATCTTAAGAGCGTGGCTCTTTCCACTACTATGGGTCCTGGAATCCGACTTAATGCGGCTAAATTTTAAGCTTGGGGGAATATAGGCAGTTTTGTATACTGCTTACCGCCCTGTAAAATATTACGTTTTTATTGACGGCTCGGTTTTATCCGAGTCGTTTTTTTATTGTTTAGCATTAGTGAGCAGGATGTGATGCGGTTTTAGAAAAGTGCATTTGTTTTTTTGATGTGCTGCTTTTGCCTGGAAGTCAATATTTTAAGGCTGTAGACGCATTATTAGTTATACATTCTCGCTTTTTGTTTTAATGCAGGCTGCCGTTAAAAACCTCTATGAGATTTTTGACGATGTTTACCGTATATTTAAGAGTTAATTTGCATTTTATACCTGAATTGTATTGTTCCATTATATATTGTTAATAATATATTTCATAATTGCGCCTACCCCAAAAAATCCTACGGGAGTGTAAGTATGGAATATATTTTGTTGACAGTTTTAATGCTAGCGATAATTTGGATAATTGTATATGAGGCTAAAAAGAAGCGTACATACGCTTCTTTAAAGGCAGGCGGTCCGTTGAAGGCGATAGAATCGCCTGATTTAAGCGTCGCCGGGATTAAAAAGGTTAAAAAAGCGCTGCCTAATCCAGCCTTAATGCAGACCGCTTTGGAAGAGGCCGTCGCCAGACTGGAGAGCTTGGCGCCCGGAGAATTTGAATTAGGGCTGAAATGGCTTGCGGACAATAAAAACCGTCTTTTCAGCGAGGCGGAGCAAGTATGCGCTCAACAAGCCAATCTTTCTATGAAGCTTCCTGTAAATAAACGAGGTAATCTTAGGGTATACGAGGCGGCTGGTTATTTTATAATTAAAAACGGCGGCAACTTCAGTCAGGAAGATTTAATCGCATATATTAAGCAGTTGAATTCATGCGAAGAGATGCAGCTTGAGGAGGGGTTTTTACTGCCGTTTTGCCTTAAGCTATGTATTTTGGAGTATATTACGCAGGCGGCTTTAAATATGCTGGAGTCTGCCGGAAATTATGAGCGGCTGGAGCGTCTGGCAAAGGAAAAGCGCAGCGACGCTCTCTTGCGCGAGCTTAATCAGGACAGCACAGGGGAGAGCTTTTATAATCTTATGCTTATTCTCTCCCGGCAGGAACAGGATAGCGAGCTTGAAGTGCTGTGCGGGCGCGCCCTAAGCCGGCGCGGATTGGATAGGGAATCCCTGCTGGAGGAAACGCGTTTGGCTCATTCCAGGCTTTCGGCGGCTGTAGCCGCCTCGGTTAAGCGGCTTATAACTATAGGAGATATAGAGAGCGAAACGGTAGTGGAGGAAACGTTCGGCGCTGAGCGTATGCTGCTTGAGGAGAAGTCGGGAACATACGCGAGCTCTAACAAAGCTACCCGAAGCGCATGCCGCGTAGCTTTAGCGCGCATGAGCAGACGGTACGGCGCTGACGAAATGGAAATTCTTCGTACAGCCTATCGGCTGTCTGAAGAGGATAATCCCTATGGAGGAATATGCGCTTATCTTATAGGGGGCGAAAGGCAAAAGCTTATAGACCGGCTTTTTGAGGAAGGCAAGATAAAAAGCCGTAAAACCTATCTTTCCAAAAAAAGCATGGGGATATATTATTTCTGCGCTTTGGGGCTTATAACGTTTTTAATGCTGGCGCCTTTGGTTATATATGCTGCTGGCGCGGCGGATTCCCTTAAATGGCTTTATGGGCTGATAACCGCTGTTGTGGGCCTTGCGCCTGCGTATATTATGACGGAAATACTGCTTAACAGCATGATAAATATATTTGTTAAGCCTGTGGTAGTGCCCGGCCTAAAGGAGGAGCTGTGCGATTCGGCCCAGTATCGCACAGCCGTGGTTATTCCTGCGCTTTTAAGCAGTCAAAAGCGCGCGGGCGAAGTGTGCGCGCTGCTTGAAAGGCATTATCTCTCCAATAGATGCGAAAACGCCGTTTATGTGCTTTTGGGCGACTATAAGGACGGAGATAACCCTCTGGAGGAGCAGGACGCAGGAATTTATGCCGAGGCGTCCCGTCGAATAGAGGCTCTTAATAAAAAATATCCGCATGCGCAGTTTATATATTTGCACCGTGAACGCAAATATGTCGATAGGGATAAGAAATATATGGGTTATGAGCGAAAAAGGGGCGCGCTCATGCAGCTTATAAAAGTATGCTCTGACGGGGAAAATAATGATTTTATGGGCGACGCAGGCCCGTTGGCCGGAGTAAAATATATTCTGACTGTAGACGCGGATACGCGATTGGCGCCAGGCGCGGTGCTGAGCTTGATTTCGCGCGCTGCCCATCCGCTGAACAGGCCGGTATACAGCAAGGAAAAAAAGAGAATAATTCAAGGCTATGGCATTATACAGCCCGCTATGGGCACGACCATATCCTCGCTTAAAACATATTTTGCGCGTTTTTTCTCTCCTAAGGGGGGATTGGACGCTTATTCGGGGCTGGTCAGCGACGTATATCAGGATATATTTAATTGCGCCAGCTTTGGCGGCAAGGGGATTATAGACGTTGGCGCGTTCCAGGAAGCCATAGGAGAGAGGATTCCTGAAAACACCGTGCTTAGTCATGATTTGCTTGAAGGCTCCTTTCTTCGCTGCGCTACGGCGGGAGACGTAAAATTTTTCGATAGCTTTCCAGGCGAACCTTTGGCATATTATAAGCGGGCGCATCGCTGGACCCGCGGGGATTGGCAGCTTGCGCGCTGGGTGTTTAAAAACGAGCTTTCTCCCTTAGCCAGGTTTAAAATATTTGCCAATATGTTTAGAACGCTGTTTCCGGGCTCGGTTTTGATGCTTCTTCTGCTGTCGGTATCAATTCTGCCTGGGAATATGCTGGTATATTTTGCTTTTGCATTGCAGGCGGTATTTTATCCGCTTGGGCTGGAGGTGTTTTCTAAGGCGGTAGGAGTATATAGGGCTATCAAGCGCAAATATACCCTGCGGGACGCGCTGCCCGATATATGGGCTGTCATAGTAAGGCTGGCTCTCAGCTTTATATTTCTGCCTTATGAAGCGTATGTATATGCGGACGCTAAGCTGCGCGCGCTGTACCGTATGCTTATAAGCAGGAAGAGGATGCTTGAATGGGTGACGGCGGCGGACAGCGAAAAGGGGCGGACTACGGGCAACGCTTATGCGGCGGTTATGTGGCCGTGCGCTGTTTTTGGAGCGGTATATTTTCTTGTGGCCGCCGCTTTTGGAAGATATCTGCTCCTGCCGCTGATTCTTGGTTTAGCCTGGGCCTTTGCTCCTTATATAGCTTACAGGCTGTCCTTCAGCGCGGAATTAAAGATGGACAGGCTGCTGCCTGAACAGCTCTATGCGCTGCGCATGCTGGCCGCCCGTACCTTCAGATATTTTTATGAGGGTATGAATAAGGATACGCATTATCTGCCTCCGGATAATTTCCAGCAGCGGCCCTTTATCGGCTTTGCTGACAGAACCAGCGCTACAAATATAGGATTCGGAGCGCTTGCCCCGCTTTGCGCGGCGTATATGCGTCTTATGTCCCCTTCGGCGGCTTTAAAGCTGCTGGATAATACTCTTTTGACAATTGAGAGTTTGGAAAAATGGAATGGGAATTTATATAATTGGTATAAAATATCTGATTTAAGCCCTATGGAGCCTAAATATATTTCCAGCGTGGACAGCGGCAATTTTCTTTGCTGCCTTTTGGCCTGCCGCGGTATGCTCTCGGGGTTATTCAGGCATTCTGTTATGGACGGGCGCCTGAAGGAGGGCCTGCGTACTCTTTTAATGAGCATAGTGGATGAAAAGCGTATGGATAAGGAGCTGTATGAGCAAATAAGGCAGTATGACGGCGCGCTGGCGGCCGCTCAGAATATTTCCGCTTTGTGCGCCGTGCTCGGCCAAATAATAGGGGATAACAGCCTGGATTCGGTTAAAGGGATAAAGTTTGTCCGGGAGATGTATGCGGGCTTTAAGGAAAGCTATATGAATTTGGGCATAGAAGGGGCGTGCAGCGCCAGTCTGTATGAAATAAGCATTAATCCTGACGGTTATTTTGAAGACAGCGAGTTAAAAAGCGGCGCTTTAAACTATATAGCCTCGTTAAATACCGCCGCTTCGCAGCTTCAGAGCAGAATTGACCGTCTGCTGGAGAACTGTGAGCTTTCCGGTCTGTATGACGCCAAGAAAAAGCTCTTTTCCATAGGATGGGACGCGCAGGAAAATAAATTAAGCGGGCATTATTACGACCTGCTGGCTTCAGAGAGCAGATTGTGCAGCTATTATGCCGTAGCCTCGGGCGCCGTTCCGCCAGAGCATTGGTTTGCATTGGGAAGGCCGATTTCCAGAATTGACGACGAGCCGGTGCTTCTTTCCTGGAGCGGAACAATGTTTGAATATCTTATGCCTGAAATATTTTTTGATACTCACAGGGATACTCTGTTGGGCAGGAGTGTTGACGGAGCTGTCAGGGCGCAGATAGCTTACGGAAGATGGGGCAATATTCCCTGGGGAATAAGCGAATCGGCTTATTATGCCTTGGACAGGCATAGGGAATATAAATATAAGGCCTTTGGCGTATATGCCACAGCCTTAAGCTCGTGCCCGAGGGAAAGAGTAGTTTCTCCTTATTCCACAATTCTGGCGCTGGAACGCTTTCCGCGCGAGGGCATGGAGAATTTAGTAAAATTAGTGCAGAGAGGCTGCGCCGGCAGTCTGGGTATGTTCGAGGCTATTGATTTTACGCATAGCCGCGGAGTTATGGAGAATTATAGCGCCGGAGAGCTGGCGGCTACTTATATGGCTCATCATAACGGCATGTCTCTATGCTCTCTCTGCAATATTTTAGAAAATTCCGCAGTAAGAGCGGGCTTTATGGAAAACGATATGATAAAGGCCGCGGCTCTGCTTTTGGAGGAGAAGCCTCCTGAAGGCGCTTCGCCGCGCAGGGTGCGCGAGGAGGTTAAACTTAAGAGCCTTAATATAGTTCCGGTAAAGGCGGTGCCGGACAGCGTTCAGACGCTTACTAACGGAAGCCTTAGAGGCGCGTATTCCGCCGACGGTACGGGCGCGCTCTGGTTTAAGGATTTGGCTCTTACGCTGTTTTCCTTTAACGGCGGAGATTTTGCCGGCGGCTCCAGGCTTTATATAAGGGATGATTCGGCGCAGTCGCTGATACCGATGCTTGAGGGCGTATTCAGAGAGGATAAATGCGTTTTCTCATATACGGGCAGGGAGCTTAAAATAGATGAGGAAATAATTCTGAGCGCAGATAAAAACGTGGAAATACGCCGTATAGAATTAGCAAATCTTTCACGGCAGGCCAAGGAATTGGTTGTAACTCTTGCGCATGACGCCGTGCTTTGCCCTCCAAATGATTATTATGCTCACAGAGTGTTTAATAAGCTGTTTATCAGCGCAGTTATGGTTGACGGAGGGATGGCGTTAAAGCGAAGGGGCAAGCGGGGAGAGACGGACGGCTGCATGCTGCTGACGGCAGCGGGAGATTTTGAGGCGCAGTGGTATTGTACCGACAGGTTTGCCTTTTATGGCAGAAATAATACCGGCTTGCCCGATATGATTGCGGCTGCTCAGGAGAGACCGGGCGACTGCAAGGAGGTTCCTATTGAGCCTATGCTGGCGCAGAGCGTAAGGGTGAAGCTAAAGCCGGGTCAAAGCTCGGTTCTGACCTTTTATACGGCTGCCGCGCTTAACGAGGGCGAATTGGAAAAGCTTTTGGAAAGCCTTAAAGGCTGTGATAGCAGAAAGGAGGCTGAATTGGCCTGCGCTCAGGCGGTAGCGCGCATGAATTATTATAAGGTCAGCGCTGCTCAGACGCGCTTTATAGGCAGGGCCGTATATAACGCCTTAAGGAACGCTAAAGCGGGTATAAGCGAAAACGGCAGGCGTGAGCAGCTTTGGAGCATGGGCGTTTCGGGGGATAATCCCATAATGCTTATCCGCTGCCCGGCCCAATTTGCTTCAGAAAATTTGAAGAACGCTGTAAATGCATACCGCTATATATGCTTCCTGGGCTTTAAGATGGATTTGCTGGTAATGGATTACAGCGAGCAGGATTATATGCAGTCTGACTATAATCGCGTAGAAAACATACTTGCCGCTATTGAAAGGGGAGAGAATGAGGTTGTTCATCATAAATGCCGCTATGAAAAGGAGGACATGATTCAATCTCTTAAGGCTATGGCCTGTATTTATGTGGATTTGGACGGGGAAGCTCAGCACGAGCCGGTTCAAAATGCTTCGGCTGAAACGCTGGAGGTTTTACCGGTAAATTATCCGGCCTCTAAAATAGCTGTTCAGAATTTGCAGTTTTTTAACGGCTTGGGCGGTTTTTCTGAGGACGGACGGGAATACGTTATTATTACGCGCATGGGCAAGGGTACTTTTCTGCCTTGGAGCAACTGCATTTCATCGGGGAATTTGGGTACTGTAGTCTGTGAAAACGGGGGAGGCTATACCTGGCATGAAAACAGCGGACTGGAAAAGCTGACTGATTTTCAGAACGACCCGGTTTTAAATACGCCTAATGAATATATCTATATCCGAGATGAGGAAAGCGGACGCTTTTGGAGCATAACCTCTTCGCCCATAAATCTGGGGGATGAATATAAAGCCGCGCATGGTCAGGGCTACAGCTACTTTGAATACAACGGCATGGGTTTGGAACAGAGGCAGACGGTGTTTGTGCATAGGGAACTGCCCTTAAAAATTTATGCCCTTGACTTTTTAAACAGGAGCGGCAGGGTCCGCCGGCTGAGCGTTACCGCCTGTATAGAGGCGGCTCTTGGCCGGGACAGGCAGGAAAGCTTGAAATTTATGTTCTGCGGCAGTACGGACGGCTTTATATATGTCAAGCGGGATAATAAGTATGCCTATTTATATATGCCAGGGGCATTTGAAAAGTGTTTGGACCGCGACGCCTTTTTTGGTCGGGGCGATATGGCGCGGCCCCAGGGTATGCGCCTTAAAAGCTTGCCTGAGGGGGGGAATACCAATCCGTTTCTTTCGGGCAGAGCATACCTGGAGGTGGATGGCGAGGCGGGTTTCTGGTGCGCTCTGGGCTATGCTGAAAGTCTGGAGGAGGCTGCCGGGCATATAGAAAAAATAAAGGCGCAGGGCGTGGCTGAAGCCTTAGAGGAGATAAAGCGCTTCTGGGACGAGCGTCTGGATAGGATAAAGGTAAATACGCCGGATAAAGCGTTTGATTTTATGTTTAACCGCTGGCTGCTGTATCAGAGCTTCAGCTCGCGCTTTTATGGGCGCGCGGGCTTTTATCAGGTGGGAGGCGCCTATGGCTTCAGGGACCAGCTCCAGGACTGTCTTGCTCTGGTTTACAGCCGCCCTGAATTAGTGCGCAGGCATATCATTGAATGCGCGGGACACCAGTTTTTGGAGGGGGATGTGCAGCATTGGTGGCATGCTCCCCGCCGGGGCGTACGGACTAAAATAAGCGATGATTTGCTGTTTTTGCCCTATGTGGCCTGTCGTTATGCGGAAATTACCGGCGATTACGCAATATTTGACCAAACGGCTCCTTATCTTTCGGGCCGCGCACCCGCTGCGGGAGAGAAGGACGTATATGAGGAGCCGTCTCTCAGCGGCAATGGAACTCTTTATGAGCATTGCCTGAGAGCTATACGCAGAGCGGCGCGTATGGGGGAAAACGGCTTGCCCTTAATGGGTACGGGCGACTGGAACGACGGCATGGATGAATTGGGCGCAAAAGGACGCGGCGAAAGCGTGTGGCTGGGCTGGTTCCTTTTAAGCGTTATAAGCGAATTTTTGCCCGTAGCGCGTGAACGCGGGGATGAAGATACGGCCCAAACGCTTATGAACTGCGCTGTTAAGCTGCGTCAGGCTGTTCAAAAGGCGTGGGACGGCCGCTGGTATCTGCGCGCGGTAAGCGATGACGGGCTTAATATAGGCTCCCATAAGTCGGACGAATGCCGCATAGATTTAATTTCTCAGGCATGGGCGGTTATTTCGGGCATGGCTGAGGCGGATATGCAGCATACGGCCATGAACTCCGCCTTTGAGTTATTGGTCGATCAGGGCGCGGGCATAGTGCGGCTGCTTTGGCCGCCCTTTGATAAGCATCAGCCCTTTGCGGGCTATATCCAGAGATATCTGGGCGGCCTGCGCGAGAATGGAGGACAGTATACCCATGCGGCGGTATGGTTTTTAAAGGCGCTGGCCTTGAGCGGGGAAGCGGATAAGGCGGGCGAGATTATGAGCATGCTTAATCCTGTCAATCATGCTTTGACTTTTCAACAGGCGTCGGTATATAAGGGGGAGCCATATGTAGCGGCGGGGGATGTATATTCCTGCGGAGCAAATACGGGCAGAAGCGGATGGACGTGGTATACGGGCGCCGCAGCCTGGATGTATGCGGTTTATCTGGAGGATATTTTAGGCTTTAAGCTGCATGGAGACAGGCTGGCCTTTGAGCCTTGCCTTCCTCCGGGCTGGGATAAGGTGTCTATGGAGTTTTTATACGGCGAAAGTGTTTACAAGATTGACCTATTTAACCCTGAAGGCCGGGACAAGGGAATGCACAGCCTGCTTTTGGACGGCAGGGCATGCGGAGAAATAATTCTTAAGGATGATAAAGAGACGCATCATATAAAGGTTATAATATAATTTTGTATTGTGCGCGCGTTGTGGGCAGAATACGGTTGCGCTAATGGGCGGACGGGTGATATACTAATTTTGTTTAAAGGGAAAGGAAGTAGTATCATGCCGTTTTTGCCCGTGAATAGAGAGGAAATGCTTTCAAGAGGCTGGGAAAGGCCGGATTTTGTATATGTGTCGGGAGACGCGTATGTAGACCATCCCAGCTTCGGTCATGCCATAATAACCAGAATGCTGGAAAGCAGGGGGTATAAGGTGTCCATGCTGGCTCAGCCGGACTGGAGAAATATAAAGGCTTTTAAGGAGTTTGGGCGGCCGCGGCTGGGCTTTTTAGTTTCGTCAGGCAATATTGATTCTATGGTAAACGCATATACGGCGGCTAAAAGGCCCAGAAGCAGAGACGTCTATTCTCCCGGCGGAAAAACAGGATTGCGGCCCAACAGAGCGGATATAGTTTATACCAACTGCATACGTCAGGCATATAAAAACATACCGGTAATATTGGGAGGGGTAGAAGCCAGTCTCAGGCGGCTTGCCCATTACGATTATTGGGAGGACAGAGTGCGCGCTTCTATTTTGGTAGACAGCGGCGCTGATTTATTGCTTTTCGGAATGGGCGAGAGGAGTATAATAGAACTTGCCGACGCTCTGGAGGCGGGTATACCTATAAAGGATATAACATATATAAACGGTTCGGCCTATATTGCCGAGAACCTGGAAAACGTATATGATTATGAAATTATAGAGAGCTTTGAGGAGGTGCGGGATAATAAGCGCGCGTACGCTCAGGCATTTATGAAGCAGTATGCGCAGCAAAGCCCGCAGGGCAAACGGCTTGTGCAGAAGCACGGCAAAATTTATGCGGTATGCAACCCGCCCCAGGAGGCCCTTTCCCGCGAGGAGATGGACCAAACCTATTCTCTGCCTTATGAACGGGATTATCATCCCATGTATAAAAGCATGGGAGGAGTGCCTGCCATTGAAGAGGTTAAATACAGCATAACCAGCAGCCGCGGCTGCTTTGGAGGCTGCAATTTCTGTGCGCTTGCCTTTCACCAGGGAAGAAAGGTAACCTCGCGCAGCCATGCCTCTATTTTGGAGGAGGCGCGCGTTATAATCGGGGATAAGGATTTTAAGGGGTATATACATGATGTTGGCGGCCCTACGGCTAATTTCCGGTTTCCCGCATGCTCGAGGCAGGAAAAAAACGGCCCTTGTCCGAATAAGCAGTGCCTGTTTCCTGCGCCCTGCGCGAATTTGAAGGCGGATCATTCGGATTATATTCAACTGCTGGAAAAACTCAGGAAGCTTCCTGGAGTTAAAAAGGTTTTTGTGCGGTCAGGTATACGTTTTGATTATGTTTTGGCCGATAAAAAGAACGGAATGCGTTTTATGGAGCAATTATGCCGGCATCATGTAAGCGGACAGCTTAAGGTAGCGCCCGAGCATGTGGCTCCTGGAGCGCTGGCGGCTATGGGCAAGCCGGAGCATAAAATATATGAAAGGTTCCGTGAAAAGTTCTACGAGATAAATCAGAGAATGGGCAAGGAACAGTATCTTGTGCCCTATTTAATGTCCTCGCATCCGGGCTGCACGCTTCAGGACGCTGTAGAGCTTGCGGAATATCTTAGAGATATAAACCATATGCCCGAGCAGGTGCAGGATTTTTATCCGACTCCGGGAACTATGAGCACCTGTATGTTTTATACCGGACTGGATCCTCGTACAATGCGCGAGGTGTATGTTCCCAGGTCTCCTTTGGAAAAGGCGATGCAAAGAGCGCTGATACAATATAAAAAGCCGGAAAACTATGAGCTTGTAAAAAAAGCCCTCGTTGCCGCGGGCCGTCAGGAACTAATAGGTTTTGATAAAAAGTGCCTTATTAAGCCTCGGAATATCGTTAAATCAGAACCGCGCCGAAATGGGCGAGGGCGTGAAAGGTCTCGAAATCGCAGCCGGTAACTCCCGCAATTCCGCAGTAATATTTTAAAGCCAGCTTATATTGATTGAAGGCTGCGGCTTTTATTATCAGCGGCCGATGCAGCCGTTTTTCTAATAAAGGCATTAATTGAGGAATAACCTCTTCGGATAAATTGGAAATATCAATATAAAAATCTCCGCTGTTAGCCGCTTTAATGGCTTCAGAGCAAATTTCATCGGCTGTCTGTCCGTTTTGAGGAGTAAAGGGCAGCTCGAGCTTATAATTAATCTGATAAAGCTTTTTGCTGTCCGAGAGCATGTAAGGGCGGTCTAATTCGTTTTTGCTGTTCTCCGGCAGAGCTATGGCGCTTAAAGCGCGGATGTGCTCGGGCGTTGAACCAAAGCCTCCGCCTATATGAGCCGCTCCTGCGGGGGTTAAGGCATTAAGACTGTCTCTGAAAGCCTCGGGAGTCATTTTGCCCTCCCTGCCGGCGTCGGGACGTATTAATACGGGCAGGGAGGAAACTGAATTAAAATCTCTCAGAGCGCCCAGCAGGGAAAGAGGAGCGTCCTTACAGTTAAGACCAAGGCAATCCGCTCCCATAGCCTGAAAGATGCTGGCTGCTACTGAAGCGGTGGTGCCGTCCGGCATGCTGCCGTTTTCCATTTCAAAAGAAACTATAACGGGAAGAGAACAATTTTCACGCGCTGCGATATAAGCGGCGCGCGCCTGATGCAGGCTGGTAATGCTTTCAATAATTATTCCGTCTGTTTTACAATTGGCTGCGGCTTTTATTTGAGGAGCATATGCATTATATAACTGGTCGAAAGTCCATTGAGTACCGCTGATTGGGCCTAAAGCCATTAGGGAAAATGCGTTAGAGCCTCCTGCTTTGGCGTTTTGCGCTGCCGCGCAGCATATTTCATAGCTTTCTTTATCTGCTCCCAGCGCTTTAAGGGTTATTTCGTCAGCGCCCTTGCTCGCCGCGGTTATAACCTGCGCTCCTGCAAGAATATAAGCGGCATGCACGCCTTTTATAATTTCAGGGTGAGATAAATTGCATATAGCCGTATTGAGACCGGGTCCAACGCCGCTTTTTTGCAGATAGGAATCCATAGCGCCGTCAAAAAGCAGATTTTTGGTTTTCAGCGCCTGTTCAAAATTCAATATAAATTCCTCCTAACAATTTAGAACAATAAACCCTTTATCCCAGCTTATAATATTATACGCGGAATTATTTAATGCTACGCGTGGAATTTGCCGGAATCAGGGGTTTTCAAAGTAAATAATCCGGCAAAATACGCAAATTAAATACAGCATATCATAAATATAATAACATCAATTTTGCGGAATATCAAGTATTATTTATAAAATAACTTTATCATTAGTGTACGGTTTATAATGCGGCCAAAAAGGTTAAATTTGCGTTCAAGCTGCGTTGTTTTCGCTCCATATGCATCTGTGCCGTTTAAGCGCGCTTTACTGAGCGAAATGCGGTTTTTTGATTCGGAAAGCCTTGCTCTTCCCTTTAAACCCTCCTGTTTTCAAGGCGGATGACGAAGGTGTAATGGGGGAAGCGCGTTGACTGAGGGTATTCTCTGGCAAAAAAATAAATAAAGTGCGTTTGGATAGTTGACAAGCGTATAAAATCGTGTAATATAAGATAAACTGCTGATTATATGAAAAGGAGTTGAATAGATTGTCGGCAATTCTGGAATGCGTTAATTTGACTAAGAATTTCGGCAGCCTGGCGGCTGTCAGCAATCTTAATCTTAAATTGGAAAGCGGCCGGATTATAGGGCTTTTGGGTCCGAACGGCAGCGGCAAAACTACTTTAATTAAAATGACGGCAGGGCTGCTTACGCCTAACGGAGGCAGCCTGCTTATAAACGGCATGGAGCCGGGCGTTGAGACTAAGAAAATCGTCAGCTATCTGCCTGAACGGACATACTTTAATAATTCTATGAAGGTTTCGGAAATACTGCGGTTCTTTAGCGATTTTTATGAGGATTTTGACAGAGTTAAGGCGGAGGACATGCTTAAGCGGCTGGATGTAGCCCCCTCGCTTAAATTTAAAGCGCTTTCAAAGGGGACTAAGGAAAAGGTGCAGCTTGTAATGGTCATGGCGCGCAGGGCTAAATTATATCTTTTAGACGAGCCTATAGGCGGAGTAGATCCGGCGGCAAGGGAATATATCCTGGATACGGTAATTTCTAATTATTCTGAGGGCGCTTCGGTTCTTATCTCCACTCATTTGATTTCAGACGTCGAGCGGGTGCTGGACGATTTTGTATTCATTAAATACGGACAGCTTGTTATGCAGGGAAGCGTGTCTCAGGTGCGCTCCGAGCAGGGCAAGAGCCTGGACGAATTATTCAGGGAGGTATTCAGATGTTAGGCAAGCTTATTAAATATGAATTTAAGGCGCTGTATAAAAAAATTCTGCTCTGCGTTGTCGGCGGTCTGCTGATTTCGCTGCTGACCCTACTGCTGTTTCAATTAGCCGTCGCTTCAAACGGAAATAATTTTATGCTTCAGCTTTTTTGGAGCAGCGGTATGATTTTTACCATTCTTGCGCTGGCGGCGGTAGGCATTCTGACGCTGGTATTTATCATACAGCGCTTTTATACCAATCTTTATAAGGATGAGGGCTATCTTTCCTTTACGCTGCCTGTTACGCCCTCGGAGCATCTTTGGGCCAAGCTTATTTCCGGCGTGATTTGGACAATCATTTCGGCTTTAGGAGTTATAGCCTCTTTTGGAATTTTGTTTGGAGGAATAATTGATGCTGCGGGTCATTATGCGGGAGAAAATTTCTTTTCGTATATAATAACTTCTATAGAATACGCTTTTTCAACTATAGGCATTCAGCCTGGGCTGTTTATGGCCGAATTAATTATCAGCGCGCTTATAAGTCTTTTTGCCAATTTGGCGTTAATATATTTATGCATAACTCTGGGCAGCGCAATTGCGGCAAAGCATAAGGTTGTTATAGCTATATTGCTGTATTTTGGCGTTACCATGGCTATCTCCTGGATTACCGGCTTAGTGAATATTATTGTTGCTGGTTTTGCGGGCGAGAGCCTGCTTAATATGGATGCGGGGGATATTTATCATATTGTTACTATCGTCAATTCCCTGCTTTATGTCTGCATTTTCGGCGCGGCCTTTGGTATATGCAGGAGCATTATGACTAAACGGCTTAATTTAGAATAGCATGCGTGTTTTACTGCCTGCCGCGCTTTTATGGCGGCAGGCTTTTTAAGGCGCGGCGGGAGTTTGTATTTATAAACAGTAAGAGCTATTTAAAGCTTTTTAATTGCGAGGGGATTGAATGCTTTTAAAAGATGCGCGCGTGGGTTGCGCTTATATAGTAGAAAAAATCAGCCTGCCCTTTGAAATGGAACGCCGGTTGGAGGCTTTGGGAATGACTAAAAGAACTCGCGTTTCAGTTTTAAACCGTAAAGGAAAGGGCATTCTTATTATCAAGCTGCGGGGCACCCGTTTTGCTTTGGGATATAATATTACGAAAAATATTGAAGTGAAGGAAGACGGGGAAAATGAACAATGAAATGACCATAGGCTTCATAGGTAACCCAAACTGCGGTAAAACAACGCTGTTTAATGCTTATACCGGAGCTAATTTAAAGGTGGCCAACTGGCCTGGCGTGACTGTAGAAAAGGTGGAGGGCGCTATTAAGGACCACGGTCTTAATATACATCTGGTGGATTTGCCCGGCACGTACAGCCTTACCTCATATACTATGGAGGAAACTGTTTCCAGGCAGTTTATTTTGAGCGACGAAGTGGACGTAATGATAAACGTGGCGGACGCTTCGGCTCTTGAGCGCAGCCTATATCTGACGCTTCAGCTTTTGGAGCTGGGAAAGCCGGTAGTGCTGGCGCTGAACATGATGGATATTGTGGAAAAGCGGGGTATGGAAATAGATATGCACCGTCTGCCCGAAATGCTGGGTATTCCGGTTATCCCGGTTTCGGCGCGCAAGCGCAGGGGCCTGGACGCTTTGCTGCACGCTGCGGCTCATCATAGGCAAAGCGCCAGTCCGGACGTTTTGATACATGAGCATAAGGAAATATCCCGTCACCGGCACGACCATCATTCTGAATATGCCATGGTATATTCGGATGATATTGAGGATAGGATAGATAAAATAATTCCTGAGCTTAAAAGGCTATATCCCGGCCTGGATAATCTGCGCTGGCATGCTATAAAGCTGCTGGAGGGGGATAAGGAAATAACTGAAAAATATCCTGTTAAGCTGCCCGAGGTGCTTGACCGCAGCTATGAATCGGATATTATCAATCAAAAATATGATTTTATAGCTGAAATAATTGACGAGGTAGTGCTGCATAAGCAGAAGCAGGATATTTTTACCGAGCGGGTGGACAAGCTTTTAACCAGCAGGATTTGGAGCATACCCATTTTTCTGCTGATAATGGCCGTTACTTTCTTCCTCACTTTTACAGTAGGGGATTGGATTAAGGGCTTTTTTGAATTGGGGGTAGGCTGGCTGTCAGACGCAGCCGCTTCAGGATTGGCTGCAATTAATGCAGGAGATGTTATTTCCTCTCTGGTTGTGGACGGAATTATTGCGGGCGTAGGCACAATTATCACCTTTCTGCCTAATATTCTTATACTTTTTCTATGTCTGGCTCTTTTGGAGGACAGCGGCTATATGGCCAGAGTGGCATATGTTATGGAAGGCATCATGAGTAAGCTGGGCCTTTCGGGAAAGGCGTTTATACCCATGCTGCTGGGCTTTGGCTGTACTGTTCCAGCAATTATGGCTTCCAGGGCTTTGGAAAGCAAAAGGGACAGATTTAAGGTAATGCTGGTGACTCCCTTTATGAGCTGCAACGCCAGACTGACTATCTATATTCTTTTTGCGGAAATGTTTTTTGCCCAGAACGCTATGCTGGTGGCTTATTCAATGTACCTGATAGGCATTGTAGTGGCTATTTTGGTATCGGCGGTAATACATCTGTTAGACAGAAAAAAGAGCGTCAATTACCTTATGATTGAGCTTCCAGAATATAAGCTGCCCGATATGAGAACGGTAGCTATATATGTATGGGAAAAGATAAAGGACTATTTAGAAAAAGCGGGCACTACTATTTTTCTTGCGACGCTTGTAATCTGGGCGCTGCTTAATTTCGGGCCGCATGGCTTTGCCGGAGATATGACAGAGAGCTTTGGGGCGGCTGTAGGCAGATGGATGACTCCGTTCTTTGCTCCTATTGGATTGGGCTTCTGGCAGATAACCGTGGCGCTTATTGCGGGTATTTCGGCTAAGGAGGTTGTGGTATCAAGCTGCGCGGTGCTTTTCGGCATAGTAAATGCCAGCTCTCCTGAGGGTATGACGGCGTTTTCAGCAGCGCTGCAGGGTATAGGCTTTAACTCGGTCAACGCCTTCTGCCTTATGGTATTTTGTCTGCTTTATATTCCGTGCGCCGCGGCGCTGGCTGCTATCCGCAAGGAGTCGCATAGCTGGGCATGGATGGGATTTACAGCGCTTTTCCAGCTTGCCGTAGCCTGGCTTGTTACTTTCGGCGTATATCATATAGCGCTGTTATTTGTATAAATATTTGAGTTTTTGTAAGGGGGCAAACGGCGTTAGGCGTACATAGAGCCGGGCGGCACGGCGGAGAGACAAAAATGAAATTTTTAAACATTATGTCATTGCACGCTAACGCTGCCGTGCAGTTTTCTGCAAACTGAGGGTATCCGGGCAAAATTAAAGGGACGGAAAAATTCCGTCCCTTTTAAATTATCTTGAATTTAAAGCTTTACTACCCATCCAAACGGGTCGTCCAGGCGTCCGTATTGTATGCCTGTTATTTCGTCGTACATCATTTGAGCTATAGGACCTATCTGATTGTTGTTTATAACTATTTCCTTATCCTCCATGCGCAGCATGCCGACAGGCGAAATAACCGCGGCCGTACCAGTACCGAAGCATTCGTTCAGGCGGCCTTCCTCGGAGGCCTTAAAAACTTCCGCTATGGGCAGCCTGCGTTCTTCCACTTTTAAGCCTTTGTACTTGGCGTATTTAATTACCGAATCCCTAGTTATGCCGCCTAGTATGCTTCCCTCCAGGGGCGGAGTTATAAGCACATTATCTATTACAAAGAATATGTTCATGGAGCCGACTTCTTCGACGTATTTGCGCTCTACGCCGTCCAGCCAGAGCACCTGAGAATAGCCTACCTCTTTTGCGTGCTCGCTGCCTATAAGGCTGGCGGCATAGTTGCCGGCGCATTTTGTAAAACCTGTACCGCCGCGGACTGCCCGAACATATTCGTCCTCAACAAATATTTTGACAGGGTTAAGCCCTTCGGCATAATAAGGACCGACAGGGGAGAGGATGATATAGAAAAGGTATGTATTTGAAGCGCGTACTCCTAAATGAGCGTCGGTGGCTATTATGGTCGGGCGGATATAAAGGGAAGTGTTGGGCGCGGTGGGAATCCAGTCCTGCTCGAGCCGTATAAGCTCCTCCAGACCTTGTACCGCTTGGTCTACATTTATGGGCGGTATGCATAGTCTTGCTCCCGAGCGGTTCATGCGCTCAAAATTGCTGCTGGGCCGGAATAAGCGTATTTGGCCGTCCTTGCCCTTATATGCCTTCATGCCTTCAAAAATGGCCTGTCCGTAATGCAGGGTCATGCAGGCGGGATCCAATTCCAAAGGCTGATAAGGAACAATGCGCATATCGTGCCAGCCTTGTTTGGGGGAATAATCCATCATAAGCATATGGTCGGTATAAACCTGTCCGAATCCAAGCTTATTTTCGTCCTTTGGCTTTTCCTTGAGCACAGTTGCTTTTTGAATTCTCATTATATATCACCTCAAAAAATTATTTAATATCCGTTTGCCAAGGCATATAGCCTGCCTCGGATATGTTCAGATTTAAATGCCCGGAAAGATATTTATTGAGCTTTTCACGGGCGCCGGGAGCGTCTGCTTTTTTAACCAGCAGCTTTAGGCGCGGGCATTCAGCGTAAAGGGTATCTAATTGCTTGATAAAGCTGTTTTCAGGAAGAGAAAGCAGATATTTAAGCCTGTCCAGCTCCTTGTATTCTATTTTCAGTTCAAGCAATACGCTGTTATGCATCTGGCAAATACCGGCCTTTTCTACTGCTAAAGCTGCGGAATGAGCATATGCGCGTATCAATCCGGCGGCGCCAAGGAGTATGCCGCCGAAATAACGGGTAACTACTATTATAGCCTGAGTTATTTCCTGACGGCGCATTACCTCCAGAATGGGCTTTCCTGCCGTTCCCTGAGGTTCTCCGTCATCGTTAAAGCGCGCGGTATTTCCCTGCGGGTCTAATATATACGCGCTGCAATGATGAGTTGCGTCTGGATAAGCCTTTTTTTGCTGCAGCAGAACTTCTTCTGCCTCCTCCTGGCTGGAGACGCGCTCGGCACGGGCTATAAAGCGGGATTTATTTATGATGTATTCGCTTGTTCCGCTGCTGAGAAAAGTGCGGTAGCTGTCCATTATTTTAATATAATTCGCAGATGCGCTTTTTTGCCTTTATGCAGAATGAACTGGCCTTCCTGCATGAATTGAGCGGGAATGCATTCGTCCACGTTTTGTATTTTAACGTCGTTAACCGAAACGCCTCCTCCTTCTATAAGCCGGCGCGCTTCGCTTTTGCTTTTTACCATCTGCGCCAGGCTGAGCGCGTCTACTACCTTTAAATTTTCGCCCGTCTCACTTCTGAGAAGCTCAAACGTGGGCATGTTATCCAAATTGCCTACGCCAAAAACCGCTTCGGCGGCGTTCTGCGCTTTTATGGCTTCTTCCCGGCCGTGTACTATAGAGCATACTTCAAAGGCCAGTCTGCGCTTAGCCATATTAATACGCTCGTCCTTATAGGCGCAAAGCTCGCTGATTTCCTCCAGAGGCAGGAAGGTCAAAAGCTTGAGGCATTTTTCCACATCTCGGTCGTCAGTATTACGCCAGTACTGATAAAAATCATAGGGCGAGGTCTTTTCGGGATCCAGCCATACCGCTCCGGCTTGGGTTTTTCCCATTTTACGGCCGTCCGAAGTAGTCAGCAGGGGAATAGTAAGAACATATGCGTCTTTATGTTCCTTGCGGCGTATTAAATCGGCTCCGGCCAGCATATTGGCCCATTGATCATCGCCGCCCATCTGCAATATGGCGCCCTGAGTTTTATTGAGCTTTAAGAAATCATAGGCCTGGAGCAGCATATAATTAAATTCAAAGAATGTCAGCCCGCGCTCCATGCGCGCTTTGAAGCATTCGGCAGTCAGCATTTTATTTACTGAAAAATGTACGCCGATATCCCTCATAAATTCAAGATAATTGATATTCAGCAGCCAGTCGGCATTGTTTACCATAAGCGCTTTATTATCTGAAAAATCTATAAAACGGGAAATTTGCTGCTTAAAGCGCTCGACGTTATTCTTAATGGCGTTGCCATCCAGCATTTGGCGCATATCAGTTCTGCCTGAAGGGTCGCCAATTATAACCGTACCGCCGCCCACCAGCACTATTGGCCTGTGGCCCGCGCGCTGCATATGAGCCAAAGCCATAAGCAGAACGAAATGTCCTACGTGAAGGCTGTCGGCCGTTGGGTCAAAACCTGAATAAAAGGTTACGCTTTGGCTGTCCAGCAATTTATATAGGTCCTCTTCAAACACCACCTGTTTAACAAATCCGCGGCTTCTGAGAGTATCCAAAACGTTTGCCATTATTTTCACTCCTTAAAAATTTGTTATTCTGCCGGCAGAACAGAATAAATCTTTTCTTTGTTAATTATTAATATTATACCAACTTTAATATTTTAGCAACTAATATTATGAAAAAATGCTCATGAAGCTTTAGTTTGTTGCGTATATCAATAAAAATTATAATTATTTCTGTATTTTTCGCCATAATAATATTGACGCTTTTTTATTTAAGGCATTGCCGTTATATGCGCAGTTCATTTTTATCTATTTGTGAAAAAGGGGAAAACGTTATTTACGGTATGCTGGGAAATGCGTTAATAAAACAATAAGGAGTAATATATGAAGAAACTATTGATTGCCTGCGTTATTGCGGCGTCCTGCCTAATTCTTGGTTCATGTTCGGGCGAGGATATTTTGCCTTCGGCTTCGCCTAATGTTAACACACACACGGCCATGCCTGAGGAGACGAAGCATCCTGAAAGTACGCAGTCTGCTACGCATATGTATTCGCCGCCGTATAATTCTATGTCTACCGGAACATTTGGCGCTACGCACAGCGCTGCGGCCAGCGCGTCGGAGAATGCGTCTAGTCCTGAGAACAGCCAAGCGGCTGAATCATAAGCTATTTTTTAAAAAATACTGCCGCGGGGAATGGATATATCCATTCCCCGCG
>ERZ779896.484-NODE-484-length-51086-cov-9.660598_pt1 | contig 51086 bp, 44 predicted proteins | sample MGYA00511067_ERZ779896 | MGnify/ENA primary metagenome ERZ779896 (study PRJEB29588, sample SAMEA2161597) | human gut metagenome | biome: human gut; feature: human-associated habitat; material: faeces | place: Denmark | collected 2008/2010 ... | reverse complement strand
ATGATAGCAGAAATCCGTTTTCGTTCACAGTGGTGCCGCAAGGCGTGATGGTTTAGAGAAGGGGCGCGCCAAAGGCGCAGGATGGATCCACGAAACGGTGTGAAAAACTATGTGAGGCTATCCGTCTTCCTTGAACGTCATCCCGACCGAAGTGGAGAGAGCTTTGTTGTATGGAGGCGGCTTCGCCGCCTTTTTAGAGGATGGTATCCTCGTATCGCAGCCTTCCCCTAGAGGGGAAGGTGCCCCGAAGGGACGGATGGGGCACTGGCGGTATGAAAGAGGATGATGAAAGCGGAAAGGGGCGCGGCACATGTAGAGAAAGCGTGAGTCCGAGGGAAACGCTGATTAAATCGCAGAGTCAGATTTTACAAGAATTTTTATACATGGCTTCGTCATAACCTTCCTTAAATAGCTCGCTATTCGCGTCAGGTTATTCCTCGCTATGCATAAAATTTCAAGAGTAAAATCTGACAACGATTTAATCAGTGTTTCCCTAGGCCGCGAACGAAAAAGATTTCTCGCTTACGCTCGAAATGACGATACGAAACCATCTGATGTCTTCCAGTCTTCTAGTCACTAGCTACCAGTCACTAGCTACTAGTCATCCGACATGGCATCCATGATCCTCCACGCAAAAATCCCGCTATCTTTCAAGATAGCGGGATTTTTATGGAACCGTGAACTCTCAATTCGTCGGCTTATCCGTTCCCTCCTGCGGCTTCGCCGGTGTTTTGCCGGTGATGCGGTCGAGGAGCTTGCTGCCGGCGGATTTCTTTTCCTTATCCTTCTTCTCTTTTTCTGCCTTGGCTTTGTCTTCTGCTTCCTTCTTCGCCTGCGCCTCACGGGCTTTTGCCATTTCAGCGCGTACAGAATCCGGAATCTCGAAAGACTTCGACTTGTACTGACCAAGAGCCGCGCTCATGAAGTCGCGCCAGATGGCTGCCGGGATCGTACCGCCGGTGTAGCCGGCATTGGTCGAGGTATCATCGCCGATCCAGACTGCGGTGACGAGCTCCGGCGTGTAGCCGACGAACCAGGCATCGTGCTCGTCATCGGTGGTCCCGGTCTTGCCGGCTGCGGTGCGTCCGATAGAGGCGTTGCCGCCGGTGCCTCTGGAAACGACCTCTTCCAGGATGCTTGTCAGGCGGTATACCGCATTTTCACTCACGACCTGCTTGCCGGGAGCGGTCTGCGAATGATCCTCGAGCACATTGCCATTGCGGTCGACGACCTTCAGGATCGCCGTCGGCTCGACGAGCTTGCCGCCATTCGCAAAGACACTATACGCCTTCGCCATATCGATCAGGGAGACGCCATTGGTCAGGCCGCCGATGGAGGCCGCGAGGTTGTTATCATTCGCCTTGCCGTCCTTCACGAGGGTGGAAATGCCGCAGGCCTCCGCAGTAGCGAGGATCTTCGACATGCCGACCTTGTCTGCGAGGTCAATGGTCGGAATATTCATGGAATGTACGAGCGCTTCTTCGAGCGTCACCTTGCCGCCCGAGGTGCCGCCGTAGTTCTTCGGCGTCCAGCCGCCCGCATAGGTCTTTTTCTCATTGCTGATGGTATCGTAAGGGCTGTACTTGTTTTCAAACGCCGTCAGATACACGAACGGCTTGAAGGCCGAGCCCGGCTGACGGACCATCTGTGTCGCGCGGTTGAACTGGTCTTCGCCGCGTCCGCCGACCATGGCTTTGACATGGCCCGTACCTGTCTCGATGGTGACGAGCGCTCCCTGCGGCTGGGTGAGACCCTTGCTGTTCTTATTCCCTTTCGGAAGCTCGGCGGCGAGTGCCTTCTCCGCTTCCTTCTGCATGTCGAGATTCAGCGTGGTGTAGACCTGCAGTCCTTCTTTGTAGATCGCATCCGAGTCATACTTATCGCTGATGGACTGGATGACATAGTTGATGAAATACTGCGCAGTCCCCGCAGCGGATTTTCCTTTGTCCTGCTTGGCCAGATGCACATCGGCCGCTTTCGCCGCCTGTGCGTCCGCTGCGGAAATGTAGCCGTACTTCGCCATCTGATCGAGGACGATGCCCTGACGGTACTTTGCTGCTTCCAGACTACGGAAAGGCGAGTAATAGTTCGGACTGTTCGGAAGGCCTGCCAGCATCGCACACTGCGAGAGCGAGAGATCCTTCACATCCTTTCCGAAATACACATGCGCCGCGGTCTGGATGCCATAGCAGCCCTGACCGAAATAGATCTGGTTCATGTACATTTCCAGGATCTGCTTCTTGGTGTACTTGCTTTCGATCTCAAAAGCCAGCACCACTTCGAGCAGCTTTCTTTTCAGCGTCTGCTCCTGCGTGAGGAAGGCATTGCGTGCGAGCTGCTGGGTGATGGTCGAACCGCCCTGCCCTGTCGCATTGCCGCTCGTCAGATTCGCAAAGACTGCGCGCAGGATGCCGCGCGGATCGACGCCATGATGCTCATAGAAACGCACATCCTCGGCCGCGACGAATGCATTCTGCAGATTCTGCGGCACCTGAGAGATCGGCACCGGGATGCGGTTCTCTTCCGCATGGACGGTCGTGATGAGCCGTCCCTTGTCATCATAGATGCGCGAGGACGCATTCGGCGTGATGTTTCCTGCCACGTCCGGCAGATGGCTCGAGACAGACACAAAAAATCCGGCCGCCGCGCCCGCAGCTGCTATGAAGCAGATCACGAAGAGAAAGACCAGCACTTTCTTGAAAGTGGATCGCTTCTTCGGCTGCTCCCTGCGAATATCTGAATTCTTCATAGATCGCTCCTGTGATCGAAAATGTAAATCGCGTTCTTCCTATTTCATCCAAAAACGCAATGGGCATACAAGTACCTATATTATAACACAGGTTGGGAATGAGAAACAGAAACAGGGCTCAATGGTTCAGGGTTCAAGGGTTCAGGGTTCAGGGTTCAGGGTTATGGTGGCGGCTTCGTCGCAAATATATATATGGGGCGATGCCCGAAGGCCGGAGGGAAGAAGTCAGAAGTCTGACGTCTGATGTCTAATCCCTAGCCACCAATCCCTTGTTACTAGTCACCAGTCACTAGTCACCAATCCCCAGCACAAAAAATCCGCTCCTCTCGGAGCGAATCTTCTCATTCCAGTATGAAATTGTGCTTCTCATCCAGATGCCCCGTGAGGTGAAAAAGCGCCGGCGCATCACTCGCATCGATATAGATATATTTCCCTCTCTTGAGGCCGGGTGCCTTTCCGAAGGTGGTGGTGAATCGCTTCCAGTTCGGCGACCACTCCGTGCGGATGCCGGCGGCCTTCGCGACGGCCATCACGGGAAGATACACGTGTCCGTCCTTGCCATAGGCGTGGACATCGAGCAGCTCTCCTTTGAGATACAGGTCATAGACCTTTGCCACATAGCGAGGCTGTCCGTCCGAACTGTCGATCGCCTGCTGGATGCTCGCATCATCGACAAGACCGCCCGCCCCCAGCTCCGCCAGCCTCTTTCTGACATCAGAAATCTCGAGCGGCTCTCGCCCATAGCCGTCAGGGTATACGTAGTAAACGACGGTTTTGTCCGGATCCATCTCTGCCACGACACGTTCATACTTGATGTCGACAGGGATCCCCTTCACGATGTGATCGAAGAGGTCTTCGACATCCTTCTCGTACATGCGAACGCAGCCGTGGGATGCGTAGCCGCCGATGGAGGACGGCACATTCGTCCCATGGATCCCATAATTACCGCCGATCCCGATCCAGCGGTAGCCGAGCGGACAGTCCGGCCCCGACGGCACCTCGGTCTTCGGATCATCCGGATCGACCCAGGTCGGATTGATCTCCATATCGACCACCTTGCGCCGCCCGATCGGTGTCGGAGAATCCGGCTTGCCCGGCGCGACAGGATACATGCGAATGCCGACGTCCCCCTGATACAGGGTGAGAAGGCGGCTCGCCAGATTGATCTCGATCCGCTTGTCCTCGAACGCCGGTCTCTTCAGCGTGTTTTCCGCTTTTCCCTGCGTCGCTTCCGCCTGAGCAAGGAGTTGGGCGCCCGCATTGTCCTTCGCATCGGAAACAAAAGGCATGGCGCTGGCGGCGCAGAGCGCCATGGTCATGAGTACTTTTTTTAACAAAGAAATCCCACCTTTGCATTGATTTCTTTTTATTATAACATGTTTAGCAGAGGGTTCAAGATTTGCCCGCAGGCCATGAGAAAGCGATGTCCTCGTATCGTTACCTCGCGAGGGGATGAAAGAGGAATGGGGATACTCTTTCATGCGTTCCCCCTTGGAGAAGGGGGCGGCCAAAGGCCGGGATGGACTGCCCCGAAGGGGCAGAATTCTGCAGAACAGTCAGCGGATATAGGGGATAGCAAGTAAAACGTCTGACGCAGAGGAAGGGATGCGGCTATGATGAATGGTGCCTCTGCGAGGCACTCTATCCTCCGCCTTCGACGCGCCCCTTCTTCAAGGGGCTGCTCAACTGGGAGGAGTTCTTTGAAACCCAATCCCCAGTCACTAGCTACTAGTCACTAGTCCCCAACTATCAGTCACCGATCCACCAGCGTCTCGGCCCGGTAGGTCTCTCCGCTTTCATGCGTGACTTCACAGGAAAGGCGGATGACGGCGGCTCCCTCTACTGCGGTCTCTTCCTGATGGAAATCTACGCGGTACGTTCTCCCATTTCTTTCTATGTCTCCCGGAATCGAAAGCGGCGTACCAAAGCGCACCGCCGCCTTCCCCTGCTCCAGCGCTTCCTGTACAATGAGCGCTTCATCGGTCGCGATCTCCATCCTGACCTCCCGGCGCATCGCCTGCGAAAGCGTCAGCGCGACGCTGCCGGCAAGGATCAGGATGACCGTGATCCCTGCGAGTGCCCAGACCATGAGGAAGCCGCGATGTGTTTTCATTTTGCCTCCTTAGGGAAAGCAGCCAGGGATTAGGAGTGACTGGTGACTAGTGACTGGTGACTAAATACAACCTTCGGACACCATCATGATTTATACCCCGCGGCGCATTTCGTCATCCTGAGCGGAGTGAAATGTCGGATGTTCGATCATGTAAAGGCGGAACAGTGAGAACTGAGTCGAAGGATCTGGCGCCGCACCACCATTTCGCATTTCTCATTTCTAATTTCTCATTCAAACGAGGCTTTCAAACGTAATCAAAGGGCGGCACGCCCCACTGGCTAACCCTGACCCTGATCCCCTTCCTACATCATATCCGGCGGCGGTTCCTGATTGGTGAGTTCATAGAAGAGCGTGAACTGGCCGGCGAAGAGGAGCTTCACCGTATCGACGGGGCCGTTACGGTTCTTGGCGAGGATGATCTCCGTCTCATTCTTCTGCGGATTGTCATCCTCCATGTCGCGGTCGTAGTATGCGGGCCGGAAGAGGAAGGACACCATGTCCGCATCCTGCTCCAGAGAGCCGGATTCTCGCAGGTCAGAAAGGAGCGGGCGGTGGTCCTGACGGGCCTCGACGCTTCGGGACAGCTGCGAAAGAGCGATGACCGGGACATTCAGCTCACGCGCCAGACTCTTCAGCGATCGGGAGATCTCGGAGATCTCCTGCTGGCGGTTATCTCCGTTTCGGAGCGTATTCTTCGCCTGCATGAGCTGAAGATAGTCGATCATGATGATGTCGAGCCCCTGCTCCGCCTTGAGGCGGCGGCACTTGGAGCGGATCTCCGAGACGGAGACGCCCGGCGTATCATCGATGAAGAGCGGCGCATCCATGAGGACGCTGGCCGCAGAGGCGAGCTGGTCCCACTCCTTCTGCGTGGAGATCCGACCGGTGCGGAGCTTCGCGCTGTCGACGAGTGCGGTCGAGCAGAGCAGTCTTTGCACGAGCTGCTCGCGTGACATTTCCAGCGAGAAGAAGGCGACGTGCTTGTGCGCTGAGGAAATGCTCATGTTCTTCGCGATATTCAGCACAAAAGCCGTCTTACCCATGGATGGACGCGCCGCCACGATGATGAAGTCGCCCTTCTGGAAGCCGCTCGTCAGCGCATCAAGGGAAGGAAATCCGCTCGGAAGCCCTGTGATGGACTCCTTGTTCTTGAATTTCCGCGTGATCTCCTGCAACTCATTCTGCACCGCCTCGCCGATCGAGGTGAAATCCGAACGGCGGTCATCCCGCGTCACGGCAAGGATCGTTTTCTCCGCATTGTCCGTGATATCCTCGACATCATCACGCTCCGAGTACGCCTCATCCGTGATGACGCCGGCTGCATCGATCAGCCGCCGGAGCTTCGCCTTGTTTGCGACGATGTCAGCGTGGCGGTCCACCATCTTCGTGGTGGCCACATTCGCCGGCAGATCATTGACGTAGAGGACGCCCCCCACATCATCCAGACGCCCCATGCGCTTCAGCTCTTCCGTCACCGTCAGGATATCCGCCGGCTCGCCCTTGTGCGCCAGATTCAGGATCGCCTGAAATACGATCGCATTCGCTTCGCGGTAGAAATCCGCGGCCGTCAGCTTGTCCTCGGCCGTCATGATCGCGTCCTTGTCGAGCAGCATCGCCCCCAGGACGGACTTCTCCGCATCAATATTCTGTGGCGGAATGCGCGTCACGATCATCGTATCCGTGTCCGGCTTCTTTCCCCAGCCCTCTTTCTTCCAATTTCCCTTCGACTTGTTCTCGTTCTCTGCCATGGTGTTCTCCTTTGCATCAATATTGACTTTATTATACGGTTTCCCTAGTGAAGGAACAAGCGAACAGGTGTGAGTGGTGACTCATGACTCGTGACTAGTAGCCAGAGATTAGGGATTAGAAATCTCAAGTGACTAGTGACTGGGATCCCCCGTAACGTCATCCCGAGCGTAGCCGAGGGATCTCTACTGCACTGCGATAATCAGCACGTATGCACTGAGAAAAACCGATGGCCAGGTGCTGCCTCACATGTGGCAATGAGCGTTCTGCAAGGAGGATCGATGGTTATGCTCGAGATGACGACAGCGCGAAGCGCTATCAAAATTCTGCGACGCTTCATTATTTTTGCGCCGTACCACCATTTCGCATTTCTCATTTCTAATTTCTCATTCAAGCGAAGCTTTCATTCACAATTAAGTGGCAGCACGCCCCACGAGCTAACCCCATTCCTCATTTGATCCTCGTCACCCTGACACGCCCCGTGTACATAGCGACTGTGATTTCCTTCTCATGCTTTCCATCCTTCGTCCGGAGCCGCATGGTATACTTCCCATTTCCTTCCGAGCCCGCGAAGCCATCCTTGCGGAAGACGACATAGAGCCTTCCCCCTGCACGGATATTGGCAGACAGCGTCCCCCGCGGCTGGATGAATTTCACCCCGCGCTTGGTGAGGTACGACACGCGCCCCGCCTCCTCGTCACAATAGAAGGTGACCGACATCGCCGCCATGGTTATATCCTCATGACCGCTTTTCACCAGCATCTGCGCCTCGCGGATCGCCGAAGCCACCTCCTCCGATGCAAGATCGAGCTCTCTCTCCTCCTGCCAGTCCCAGAGCATCGGCACCGCTGCCGCAGAGGCGAGCGCAAAGAGGAAAAGGACGAGCAGCAGCTCAGAGAGAAGAAAGCCCGAGCGATGCGAGAAGGAAAGCCATTCCCACCGTTTCCTGCACCCCATACGCCAAAGCACCTCCGATCGCCAGGAAGGGCACGAAGCGAATCTCCGTCCTTCGCCCCAGCCGTCCCCGCAGAAGCAAAAACGCACACCATAAAAGGGCCGCCAGCGATGTCAGCCATAGAGGAAGAAGGCCATACATCGGCAGCAGCCAAAGCGAAGAGGTCGCGGCCAGAAACACATCCGCAAGCCCCAGAGATCGCTTAGAGATCAGATACAGCAGTCCATAGAGCGCCCCCATTCCTACGCCCGTCAAAAGGCAGAGGAGAAACGCCCCCCTGGAGATCATCAGTAAAGCGCCGCACACCGAAAGAACGAGCGGCCAGCCATCCGACACATACCCCGTCCGCGCATCCTCCAGCGCCGGAAAGAGCAGGAAAAGCAGATAGACCCATCTCGCCCACGAGCCTCCCAGCGCAAGTATCACGCCAAAGCTAAGTCCCAGCATCGCCACGACGCCCCATCCCCGCCGCCCCGCAAAGATCACACCGCTCGTCAGAAGGTCGAACATTCGCATAGGGAGCTCCTTTCGATGTTTAGTGACTGGTGACTAGTGACTGGTGACTAGTGACTGGTGACTAGTGGCTGGTGACTAGTGACTAGTAGCTAGGGATTAGGGATTAGGAGCACCAAGCGACTAGCGACTAGTGACTAAATGCCACCTTCGGGCATCACCATTATTTTTACTTGCGGCGCATTTCGTCATCCTGAGCGGAGTGAAATGTCGGATGTTCGATCATGTAAAGGCGGAACAGTGAGAACTGAGTCGAAGGATCTGGCGCCGCACCACCATTTCGCATTTCTCATTTCTAATTTCTCATTCAAGCAAAACTTTCAAATGGAATCAAAGGGCGAGCCGCTCCACGGGATAACCCTGAGCCCTCATTTCACTCATACCCTCTCTTCTTCCGATAATTCAGCGCCATATCTGCCACGCCGAGATACACCGTGAAGAGCTGCAGGAGAGGGATCCAGATCGAAATAATGACAATGAGCAGACGCAGCCGCTTCACCACCGGATAGATATGCGGCAGCCACCAGAGCGTCGCGATCCCCTGGATCCACAGCACGAAGTAGCACACCGCGCCCACATTGTACGCAAGATCCTTCACCTGCTCGGTGAGCGGCATGTACTGCGTCCCTACAGACAGAAGAAGGAGCAGCAGTACCCAGCGCGGGAAATGCCAGCGCTCCAGCGGAGGAAACTGCGGAAAATCCGTCAGCCCCAGACGGCGGAAAACCACCTTCTCGATCTGCATCACCGCCCAGGCGAGCACCATCGGTGCCATCACCATCGCCGCCGGGATCATCTTTCGGATCGTTTTGATCATTTCCTCCGTCTGCTGATTCACCTGATCCAGCTGATCCCCGGACGCCATGAGACCCGACATCTCCTTCGCCATCCCCTGCATCTGATCCAGCGTACTTCCATACACCTGATCCCAGGGCATCCCCATCATGACCACCGTACCCAGAAGATTCAAAAGCATCGCGAAAAACATCACGACCACGATCGTCCCAAAGGTGCGGAGCGCCGATGCGCGCTTCTGATAGCAGTACGCCATCGCGATCCCTGCGAAGCCGAACATCACCACCAGAAAGAACGCCGTCGTGATCCCGAAGAACGCCGAGTCCAGGATCATGATCCCCGACGTCGCGATCACCGCCCACTTCACACCCTCGCGGATCCCCATGTACGCGATCGGCAGCGGCAGCGAAAGCAGCGCCAGAAGAGAGATCCCCGGCACATAGAAGCCCACCATAGAAAGCACTACGGCGAGTGCCGTACACATTCCCGCCAAGACGACCGCATTCGTGTCGCCCGCTTTGAACTGATTCATAACTACTCCTTTGTGAAATCCTTTTCATAAGACTGGTATATCACCATTCTATCATATTTGGGGGAAAATAAGGAAAAGGGTTAAAGGTTCAGGGTTCCGGGTTAGCTCACAGGGCGTACTGCCTATAGATTGAGCAAAAGAGGTTCAACGGGGTGGTGCGGCGCATTTCGTCATCCTGAGCGAATGCTATCCTCGCATCGTCAGCCTTCCCCTCGAGGGGAAGGTGCCCCGAAGGGGCGGATAGGGCACAGGCGGTATGAAAGACAGATGAGGAAAGTGGAGCGGTGGCGGCACATATGGGAAAACCGTGAGTCCCTCACCGCGAATGACAAAGATTTCTCGCTTCGCTCAAAATGACGATACGGGAGTCTCCTAGTCTCTTAGTCTCCTAGCTCCTAGCTCCTAGCCACACATTTTGCACCCGTAAAACCTGTTCCCCCCTCAACCCGAGCCCACTCCCCCTTCGTATTTTCTCCCACCACATTTCCCAATTTCCTTTCCCCATGTGATATAATAGGGAAAGCGACTATGAACGGCTTTTATTTTTGACATACAATGCAAAAATATTTTTTAGAGCCGGCGACTGCCGGCTCCGACAACTGAATAGGAGGTTCTATCCATTTTGGCAAAAGCAAGATTACAAATCATTCCATTAGGAGGCCTTGGAGAAATCGGGAAGAACATGACTGTATTCCGTTACGGCGACGAAATTATCGTAATCGATGCAGGCATGGCATTCCCAGAAGAAGACATGCTCGGGATCGACATCGTCATCCCTGACTTTTCCTACCTCATCGAACACAAAGACGAGATCAAAGCCATCCTCATCACCCACGGACACGAAGATCACATCGGGTCCCTTTCCTACCTGCTTCGCGAAGTGAACGCCCCGGTCTACGCCACACGCCTCACCTGCGGCCTCATCGAAGGCAAACTCAAAGAAGCACATATCACAAACTACGACCTGCACACCGTCAAACCCGGTGACGAATTCAAAACAGGTCTTTTCAAATTCGGCTTCTTCCACGTCTGCCACTCCATACCGGACTCCTGCGGCATCTACCTGCGCACCCCGGTCGGCACCATCGTCCATACCGGCGACTTCAAATTCGACCACTCTCCGGTCGACGGCGAACTCACCGACATGTACAAGCTCGCCGAGCTCGGCCACAGAGGCGTCCTGTGCCTTCTCGCCGACTCCACGAACGCGCAGAATCCCGGCTACACCCCTTCCGAAGCCATCGTATCCAAGTCCCTCATGAGCGCTTACGCCGATGCCAAAGGCCGCATCATCCTTGCCACCTTCGCATCGAACGTCTCCCGCATCCAGATGGCCGTCGACGCAGCAGTCGCTAACAAAAGAAAAGTCTGCGTCTTCGGTCGCTCCATGGTGAACGTCGTCGGCATCGCCCAAGAACTCGGCTACCTCAAAGCCCCGGAAGGCACCTTCATCGAGCCGGAAGAGCTTGGTCACTACAGAGACGACCGCCTCTGCATCCTGACCACCGGCAGCCAAGGCGAACCGATGGCCGGCCTCTCCCGCATGGCCGACGGCTCCCACCGCCAGGTCCAGATCCACGCAGGCGACACCGTCATCATCTCCGCCTCCCCGATCCCGGGCAATGAGACCAGCGTCGGCCGCACCATCGACAGCCTGATGCGCCTCGGCGCCCACGTCGTCACCAGCACCACCACCCGCGTCCACGTATCCGGCCACGGCTCCCAGGAAGACCTGAAGACCATGCTCTCCCTCGTCAAGCCGAAATACTTCATCCCCGTCCACGGCGAACACCGCATGCTCGTCAGCCACGCAGAACTCGCAGAAAGCCTCGGCGTCGAAAAGAAAAACATCCTGATCGGCGAAAACGGCACCCTCTTCGAATTCACCAGCCGCGGCGGCAAGATCAATCCGCAGCGCGTCCAGGCCGGCCCCGTCTTCGTCGACGGTCTCGGCGTAGGCGACGTAGGAAACATCGTCATCCGCGACCGCCAGCAGCTCGCTCAGGACGGCGTCGTCATCGTCGTCATCGCCCTCGAAAAAGGCAGCAACCAAGTCTTAGCCGGCCCCGACATCGTCTCCCGCGGCTTCGTCTACGTGAGAGACAGCGAAGCCCTCCTGACCGAAGCCAGAGAACGCATCGAGTCCGTCCTTGACCGCTGCGAAGCCGGCAACGTCTCCGAATGGAACGCCATCAAGACCCAGGTGAGAGACGCCCTCGGCAAATACTTCTTCGACCGCACCAAGCGCCGCCCGATGATCTTGACCATCATCCAGGAAGTGAAATAAATGGCAATAAAAAAATCCTTCAGCTCTATGCTGAAGGATTTTTTTGTTGCCTATTTCATCGAGCCGCTCAATGATTCATTGCTGCGTTCCGCCTAATGCTCGATGAAGTTATTTCCAATATTTGGAATTTCTTCTCATTTCGTGCTATAATTCTACCAAAGGAGGTCCACCATCATGATTCTACTCAACCTGACATGCAATAACATCTTCCTATTTCAAAACCTTTCCCTAGATTTCACCTACAACCGCAAACTCAATTATGAGATCGCCCAAAACGATCTCCTCTTTCCTGACTCCAAAATCAAAGTACGAAAAAGCATCATCATTATGGGAGCCAATGCCACCGGAAAAACAACGCTAGGTCGACTGCTTTGCCTCATCTATAACTATCTGATCTGCCGTGATGAAGCCACTGCTGAAATCATTTCTCATAGCATTAACCAGCCAGACAAAGAATCGACTTTTTCCATAGAATTTGCCATTGAAAAAGTAGCCTATCGTCTGCTTGCCACCTTTGATAAAGATGGACTTCTCAAAGAAGAGCTTCGAACATGTCTCATCCAGCCTTCTTACAACATAACTACCCTACGAGAAAAACTTTCGAATGCCGTTCCCATGCAATACGATCGAAATGAATCCAAAGAAGAAATACTCAATGGATTTCGTTCCTATTTACTCCGACTGAAAAAAAATGCATCCATCACTACTCTTTTCCAGAAAGCCATTCGTTTTTGGTTTGCGCTCTCCAGTTTCCATAACGATCCCATCGGACAAAGCGGGCTTTCTCACCTCGATATCCCAATGATTTCTCAAATCCTTCCTACACTAGACAACTCCATAAAAAGCGTCATTCCGCTCATTCCTCAAATTCCTGCCCCAGAAAACGCAGGAGCGCTACAGGTTTCCGAATCGAAAAGCCACTACGATTCCGAAGCCAAATCATATACTATTCTCTTTAAAAACGGAAAATCACAAACCGTCCCCGACGGAAATCTAGGCAACCTGCGAGGTAATCGACTATCACAAGGTACCACGGAAGCCATCCTGTACAGCTCCATCCTCTCCTACTTGAAGCATGCCAAATGTAGCACCATTTACATAGACGAATGCCTATCCCACATGCATTCTGAATTGGAAAAATATCTGATTTGGCTTTCTATCCTACTCAAGGAAAAAGACAGCCAGCTCTTTTTTACAACACACAACGTTGAAATCTGCGACCTGCAACTTCCCACCAATGCCTTCCTGTTCCTCAAACGAAACAAAGAAGGCCTCAACGAAGCCTTCTGGGCCAACACAAAACTCATCAAAAATGACCGCAGTTTCCGCAATTACTACGAAAATGACTATTTCGGCGTTCTCCCAGACTATAGCAGTCTGATTGCTCTTTTGCATAAAGAAGGAGAATAATATGCACAGATATTACATCGTAGAAGGAGAAACCGAAAAAGCCTTCTTGGAATTCCTGAAAGAGACGCACTACATAACCCCTGGAAAAATCCGAATTTTCAACCTAATGCAGCAGACGCTCTCTGACGGCCAAGACTTCCTTTCCGTCAGAAATCCCGAACTCATCGGCATCATCGACACAGATGTCATCCACACTGGCGTCCATGAGCACCTATTATCCAACATAAAGCGCATGCAACATTCAGGTCGAGTCAAAATTCTCATGCAAAACAAAAACTTTGAAGATGAACTGTCTCGACTACTTCAATGCAAACGCTCCCATCTATATGAACGAGTCAAATGTCCCAACAGCACAAAACTTCTAAAGCGAAAACTCTCAAACATGACCCCCGAAGACTATACTAGGCTACTATCCTCTACCGTGAGCCGGAGCCTACTCCTCTACTGTTCCCAGCCAAATGCAGACATACAAGATCTGTTGAAACAAAATCACCTCGAACAAGTCATCATCCCATTTAAACAAATTATGCGATTAAAATAACAAGGAACATCCATTCCTAACAGAAACCAATATCAAAAAATCTCCCGACATCGTTCAAAACGCATCAGGAGATTTTTTATTCAAAGAACATCTAGACTTAACGCAGGGATTACTTTTTCACTAACATTCCCGCAAAAAGCAACGCCTCACCGATCCTGCTGTACCATCCAGCGTGCCACTGTCCGCGCCGCCTCGATCTCCTTCTTGAATTCCTCATTCGACAGCGCCTTCTCCTCCCCGATTTCTCCATTTTCGATGAAGAGCCGATGATTGAAAGCCCGCTTCGACTGCATCAAAGGAGGCAGGAGCGACGTATACGTCGTGCCCTGCGGCGCGATGAGTTCTGCCAGCGTCGGTGCGATCTGGAGATGGCTACCCGCCGCCCCCTGCAAAAGATCCTTCGGCACACCCTCCCCATAGAAATAGCAAGGCACACCGCTTTGCGCCCATAGCGACACATCCGCAGCGAAATTGAAACGCTCCGCATGATCCCCCGTCACTACAAAGAGTGTCGACGGGGCATCCTTCTTTACCTCACGGATGAATTTCCCCATCACCTGATCCGCATACCAGATATGCCCCAGCTGATCGATTGTCGCCTTATCCCTCGGGATAGACGGCGGCAGCTTCTCCGTCACCTCCACCCGCGGGAACCCCTTCGCATCCACATCATACGCAAAAGGCGGATGATTGCTCGTCGTCAGGATGAAATAGAACGTATCCTCCGACTCCTTCTGCATCCGCTCCCGAATCACATCGAAAAGCGCCCCGTCCGGCGCGCCCCACGACGAACTCTCCCCCTGCTCAGGGAGCTCATCCGCGCAGTGGAACTCGTCGAACCCTTCACGCAGCGTGAAATGCTCTAGATCCTGCCAGCTCCGAAGACCACCATACCAGAAAACCGTCCGGTACCCCAGCCGCTTCATCGTCTCACCGATTGCAAAAGGCGACGCCTTCCCCTTGAGCCCCATCGTATAATTCACATACAGCCCCACATCCGGCAGTCCCGTCAGGAAACCATTCAGCGACGTCATCGTCCCATTCCCATTAGACAGGAAATGATACGTATACGCTCCCTCCTTCTCCAGCCACTCTCCCGTCTGTGCCAGTCCCAACGACCGATACTCCGGCAAAAGCGGCCACAGCGCATAGTTCTCCCCCAAGATCACCACCACATGCCTCGGACGCTTCGCCAAAGCCTCCGCCTGACTCTGCCGCGAAAACGCTGCATCCAGCGAATCCGCCTTCGGATCCCCGCCGAGACAAACCACCGCCTGCTTCAGCTCCTCATCAGAAATCGGACGATTTGCCCGGCTCTTCGCCCGCTTATGCGTGATATACGCCCGATACAGCGCCTGCCCATCATCCAGCACCGCCTCATTCAAGACCACGTACCGCGTGCGAGCCGCACTCTCCCACGGCACCCCGTCATCCGAGTGAAACGCCCCGCCGAAGCGGCAGAAAATTGCAAAGACTGGCAAGAAAAGCGCGGTAGCAACCACCCACGCACGCACATGCCGCTCTGGAAGCCAAACATTCGTCCCCCCCCCAGAACCTTCAGCCAGAGCCAAACAAAGAACGTCATAAGTACGCACGCACCCAAAAGCCGCGGCCACAGCGCATACTGTTGCACCGCCGTATCAAAGATCGCCCACTTGTCATCCTTCATGCCATTGAACAGCATGATATTGAACCCCTGATGAAAAATCTCATAATACGGAATGCGCGCCATAAAGAGGAACGTCATCAAAGAAATTTCGACACTCCCCAGCACCTTTCGGATACCTGCCACCGGCCACTTCGAGTAAAACGCATACGGGATCGTAGCGAAAAGAAACGGGAACGCCACCAAGAACGCCGTCGTCTTGAGACTGATCCGCGCCCCCAACCAGAGCGCGGTCAAAATATCCCCCACTCCGGCGCTCCCCATCTGCCCCGCGTAAATCGCAAGAAATGCGATGCGGAAAAGCATGAGAAGAAGATAGATATAAAGAAACAGCTTCGCATCCTGCTGCAGAGACTTTAAGAAACGCATCAGATTACCTCGCAAATCATATATGGAATTAGATAATATCTCCGTTTAGTCGAAGCACCTCTATTGCATAATAATATTTCTTTTCCATGCATAATCTCATTACGATATAGGGAAATACTGATTGAATCGTTATTAGATTATACTCCTGTATTTTCATACAGCACAAAGAATAATACGACGAGAATAGCAAGGCTATTTAAGGGGGGATTATGTATGACGCAGTGTTGCATGAAAATACTTGTGAAACCGAATTCTGCAATTTAATCAGCATTTCCCTAGCCAATTGCCTCCTATTTCAGCCCAACGCACTGAGGATACGCTTCTGTTATATAAAATAAACTGGTACTCACGACATAGCCTGCGCCGCTATTCATATATACATCGTACTCTCTTTCTAAAAGTTTCTGCATCTCCTTCTCACCCACTACAGAGTCCTCTCCACTCTGCACATGCTTTTCATACTCTTTTTCTAAGCACTGTATTTCCTGCCCATTCATCAGTTCTCCCCCATCTTTATTAGAAGCAATAAAGAAAGCCTTTTTCAAATGCCAACGGATCAGCCTAACCAATACCGCTCGGTCATAAGCCGTAACCTCATTTTCTCCCTCCTGTGCGCTTCGCCTTTTATAAGTTTTCTGCCTCACCTCTTCTTTGGTAAATCTCCGTTCCAGAAAAGTTTCCCAATCAGCATTCTCCAGCTCATGTTTTGAAACATGAAGTAACGCCTCAACCATAGGATAGCTCAAATACAACTTTCCGTGCTCCGTAGATTCAGAAAAGAACTCAAGCAATTTATTGAAGCGCCGAAAGGCCTCCTCTGGGTGATTTCTGAAATACGAATCCTGCGGATCAAAGTCAAAAATCAGCAAAATATCCGTATATTGATCCTGTAAAATTCGCTTTTCATCCTCTGTCTGAGCCCTTTCAACAAGCATCAGCTGTAAATCCAGCGAATTCCATCCATCTTCATACCCTTGGCTTTCTCTTTCCAGACATTGATACAACTTGTAAATATTCGTTCCATACGAAACGACTTCTACATCCTGTGGCAAAAAGCCAAGCGCTTTTACTCGAGCAAAAATTTTTGGTTCCTTATCAACGCCCTCACAAATAATCAAAACCTTCTTAGCCATCAAACTCACCACTCACATATAAACACTCCAGATTATTTCCCTCTCGGAGCTCCCTTCTCGTAGAATCGGAAAGTGACTTGATTTTGCCATTGTTTACGATAAAACTACAATCTGGTCGAATGATTTTATTTGTCAAAAGATTGATATTGTGCGTCGTCAACAGAGCCTGACCATCAAAATTTTTGATCAAGTAACGTAAAATCTTTTCCGACAAAGCATAATGATAAAAAGCATCAAATTCATCAATAAAAACAAACTTAATTCCTCGCTTATGTTTCAGCCAGTAATAAAACAGACTCAAAGTACGCGTCCCACTAGAAGCCACCACATTCAGCGGCAATGGATTTTCGTAATTCAAATAAAGCAAAGAACGACCATCTGGCCCCTGAATCGCTTTCAATTTTCCGTCTATTCCACTAAACGTCTGCAAGAAGTGTTCAAAATCAGATACCAAATTCTGTTTGACAATATAGTCGTAAATATCTTCTCGACTATTCGATAAGCCAATATATCTATTATTAATGTCATTTCGCTGGAACCACAACATGCCATTCACGAAATCTCTAAACTCCGCCATCACTGAATGTGGCGACGAAATCATATTGTTAAAAATATACTTCACCGCGGATAACTCAGACGGTGCTGATGCCCAATTCACTTTCCCAAACTTATAAGTTTCCGAGAAATCCAGATCGATAAAAATAGGTTCCTTCCGTGACCAGCGCAAAACCTCCTGCCCATCAATTTTTAATTCTTCACCATACAATAAATGATGTGAACCCTTTTGATAGTTATAGGAAATGCAATGCCCATTCCCCAGCAAAAATTCGTATGAAAAAGCAGCCATCTCATCTGGCGAATCCGCTTTCAAATAGTATGTATAAAACTCTTCTCCTGAATTCATATCTGTCAAATGGGCAATAATGTCAAAAATGGCAAGTCCCAAATTCGTTTTTCCAGAAGCATTTCGTCCATATATAATAGCATCTTTCACTAATCCATTCTTTGTGCATTCCGTATTAAACGCATAATCACGAACATTGGCAAAATCCAATGTTAAATGTTGAAACTGCTTGAAGCCATGCACTTCAAATCTTTTGAGCATATTCCATCACCCCTCTCCTCAGAGTATACCAAAAAAAGCGGATGCCGTAAAGTTTTTACGGCATCCGCTTGCTCATCTGTTTTCTTTATGAAATCCAACAATTTCTACTAAATCATTGCTAAAAAAACAAAGCATACCATTTTCATCATTCTTTTTTGCATCCTGCTGGATAGATTTTAGAAATCGCATAGCTTATAAGTCCTTTGCAGTCTTATTTGATAATATAATTTCCAATGTTTTCAGCAGATTGTGACAATCTAAATGGCTGGTTGCGTATGCTCGTCCCGATTCTCCACATATTGCTCTTTGCTTTGGATCTCGCAACAAACGTATAATCTCTTTGGCAAATGTCTGGTAATCAAATTTATCAACCAACACTCCTGATTTACTTGGAAGGACTAAGTCTTCATTGCCTCCAATTTTAGAAGCAACGCACGGAAGCCCTGAAGAAATTGCTTCCATCAATGTAGTGGATAAGCCTTCAAATTCAGAAGGGAAAAAATACAAATCCGACATTTTATAATAATCGTCCGTCTTGTCCACTTCTCCAGTAACAATTATACTATTGTCCTCTTGTTTACCTACCATCTTTATCTCACTTACTAGTTCTTTCAAGCCGCCACCAACGACTAATAATTTAGCTTCAGGGACTTGCTTATGCACGATTTTCCAAGCTTGTAGCATCACCTTAATCCCCTTATTGGGAACAATGCGCGCACAAAATAAAATAATCGGGCAGCCTTCTGGCAATTTATATGTTTCTCTTAGTTTTCTTTTCTTATCAGAATTAACAGGATAAAAACGATTTACCGTATCTACACCTTGCGGCAAGACATGTATTTTTCCTTTTTCTATTCCTACTTTTTCCTGTAGGCCTTGCGCTATTTCCTGACTAATTGCAATGTATTGATCACACTGTGCAAATATTTTATTTCTCCATCCCGAAGAGCTATCAAAAATTTCAACCTTACTGGTCAACACCAATGTCGTTGGTATATGTTGTATATATTTTGCTATTAAAATTGCCCAGACGGAAAACTTCGGTGTTCCTAAAATATAAATACAATCCGTATCACTATGTGAAGAAAATAATCTAATAGCACATTCTAACCACCTAAACGGATCATGAAGTCGCACAACATCAATATTATCTATACGCTCACGACCTTTGGTTTCCAATCGATTTTTTTTCGTCATTACATAAACGGAATTCCCATCTTCTATCAATAACTTAGCATGATTTTCAGCATGAAATTCTGCTCCGCTTTTATTCGGTACGCCTGATTTATCAAACCGCGTTCCCACCGCATAGTTTTTTATAAAGATTCCAATTTTCATCTACATCCACCTTGCAATCATACCCCAAATTCAAATGATAATAATGCTCTAACACTTTAATATTATACTTCCACTCACTTGCCGTTTTGCAAACAAATATTTGGATGCCGCACACCCCATACTGTTAGCGAAATTAAGTCTGAAGACTTTTCACGCAACCGTAAATCTGCCGGCTTATACTTTTCCGTTCCCTTTGCATCTGCCGCCTTAACTTTTTCAACCAAACCAGACGACACCTCTCCCAATTCATCCGATGTTATCCATTGCTTAGGGGTAGCAAGTCCTTCCGGTTGTGTCTTTGTCAGCGAAGGATACAGCGAATAATATACAAATCCCTTCGGAGCAATCATTTCCAATATTGTCGGCATGATATTCAGATGAGTTCCAACTGTCCCCCCTGCAAAGAAATCCTGCGTAATTTCGCGGTGATGCATGAGAAGCGGTGTGCAATACAATTCACGGTACATATAATCACGCGGAACCAGCGAGGAATTAGCCAAATTACCATACAAAGCCGAATGATCCCCCGTATAAATGAACAGTGCATCTGGATAAACCGCCTGCATATCTGCTATAAACTTTTGCACAGCATGATCTGCATAAGAAGCCGTACTCAACGCTTTCCTTCGTTCCTGATCTTCGCGAATATCCGCTTCTGTATCTTTCAACATATCATCCGTATCAATGCCCAATACTTTGTCTGGAATTTTATACGGTCCATGATTAGAAGTTGTATAAATGAAATGAAAGGTCGGCTCTTGAATTTTCTTCATCAATTCAGCCGCCTTCTCCAAGAAAACATGATCATATACACCAACCCAGGTTCTTGGCGCTTTTACCCCGCAAAACTCCGTAGCACTACGAACCTCATCGAATCCCTGCGCCTTGGCAAAATGGTTGAAATTCCCATTGGACGCATTGCCACCATACCAGTAAATCGTCCGATAGCCAAGTTTCTTAATCTGCCCCGCGAATGAAGTTAGCAATTCTCCTTTCCAAAAAGATTCCATTTCATTGAGCTCAAGCTGCGCATCATAGATACCACTCATCAGCGACACAATAGAAGGTCTTGAAACATTCCCTGCTGGCAAAAAATTCTTTAAATAAGCGGTATGTGGATCTTGTATCCATTTCTTTGTCGCATCTAAAACATGGAGCCTACTATACAATGGGTCTAATGCCCACTGTGGCACACTTTCACCAACGATAAAGAAAATTTGAGACGGTTTATTTATCACCGCTCCCTGTGCTACATGTTTAAAATATTTTAATGGATTTTCGTCTACTTTCCAACATGACTCCGCGGGGAGGAGACGCCTCACTGACATTTGAAGTTCTTCATCATTTTGCTGCACTTCCTCGGCCAACGGTTTACGCCGCACCCATTTCAGTGCAATCAAATCATCTATACAAGCACGCGCTAAAAAGGCATCCTCTTTTACGATAGAAGGAATGGTATCCCATTCAGGCTTATTACGATGTTTCAGCGTGCCACCAAAACGAACCCACTGAAACCCTACAATTGAAATAAGAACAATCAATACATCAAAGCCATATTGTACTGTAGCGGAAGAAAAAAGTGGATAAGAAAATGATGGTAATTGTTGAAATAGCCATTCCCACCCAATCATAAAAGCCAAGTATGGGATGTATCCCAAAAGAATCCATACTCCATGATGCTGATGAAAGAATACATCAAGAAGATTATGCTTTTCCGCATGCTTTCCCATATGCAGAAGATAATTAAAAGTATCATGAAAATGGTAGTAGAAAATCATCTTGCCAGCAAAAGCCGCATAAAGAATTACCCCATAAGCACAACCAATAAAAAGCCTTAATTCTAGTCCATACTGGCGAAAAAAATCAAAAAATATCGATGGAATAGACACCAGAAGCATCGATGCCAAAAACATATATGCATTAAAGTCCATTCCCCACCAAAAGCCATATTCGAAGCACTTACAAATAGCTTTCCAATGCCCTTCAAGCGAAGGATAAGGCTGATATACTTTTACAAAGATCAGCCGAAAAATGGCGCAAAGAATCGGAAAAACGAAAAAGAGCTTTATGTCCGACTGTATACCATAGAAAAAATAATCCATCATTGCCTCCCCCCTAAATATATCTTTCGCGAAGTAAATGCAAAACTGATAACTAGCAAAACACCAACAGCATACCGCAAAATACCTGGCATAAAAATTAACATTTCAATGCCATCAACTACTTTAAGGAAACACTGATTAAATCGCAGAGTTCAATTTAATCAGTGTTTCTTTAACTATCCAGCATGGTAGATTTATCATGCAACTGAATCATTATCGCCAAGATAAACCACAATGTGCGAATAACAGATGACAATCGATAGGTTGGTTGAAAAGCGCCAAAAAGGACAATCGTCGCCAGAAAAGCGACGAAAAATATCAAATCACATGGATTATGATTTTTCAGCCATCGCTTAGCTGAAGTGAATAGAAAATATCCGATAAAATATAAGAATGCTCCAAATCCAATTATTCCCGTTTCTCCTAAAAGTTGCATATAATTGCTATGTGCATGTGGCAAATTCTGCTTTTCTTCAGGTAACTGATACTGACTCCGATAATAACGATTCCAATTATTTAACCCCACACCGTTAACCGGGTAATCCAAAAACATATTAACACTGGACTTCCAAGCACGAATACGGTCCACATTTGAAATATTTGTAGTTGTGTTTAGTGTTGTAGATAAACGAGCCGTGTATTTAGGACTGCAAAAGATTGGCGCAGCTATTAATATAAGAATGGACAGACAGATAACCGCAACCTTTTTACTTCTTTTCATATAAAAGAAAAGGTAGCGTGGAGCTACCATAGCACTGACTAAAAAAGCACCACGACTAAAACAACAAAATAATCCTACAATAGAAAACACAATTCCTAACAAGGCGAATCGCTTAATCCATCGCTCAAAGTTATTGTCTAAGACAATAACAGCAGACATAATAAGCACCATGCAAATAATAGCGGCTAAATCTAAATAATCCCCATGAAATCCTCGGCCGCGTTGCCAATGCAGCACCAAAAACTGATAGCATGCAGTAAAACAATCTAGGGAATAAACAACAAAAAAAGCAGCCAAGATTTTAAGAAGATACTCTCGTTTTTTTACAAAGGCAACAATAAGTATAAACACCATAAAGCGCCATACCCATGTACCCAAAAAGTTTTGGAGGACATATAGTCTATTATCTACATCAACAATGGATAAAAGGGTTGCAAAGAAAAACAGGTATGCAACTTTTATATACTTCGAAGATATATCACTGAGCTGCAGCCGTCTTCCATTTTTCCACCATAAAAACAGAGCTAAAACCGTCGCCAAAGCCAATGAAATCTGAGAGGCTGCCGTAGCCAATCTGGTCAAACAAACACCTAGCCCCAAAAGGAGTGCCATTACCATTTCCCATTTTTCGCCGCTTCTATAATATAAGTAATTATCTTCCTTAGTCAATTTGTACCTTTCCTTTTTGCGATTGTTATTACTTCTTATTTTCTTTACAACCAACCAGCAAGCATGAGATTTCTGCCATTTATTTATAATCTGAAATGATTTATTCGCCAATATTTAAAATGTCCGAGGCAATATACGTTTGTGCACCGCATTATTAACATTCAGAACAATTTTGCTCTGGTAGCTTTTATTTCTTACGCATCAACAGTCTAAGCTGCTCGTCTAATTTGCTCGCCAAAACGTCGTAATTGAACATGGTGCGGGCATATTGTTGGCACCCCTCCGTGTGCTGCTAATTTCGAATCCTGCATTTTTTAGCTAATGCCTCCGCCAAAGCATTCGCATCCGATGAGACAATCGTCCCGCACTTTTCATAATTGGTGGTATCATCCGCAAAACTGCTGTACCTTGTAATCACCGGATAGGCGCCAAAATACATAGCTTCCAGCCTCGCTATGCCTGCGCCTTCTGTTCTGCCTTCTGTTCTGCTGGTCATGCAAATGATTTTCGCTCTTTTATAATAAGAGTAAAGCTGATCCCGATCCATAATCCCCCCAGTCAAAATAATCTTGTCCGCCAAGTAAGGCTTTGATGATCTGGCAGCTTCCACGTATTGATAAAATGCATCCGTGTACGGACCCACAAAATAGAATCTCCATGTGTCCACAATATCGCGGGGTAATTTTGGAATCGCATCCACCAAAAGCTCATTGTTCTTTACGTGCAGTCCAATTCGCCCAGAAGCCAAGACTATATTTTCTTTTTCTTGCTTCTCAACCAACGCGGTATTTACATTCAGCAAAGATACTCCATTAGGCAGATATGCAATTCTATTTTTAAATACAGCTGTTTTGGATAGTGCGTCAAAATATCCCTTCGTTTCTACCGTAAACCAGTCCACATAGGAGCTTTTCAACTTTTCAAAATAATTTTTGAGCGTGATCCCAAATCTATGATTGACGAAATGTGAAAAGCCACCTATCCCCATATCAAGTTTACTATATACAATAATATTGGGATTTGCTTTTTTAGCTAACCGAGCAAGTTTCCAAGTAGTGCTACCATAATTAAAAAGCATGAGAACGTCCAACTCTTTTGCATGTTTCTGCACCCAATTTTTGGCTAATTCTTTCTGGTCTTTTCCATGAATAGCATTTCCAATGCAGATAGGTTCTACATACTTTTGAAACTCCTCATTCCAGTTTTCCGTAAAATATGTTGTATTAAAACATAAGTATTTACCCCCCCAATTATAATTTTTGGCCAATTTATATAAAAACATCCCAACATCTTTATATATCATCCAAGGATTATCAGAATCATCAAACTTAATCAAAGCAATCTGCTTCATAAAAGCACCTCTTTTTAACCATTCCTTTCATACTGCTGCAGCAAACTCTCCCAAAGATTCCAGATTTTCTCAGGTGCATACGCTCGCATCGACGCACGTGCCTGTTTTCCCATGGTTATTCTCAATTCCGTATTTTTCATTAACTTGGTCAGTTTATCAGCTAGATCATCTATCCCGTCTTCACAGAGATACCCATTCTCCCCGTCTCGAATCAACTCATTCACTGCACTACAATTTTTATAGCCAACAGCAGGAAGCCCCATGCTCATGGCTTCTCCTAAAGACAAGCCAAAACCCTCATAGGCGCTGGTAATGGTAAAGATGTCTCCGCTTTTCAATACAGCCGGTACGTCATTGGTCGTTCCTTTCAATAAGGCTTGATTTTCTAAGCCGTTTTTCTTGATCAAAATCTGCAGCTCTTTGTAATAAGCCTTGCCGTCAACAGCTCCCCAAAGCTCGACTATCCAATTTGGAAAATCTTTTGCCAAACCCGCAAATGCCTCAATCAGCAAATGAGGGCGCTTGTGCCCTTTCGCCAATCTGCCCATAAAGATAATCTTGTAGTGGTCTTTCTTCGCGGTCAAATCCGCCTGTTCCTTATACTGTGGAATGGCATTCCCAATGACTACCGTTTTTACATTTTTCAAATGCTCTTTCAATGGGCGTTCAAAGGAAGGTAATAGTACCTGACAAACGGCGCTCTTCTCCAGAGCAGGCAATTCATCCTTCGGATAAATAGTAAAATAGTCCGATGTCGGTCCATGACTCATACTGACCACAGGAATCTTTGTTTTCAAGTCACACAGAAGCATTTTACTGGCTGCCGGCTGAAAAGAAACGATCACATCCGGCTTGACCGTATCCAACACATCCTGCAGGTTATCCAGCAAAAAGGCCGCAGCGAAATCATCATTAACGGTTCTTGCCTTCTGTTTATCGAAGGTCCGATAAAATTCTCGTTTGATTTTTAAGTACCATGGATAAGAGATAGATTGTCCCTTATAGTGACGAATATCGTAAAGAGGAATTTCGAAATCAATCGGATAATAGAAATCACCCGTCTGTACATCACTATATACCAAGGCGACCTGATGCCCCCGTTTTTTCATCTGATTGGCAAAGTTGCATGTCACCTTTGCCATACCACCGCTATCCCCCACCATTTTGGTCAGATTCGCCAATAATATATTCATAGGTCCCTACCTTCCTTGCAGAAGTAATCCTTTTATCTCAAAATGCCCTGAATCAGTTTATCCTGCCCATATACGTGGTTCGCCTCATCCAGCCCCTGCTGATATACCGCTGTATTTTTCACCAGGTCTTCGATAAATTCTTCCAGCTGTCGCGAAAAGGCTTCCACCGAGCTGAGATCGATGGCCTTGCCGACGTTAAAATGCTGCAGCACTTCCGGATTTAATTCCGGAGACTGCAGGACAGGTTTATAGAATCCGATCGCAGTAAACAGCATAGCGCCCCAATGATACCGATAACGTTCTGCTGCATAGGGCATCATGATTGCATCTACCCCGAGCAGCGCCTTCTGCCATTCGACACCAATCAGGTTTTTGTGCCAGAAGGTGATATTCGTATAGTCTTTGTACTCTCGGGCAAACTGCTCGAAGATCTCCCCATCCTCTGGCTTTGCCGTCGCTCCCTGTACAATAAGTTCTACTGGTACAGAAAACTTTGCTTTGGTGAAAGCGTCGAGGAAAAAGCCCAGATTCTTTTCTTTGCGGAACTGCCCAAAGAAGCCAATTTTGATTGGCGGTGTAAACAACAACTTTTTATTGACGGGCAACTCCCACGGTTTGAATATCGGCGGTGCAATCAAATCCACATTCTTTAAACCACTATTTTTGAAATCATTACGCAGTGTGATAACCTTCAGATGAATTTGCTGGTACCGCGCTACTTTGCGTGCCTGTTTTTCAAACTTCGGCTGCTCTTTCGGGTTGATTCCATGGAAAATCATATAGACAGGTACAGGACAACTCTTGAGGTCGCTCCGAAGCACGGTACGAATGTAGCGCCAGGTGCCCGTCGGTATGATGATAGCATCGCAAAGATGCGCTCCGGCTTTCTGGCATGCCGAATTAAACCACGCCACACGGCGGCGTTCTCTGCGCAGTGATAAAAACAATTTCCTCAGCTTGCCAGCGCCGGCATAGGTGACGACTTCTCCTCCATCCAGATATTCTACATCGCAGTGATAATCCAGCTTGAAAGGGAAATGCTCTGGAACGAAGAAGACCGGCTCGTGTCCCTGTTTCTTCAGTTCTTCCACCAGAATGCGGTCAAACTCGACCTCATGCCCCGCCGGCATGACGATAGATTCTAATATGGCAATACGCATAACGTGCTCCTATAAACGACCATCTTCATCATGATACAGGAAATACAGTTTGAGGTATTTATTCATCGTATAAAAGTAGTGATTTGTCGAAAGAATCCAGCCCATCTTGCCATCTAAAAAGCCCAGATTTAAAACATATACTTTGAAGAAAGCCCAAAATGGACGCAAGACTATATCTAGGAAAAAGTTACATTTCTTCCCGTTTTTCTTATATTTTGCCGCCGCCAGCGTCGTATAATTATTAAGCTTATTTAACTGGTGATTCCAAGAATCATACGTATAGTGATACATCACTCCATGAAGCTTTTCATTTGGATATGGTGCTATGATCTGCGGATGTACATAGCCTTCCACATAGGATCCCTTGGCGGGGAAAAGGCGGTTCACATAATCCGGCCTCAATACGCCATGCGTTGCATGATGATGATAAAAGCGATTTTCCCTCTTTATCCAATAAGCCTTTTGTTCTCCGGTCTCTACTACAGAACGGATTTCTTTCGCCAAAGGATCGGAAATACGCTCATCTGCATCAACAAAAAGCACCCACTCATACTTGGCATTTTGAATAGCAAATGTCTGCTGTGCTCCCCAGTCACCATTCATACTATGCTGTATAACTCGTGCTCCCAATTTCTCTGCAATGGCTTTAGTTTTATCCGTGCTAAAATCATCAATCACTAAAATATCATCCACAAAAGATAACGTCTCAATACACGCCTTAATATTTCGTTCTTCATTTTTTGCCAGAATCAGCGCTGAAATTTTCACCATAATAATCCTCTTATTTCAACCAAAGCATTTATTCCGATAGTCCATGAACGCTTTCTGCTACGGACGTATCTACCTCATCGAGCAAGGCATAACGCTTGCGGTAGTAGTTTCTCTTTCTCGTCGGGATCTCTTCCATGGTCTTTCTGGCTTCTGTCATCGGGAGCTCATAGAAGCGTTTGTCCTCGCAGGGATGACCGCCGGACTCTTCCCAGAAATCACTGAAACTGGTCTTCAGCTTCTTCTCCATGCGCATGTGGGTATTTGCATAGTAACCGTAGTTCGTCACAGCATAGATATGCACAAGGCCGAGCGCTTTCGCGACTTCCTGCGTCACGTGAAGGATGAAATTCTTCGTACGATAGGAGTGACAACGGCGAGTGACTTTTTTGACCAGATCCTTCGCGTTCTCTACATTCGGTCCCTGCATCGCACCGATCCAGAGCGACATGTCTCCTTTTTTATCTGGCGATATCCAGAACATGATCCGGTAAAGCATGACATCATCCAGATGCAGTACAACGGAAAGAAGTCCTTCTTTCCGTTCCCCTGGATTGAAGGAAAGCTCAAAGCGCAGACTTCCGATTTCATCCTTCCTTTCCCAAAGCGTGTATGGTTTCTCCCCATACAGTCCCAGGAAAACGTCTTTCTTGAAGTACTTCTCCATAAAACCCATATGCTGTTCCAAGATCTTCGCGCGTTCATCAAAGGTTGACTTGTTATAGAAAAAGGCGCGCGTCGGCTGTTCGTAGACGAATGGGTACTCTTCGGCGACCTTTGCCAGCAGTTCATTCTGGTGGAAAAACTGATGAATCTTCTTCATGCGGCCATTATTCAAAAGGCAGCGCGCGACGAAGACGACGCAGCGCTTCACTTCGCGCGGATTTTCCATATTGTAAATCTTTTTCCCTAATTCGATATAGTCCAACTTGTCATCATCCTTTGGTATTCTCTGCCTGTAGGCAGACTATTGCTATTTTATCTTTCTAAATTTTACTCTATCCTATCTAGAATGGCAAATAAAAAAGCCTCACCTTTTTCGGCGAGGCTTTTATTTCTCTTTTTAGAGTTTTAAGGAAGCTCTGATTAAACCGCAGTGTCTGACTCACTCAGCATGTATTTTCATGCTCAGACAACGATTGAATCAGTATTTTCTTAAAAGGACAAGCGTTTACTTCTTATACTTGAAATATCCGCCCTGGTCGAGGAAGTCTACGTACTCTTTGACGGCCTGTTCCATATCGGTGAATCCTTCGTCGTAGCCGGCTGCGAGGAGGTTCGTGAGATCGGCTTCGGTGAAATTCTGGTATTTCCCTTTCAGAACTTCCGGGAAGTCAACGTACTCGATCTCGCCTTTGCCCATGGCCTTGATGATGGCATTTGCTACTTCATTGTAGCTCTGCGCATGGCCGGGGCCACAGTTGTAGATGCCGGAGGGGCCTTTGTGCTGCCAGAACCAGAGGTTCACTTTGACAACGTCTTTGACGTAGACGAAGTCGCGGCGCTGCTCGCCGTCGCCTACAGGTTTTCCCTGAATGTCGCCCCAGCCACGGAAGAGGCGGGCTTTGCCGGTGGCGTTGATCTGGTTATAGAGCTGGTAGTGAATGGAGGCCATCTTGCCTTTGTGGTGTTCCTGCGGGCCGTAGACGTTGAAGTATTTGAGACCGACGACCTGACTCTGGGCTTTCGGCATGACCTGACGGACGTAGCGGTCGAAGGCGAGCTTGGAGAAAGCGTAGGGATTCAGCGCGTCTTCGCATTCGTCACCTTCGCGGAAGCCGTGTTCACCGCCGCCGTAGGTGGAGGCGGAGGAGGCGTACATCATGGGGATGCGGTGACGCAGGCAGAAGTGCAGAAGAGACTTGGAATATTCGTAGTTCGTGCGCATCATGTAGTTCACGTCGTAGACCATGGTGTCGGAGCAGGCGCCTTCATGGAAAACAACGTCGACGTCAGTGCCGTCGAAGCGGTCGCTCTCGATGGCTTCGAGAAAATCGTCCTTGTGCTGATAGTCGAGGAATTCGAGTCCACGAAGGTTTTTGTAGTTGAGGCCGTCTTTCAGATCGTCGACGATCAGGATGTCGCTGCGTCCCTGACGGTTCAATGTTTTGACAATGTTGCTGCCGATGAATCCGGCACCACCTGTGACAATAATCATATGTGTGTTCCTCCTTGTAAATAGTAGATAGGGATGAGTGCATCAAGGATCAGGAGTGACTGGTAACTGGGCGCGAGCCCGCGGGCAATGGCTAGCAAAGCCAGCCTCCGCCCCTTCGGGGCACCTCCTTCCAGAGGAAGGAGGGAGAAGCCAGAATGGCAAGCATCGCCCGCTTTATACTCAGCGCGTGGCACTGCACCGCCATTTCTCATTCGAGCAGAGCTTTCATTCGCAGTCAAAGGGCTAACCCTCTTAAACCGGTTAAAACCTATTTCTCTTTCTTGAGCGCCGCTATGAGTTCTTCCTGACTGACGGCGTAGGTGCCGAGCTTAGCGACTACGACACCGGCGGCGAGGTTCGCGAGGTAGGCACTGTCCCGCGGGGCAAGACCGCCGGCGATGCCCATGGCGAAGACGGCGATAACGGTGTCACCGGCGCCGGAGACGTCGAAGACTTCCTGCGCTTTGGTGGGGATGTGCTCGATTTCTTCCTCTCTGACAAGGGAGAGACCGGCTTCGGAGCGGGTGACGATGATGTTGCCGAGGTGGAATTTCTTCATCACAGTGCGGGCTGCTTGTTCGACGAGCGCGTCTTCATTGCGGATAGGATCGGTGAGAACGGCGTTGATTTCCTTGAGGTTCGGCGTGATGTAGTCCGCACCGGCGTACTTCATCCAGTTCGTCCCTTTCGGGTCGACGATGACAGGCACGTGGTGCGCCTTGCAGGCAGCGATGATGGCCTGGCAGTTTTCTTTCGTGCAGACGCCTTTGCCGTAGTCGGAAATAATGAGGCAGTCCAGGCCTTCTTGGAGCTTTTGCTGGATGTAATCCAGAAAACGGGCAGCGTCGTCCCCTGTGATGGGCGCAGATTCTTCAAAGTCGAGCCGGAGCATCTGCTGATGCCCGCCGATGATGCGGAGTTTCGTCGTGGTCGGACGGTCGGTCTTGATGAGACCTTCGCAGGCGATGCCTCTCTTGTGAAATTTCTCCAGCAGGCTTTTGCAGTGGTAGTCATCGCCCACGAAACCAGCAATGGAAGTCTGGCAGCCGAGGCGCGCTAAGTTGTGCGCCACATTCGCCGCACCGCCGAGTGTCTCCATTTCCGAGCGTACGTGCGCGATCGGCACAGGGGCTTCCGGGGAAATGCGGGTGACTTCGCTGTAGTAGTATTTGTCGAGCATGACGTCACCTGCAACGAGGATGCGGCAGCGCGCGGTATGCTCATTCACAAAGTCGTAAAGTTCTTTCTGTTTCATAATGTCCTCTCACAGCGCGATGATGCGGCACTGGTGGTTTCCGCGCTCTCTGGGCAGTTCGCGCGCGGACTTGCCGCCGTAGCGGGCCAGTAGTTCTTCGCTGTATTTCATCACGACATCGACGGGGATGTGTTTCATGCAGGCCATGTGGTCCTCGCCTTTTTTCGGGCAGTCGTGGATACCGCAGGGGTGGCAGGACTCCGGCGTCTTGATGACAATGTCTTTGCCATCATAGGGGTAGAAGGTCGGCACCGGGCTCGCGCCGAACATGGTGACGATCGGTACATTCATCGCGACGCCGACGTGCATCGGGCCGGAATCGGTCGTCAGAAAGAGGCAGCAGCGGCGAAGCAGCCCCGCCAGCACGGTAAGGCTGACTTTTCCGGTGAAGACATGTACCTTCGGACTGTCTTTTCCTTTCATTTTCTCTATGCATGCCTTGACGATCGCCACATCTGTCGGACCACCCAGAAAGGCGATGTGATAGCCCTCTTCAATGAAACGGTCAGCACACTCGGCAAAGTAGGCATCGATCCAGCGCTTCGTCATCCAGCTTGCACCGATATTGAAGGCGATGACGCGATCGTCCTCAGCAAATTCTTTCTGCCAGAGGTCGGAGGCTTTCTTTTCCTCTTCGGACGGCAGCCACATCTCGAGGCCTCTGTCATCGAGCTTCGTGCATCCAGCCGCTTCCTGCAAGACCTTCAAATGGCAGAGCGTCTGGTGCATGACCTTGTCCTTCGGCGTGTCCGCCATCGCCAAGTTTGGCATCCAGTGGTCAAAGAAACGATGGAAAAAGGGCTGCGCGTAACCAACGATTTTCTTCCCGCCGGAAAAAGACGCGATCGCCGAGGCTCTCTCATTGCGATGGTAATTGATCACGAGGTCAAAGTGACGTTTCCGTATCTGCCGGATGAAGCGGATGAGCGCCAGGATCCCCTTGTCTCGTCCGTGCTTGTCGATCAGGATGCATTCGTCGATGTTTTCATTGCAGCGCACGAGGTCGGCCAGCGGTTTGTCTGTCAGAAGCGCGATGTGGGCTTTCGGATAGTTTGCCCGCAGCGTCCGAAGCGCCGGCGTCACCAGCATGAGGTCACCGATGTGCATCGTATTGATGACGAGAATATTTTTGTAATCAGGAATCATAAATAAATCCTTTGAAATTTAACACTTATTTTCCAAGATCTCGAGTGCCAGCTGATACACCCGATCCACCGGAATGCTGCTCATCCTGCATTCCTTCGTCAGTGGATGATCTGCAATCAAAAAATGGCAGTTCGAATTGCCGTACGGGCCATTCCGCTTATGCGGCGTCGGGCCGAAGAGGGCGATGATGGGAGCGTGGACGGCGTTTGCGATGTGGAGTGGACCGGTGTCACTGGAAATGTGGAGCGCCGCCATTTTTTCAAGAGCGGCGAGTTCCAAGAGGTTCGTCTGTCCCATAAGGTTCACGGTATACGGGGAAGGAGAGATTTTCCGGATGGCTTCGCCCATGGGCATCTCGCCTTTTGAGCCCGCAATGACGGTGGTGATCTTGTCCTCGGCGAGTTTCCTTGCAAGCTCCCCCCAGTACTCGATGGGCCATTTCTTATAGTCACCTCGGGTGCCTGGGACGAGAAGGACGTAACGGCCTTTGACGCCGTTTGTCCGAAGAAGCGTAGTGACGGTTTCCATTTCTTTTGTCAGATCAGGAAGGGGAAATTCGATCTTGTCTGCGGGGCAGCCCAGATAACGCATGACGTCTAAGAGCTGCTCGATGATGTGTCCGTGCTTGTGAGGTCCAGAGATCGGTTTGCTGAAAAGGAAGCTGCCTTCTCTGCCATCGTGGTAGCCGATCTTTTTCTTGCCGCCGGAGAGGAAGGAGATGAGCCCGCTCTTGGCGATCATCTGCAGGTCGATAACGAGGTCGAAGTGATGCGCATGCAGGTCTTTGCGGATCTCTCTCCAGTAGGAGAACTGCTTGATGCGCTTCCGGTCAACGAGGTAGACTTCATCGATCCACGGCTTGCCGGGAAGGATCCCCGCAAAGGCGGGGTGTACGGCCCAGGTGATCCTCGCTTCGGGATAGGCCTTGCGCAGGGCGTAGAGGGAGGGGAGCGCGTGGATGATGTCCCCTAAGGAGCTCATTTTTATGATCAGGATGTTTTTATACTTCTTTGGCATGATGGATATCCTTGGATTCGGCTGCGCTGCGCCGTATCTTGGGCGCTTTGGCGGATAGGGATGATAAAATATATTTCTATTTTATCACATTTCAGTAGCTGCTTCGATGAAAATCTACTAAAAAAGGAATGCCCCCTTCTTCGAGCGTCCTGCTTTCAAGAGATTGCTCAATTCACCATGGATGATATATGACATCTCCCAGCCTCCTTGTCTATGAGTCTCCCCGTCTCATTCTCCCCAACACACAAAAATCCCCAGGACCACTCCCGGGGATTTTTTCATACAAGATTTATTCCGTAACGACGGAGACGTGGACGGTGCTGGTGACCTGCTGGTGGACCCAGACCTCTACGTCATATTCACCGACGGTCTTGATCGGCGCTTTGAGACGGATATTTTTCTTTTCGAGCTTGAATTTGTACTGCTTCTCGAGAGCTTCGCTGATGTCCTTGCCGGTGACGGAGCCGAAGATGCGGCCGTCTTCCCCGCTCTGGACTTTGATGACGACCTTGACAGCCTTGAGCTGGGAGGCCATGATGACGGCTTCGTCTGCTGCGACCTTGCTCTTGAATTCTTTCGCTTCCTGACGCTGGGAGGCGGTATTGAGGTTTGCCTTGGTGCCTTCTACGCCGAGGCCTTTACGGATAAGCACGTTGCGGCCATACGCATCAGCGACTTCGATGACGTCGCCCTTTTTCCCCATTTTCTTTACGTCTTGCAGTAATACGACTTTCATTCTTTTTCCTCCTCTACTTGTTTACGGATCTGGGTCAGGATGACCTTTTCCGCTGCTTCTTTATTTCCATCTTTGCCCAGCTGGCAGCCTGCCACGGTGAGATGACCGCCGCCGCCCAAGGCTTCCATGACGACCTGTACATTGATCGAGCCGTCGGAGCGGGCAGAGAGACAGAGTCCATTGTCTGTGTGATAGAAAAGGAAACTGGTCCGGATCTCCTTCACGGTCACAAGGTAGTCTGCGATCTGTCCGGCGAGTACCTGGGAGTCTTCTGTCCCCTCCGGGCACTCGGCGATCGCGATATAGTTATCGATGAGCTTCATATGGGCCAGGATCTCTGCCTTGGTCTTGATGAAGTGGATGTCCTCCGCAAAAAGCCGGTGGACGAGCTTCGTATCTGCCCCGCAGCGGCGCAGGAAGCTCGCCGCATCGAAGGTACGGACGCTGGTCTGGACGGCGAAGTTCTTCGTGTCGACAACGATGCCTGCATAGAGGCAGGACGCCTCGATCTCATTCATTTCTTCATCCCCGCCGTAGTACTGGACGAGCTCGGTCACAAGCTCGGACGCCGATGAGGCGGATGGCTCCATGTATGTCAGAAGCGGCTGTCGGATGATGGAGGCCGCGCGGCGGTGATGATCGATGACGACCTTTTTCACGGCTTTTTTGAGGACTTCCGGGGCTGCGACGAGCTCGGGGATGTGCGTGTCGGTGATGATGACGACGGTCTTATCCGTCATGAGTCCCTTTGCCTCGCTCTCATCGATGAGGAGCCCTTCGGCGGCACCGCTCTTCTCGATGGCATCGACCATCTTACGGCAGGTGTCACGCTCCTTCGAGAGGACGACATGCGCCTCGACATGGGAGGCGCGCGCGAGATGGGCGACGCCGACCGCCGATCCCAAGGCATCGAAGTCTTCATGATTATGCCCCATGACGAGCACCATATCTGCGTCTTCGATGATCTCCTTCAGCGCCTGTGCGACGACGCGGACGCGCACACGGGTGGAGGAGACGGACGTCGGCGATTTCCCGCCGAAGGCCTTCACTTCCTTCCCGAGGCGGACGATCGCCTGATCCCCGCCGCGTCCAAGGGCGAGGTCAAGGGAGACCTGCGCCTCTTCGAACTGTTTCATGAAGGAATCGCTGCTCTGGACGATGCCGATGGAGAGCGTGACCGGGATGCGGTTCACCGTATGGATCGCGCGGACTGCATCGAGGATCTCGAAATTGCTCGCCATCATTTCCGCAAGTGCCTTGTGTGAAATGCACGCCACGAAATCATTCGTCGAGTACTGCTTGATGAAGCCCTCTTTCGCATTGAAGGAGGAGAGGACCTTCTCCGTGACATCCGAGAGCAGTGCCGAGCGCTCGACATCGGTGAGGTCTGCGGTGACCTCCGGCACATTGTCGATACGGATGAGGCAGAAGACCGGCCGCGCTTCATCGCACGCCTTCACCGCTTTTTCGACATCCGTGCGGTCCATGAAGTAGAATACCATGAAGTGCGTATCGTTCTTCTCTCCGGTGTCCAGAAATTTGTAGAAAACACGGAAGAAGGACTCGCCCGCATGGCACTCGAACCACCCGGTCTTGCCCCAGATCTTGGATATCTTCTGCCCGGTGATGAGATCCTGAAAACGGACTCCGACCTCAGCTCCCTCGCCGATCCAGCCACGGAAGACATTGTTCGCCCAGACCAGCTCTTTCTTCTCATCCATCATCGCGATGCCGACAGGGAGGTTCTTCACCGCATATACCGTACCGGCCGAAACACCCGAGGACAGGTCATCCAGATAGCGCAGGAGCTTCTTCTCCTGCCCGTAGTCGGAGCGCTTCACGTAGACGATGACTCCGGCCACGATGATAAAGAAGAGCAGCCCCAGCGGCCAATTCTGCGTAGCAAGCAGCAGTGCGGCCAGGAGCAGCAGGCCGATCATGAGCTTCGCGGTCCTCGTATATACCCATATATCGCTCAGCATAGTTGTCTCCTTTGTTCGTTACGAAATCGGGAGGCAGTCTGTCTCACGGGCAGCACCCGCCGATTTTTTCGACGATTCTTACTCTTTATCGTACTCGAAACAGGAAAAGAATGCAAGGGGGCAGAGGGGAGGCTCTCCCCCATCGCCCTTTCGGGCAATGGATCTTTGAGATCCATCGCAGACAGCCTCGAAGATAAAAGGTCTGTCCTCAAACGCCGCCCCGAATGCCACTAATGAGGAACGCGCAGCCATGGCTAAAAGCTCGGTCCATGCACCGAAGGAAAGCCCCTCCTCTTCCGGGTCTTCTCATATCGAAAAAAAAGCGAGACCCTCTATCCCGCCTCACAAAGAAAAAAGCCCCATAAAAAGGAGCCCTCCTCTGCCTAAGGTTCTTTGTTTATCGGTGATCGCACGGGAACGGGAAAAAGGATCTATGCTATATCAATACGTGCTTGGGGAAAGACATATTTCATCGCAGAAACCGATTTTACCTGTATTTTCATGCACCGCTTCGTCATCTTTCCTTCTTACAAGCCCATTATCCGCGTCAGATGATCCCCTGTCCCCTGATCGCCAGTTTCGTCAATTTTTCGAGCACGCTTTCCAGCGAACCCTCATTCACCACGATCTCGTCTGCTGCCTTGCGATAGAGGTCGATGCGCTCATGGTAAAGCGTGTAGACTTTCGCACTGCCTTCGGCAAGAAGGGGACGGGTGCTGACCTCTACATCACCTGCGATGTCTTCGGGGCGGCGGTCGATGAAGTAAATGATGCCGGTCTTTTTCAGTCGCTCGATATTGACAGCGCGCTTCACGACGCCGCCGCCGGTCGCAATGACGAGGCTTTCCCTCTTTGCGAGGGCTTCGATAGTGCGTTCTTCGGCATCACGGAAGCAGTCCTCGCTCACGGCGAAGAGCTCGGGGATGCTCTTTCCTTCTTTTTCTTCCAAATAGGTGTCAGCATCCACAAAGGAGCGGTGCAGGGCTCCGGCCAGTCGCCGCCCCAGTGTGGATTTCCCGCAGCCGGGCATGCCGATCAGGATGATATTTTTCATGAATGCTCCTTCCTATGAAAGTGGATCGTCAGCTTCAAAAGGTTCAGAGAAGTCCTGACGCGGTGCGCCTTTTGACTGCGCTCGAAATGATGATGAGGAGTCACCGCTCGCTCCCCGTCACTAGCCCCCCATCTCTTCTGCGATCTCTTCTGCGATGCGATCGGGGATCTCTCTTTCCAGCCAGATCTCTTCTGCCGCGATGGCCTGCATGACGAGCATGTACATGCCATTGGCCTTGTCCGCGTGCGAAGCGTCATGGAGGAGGCGGGTCTCCTTCGGGTTGTAGATGATGTCGATGACCTTGGAAAAATGCCGGGCGGCCTCTTCGGAGATCGGTGAAACGCCGACCTTGGGATACATACCGACCGGGGTGGCGTTCACGAGAAGTGCGCCTTCTGCCTCTCTTTCAAAAGCGGCGTAGTCCATGAGACGGACGCGGCGCTCTTCTGCAAAGGAGCGGAGATCGGAGTCCACCTTCTCCGGATGGCGGGAGATGACGCGGATCTCTGCTGCGCCTTCATCATAAAGGCACTGGATGATGGCGCGCGACGCACCGCCGTGACCGAGGACGACGGCGGTCTTTCCATTGACCTTGGCATCGATCTTTCGGAGCGTTCTCTGGAAGCCGAAGTAGTCAGTGTTATATCCCACGAGCTTTCCGTCCGTCCTGGCGATGGTATTCACCGCACCGATGGTCTTTACTTCCGGGGAAATGTCATCCAGAAAGGGGATGACATCGAGCTTGTAGGGGATGGTCACATTCAGCCCGTCGCAGGCGGTGAGAGTATCCCGCAGTACTTCAGCGAAGTGGTCCTTGGGGATCTCGATGAGGTCGTAGCGCCCGGGGATGGACAGCTTGTGAAATAGTTTTTCGTGAATTACAGGAGAAAGGCTGTGTCCGAGCACTTCTCCGATCAGTCCGAGTTTCATAAAAATCTCCTTGGGGTTAGCAGGTTCTACGGGGGGCAACAGGTTCAATGGGAAGGCGGCGGCTTCGCCGAGATCCTTCGGCTCAGTGCTCCACATTCCGCACACGACTTTTCTAACAAACGACATTTGACTCCGCTCAGGATGACGAAAAGGGACGAGGCCCGAAGATCTGCGAGGCATCGGGTTTCCTGTTTGAGGCTTCCCCATCAGCCACTTGCCCGCGAATGACAAAGATTTCTCGCTTCGCTCGAAATGACAATGCGAGGTGGAGATGACGTCTCCCAGCCACTATCTCTTACACGACGGATAATTTCCCAGGATCTTGAAGTACGTGCACATAGAAGCGAGCCCGTGGAGGGTCTGTGCGTTGGATGGGTCGTGGATGCGGCCTTTGACGTCGATGTGGAAGAAGTACTCGAAGGGATGGCCTTCCATGGGACGGGACTCGAGGTGCGTCATATTCATGCCGCCATAGAAGAAGTAGCCAAGGACGTGGTAGAGCGCGCCCGGCTCATGCTTGACGGAGATGACGAGGGTGATCTTGTCCGCGTCTTCGGTGATCTCCATCTTCGGGGCGATGATGAAGAAGCGGGTATAGTTGCTTTGATTGAAATAAATATTTTCCGCGAGGACGGAGAGCCCGTAGAGGCGGGCTGCGGTGCGGCTGGCGACTGCGGCCTGGTTCTTCCTGCCGTCTTCGGCGACACGCTCGGCGCTCCGAGATGTGGAGAAATACGGCTCGAGCGTCCAGTCTCTGTGCTCATTGAAGAAGGGGCGGCACTGACGGAAGCCCTGCGGGTGGGAGTAGACGGTATCGATGTCGTCCAAGGTCGCGCCGGGAATGCCAAGAAGGTTGTGCTCGATCTTCACCAACTGCTCTCCGACGACGGCACAGTCGTATTTCTGGATGAGGTCGTAGACTTCGGTGATGCCGCCGGTCGAGGAATTCTCGATGGGCAGGACCCCGTAGTCGATGGTGCCGTCTTTCACGGCTTTCACGACGTCTTCAAATAAAGGGAAATAGGATTCTTCCCGTTCCTTGCTGCCGAATTGCTGCTCCATGGCCTCGTAGGTGTAGGAGCCTTTCGCGCCATAGCAGCCGACTTTGAGTGTATTTGTCATAGGATGTCTCCGAAAAAAGGGTGCAGGGTTCAGGGTTAGCCCGTGGGGCGTGGTGCCCTTTGATTGCGGGTGAAAGCTTCGCTTGAATGAGAAATTAGAAATGAGAAATGGTGGTGCGGCGCATAAAAATTAAAAGTGCTGCGGAATTTACGCGCCGTTGTCATCGGAAGCGTAGCCGAGGGTCTTTCCTGGCACTGCGGTCAGTATCACATAAGAACCGGCAGGGAAACGACGCCTTGGTATACGTATTTCTGCTTTCGCACATGCATCGTTTATCGGTCTGCAAGAAAGATTTCTCGCTTCGCTCGAAATGACGATGCGAGAGGGACTGTTATTCCCCAGTCACCAGTCACTAGTCACCAGTCACCAATATCTCGTCCAGGATGACAAGTGCCGCGGCGGTCTCGATGACAGGGATCGCGCGAGGGATGATGCAGGGGTCGTGACGGCCGCCGATGGTGAGGAGGGTGTCCTTCCTTTCGGCGAGGTTCACGGTGAGCTGAGGCTTTCCGATCGAGGCGGTCGGCTTGATGGCGAGGCGGAAGATCACGGGGCTGCCGCCGGAGATACCGCCCAAGATACCGCCATTGTGGTTGGTCTTTGTTTCCACCTTCCCCTCCGCCCAGTGCATGCCATCATTCGCCGCCGAGCCTTTCATCGCCGCAAGGGCGAAGCCGTCTCCAAATTCGATACCCTTCACAGCGGGGATGGAGAACATCATGTGGGACAGCTCGCTCTCCAGCGAATCAAAGAAGGGATCGCCAAGCCCTACGGGAAGGCCGGTCACCATACATTCGACGATGCCGCCGACGGAGTCTCCCTCCGCCTTGGCGGCGAGGATGGCGGCTTCCATCTTCTCGCCGATGTCCTTGGTGAGGACGGGGAGCGTCTCTTCACGAAGAGAAGCGAAGGTCGCCTCGCTCTCTCCCAAAGGATCGAAGCGGCGGTCCTCGATCCCCGCGATGCGGGTGACATGCGCGCCGATATGGATGCCTATGGCAGAGAGTACCTGCCGAGCAATGGAGCCCGCAAAGGTCAGGGGCGCGGTGATGCGGCCGGAGAAATGGCCGCCGCCGCGGTAGTCATTGTATCCGCCATACTTCACATGTCCGGTGTAGTCGGCATGTCCGGGGCGCATACAGTCTTTCAGAATGCCATAGTCCTTCGAATGCTGATCGCCATTTCTGATCTCCATCGCGAGCGGTGTCCCGGTCGTATGGTCATTGAAATAGCCGGAGAGGATCTCAAAAGCGTCCTTCTCCCTGCGCGGGGTCGCCAGTGCGCTGCTGCCCGGAGCGCGGCGCGCCATATCCCGGCGCACGGCGTCCCAGTCGATGGAGATCCCTGCGGGAAGTCCGTCGATGATACAGCCGATGGCAGTGCCATGGGATTCTCCAAAAATGGTGACTTTCAGTTTTTGTCCGAATGTATTGCTCATAGAATATGTCCTTTGATGGGTTTAGGGTTCAAGGTTTAGGGTACAGAGTTAGCCCGTGGGGCGGAGCATCCCCTGATGGTGGATGAAAAAGGTTCAGCGGGTTCTATAGGTTCAAGAGGTTCAAGGGGGGATAGTGCGGCGCATAAAAATAGGGAAGCGCCGCAGAATTTTGATAGCGCTTCGCGCCGTCATCATCGAAAGCGTAGCCAAGGGTCTTTCTTTGCACTGCGGTCAGTATCACATAAGAACTGGCAGGGAATCGACGCCTTGGTGTTACGTATTTCTGCTCTCACACATGCATCGTTTATCGGTCTGCAAGAAAGATTTCTCGCTTCGCTCGAAATGACGATACGGGAGTCTGAAGTCTTCCAGTCCCCAGTCACTAGTCACCAGTCACCAGTCACAAGCCGTCCCCCGACCCGTTTGAAATCCTCCCAGAATGTCGGGTACGATTTCCGGACGCTTTCCGCGCCTTCGATGGTCAGAGGCGCACTGCATTTCGCAGAGACGGCGGCGAGGGCCATGGCGATGCGATGGTCGTTCCACGAGGAGACGGCGCCGCCGGTGAGGTGGTCTCGGCCGCGGATCAAGAGGCCGTCGGGCTTTTCTTCGATGTCCGCGCCGAGCTTCGTGAGCTCGACAGCCATGGCATGGAGACGGTCACATTCTTTCAGGCGCACGCGAGAGGCATGAATGATCTCGGTCGTGCCTTCGCTGACAGCGGCAAGGGCAGCGAGCGCCGGCACGAGGTCAGGGCAGTCTTCGGCATCGATCACGGTCCCCCGTGTCTTCGATGGCTTGGCAGCGATCATGCCTCCCTCTTCGCGGATGTCTCCGCCCATCTTTTCAAGGATGGTAAGGATCGCTTTGTCCCCCTGCTTTGAGTCAGGGAAAAGTCCCTGCAGCGTGATGCCTTCTCCCGTGAAACCGCTGACTAGCCAGAAGGCGGCCTGCGAGTAGTCCCCTTCTACGGCAAATGCGCCCGCCTTGTAGGACTGCCCGCCCGGGATCTCGTAATGCTCGGGGCTTTTCTCATGGATGGTGATGCCATGACGGGCAAGCGTATCCAGCGTCATATCGACATAGCTCTTCGATTCCAGCGTGGTCGTGCTGATAAGTACGGAGTCATCCCCGGCAAGCGGCAGAGCAAAGAGGAGGCCGGTGAAGAACTGCGAGCTGACATCTCCGGGAAGCGCATAGCGCCCGCCGGGAAGCTGCCCTTTGACCGTGATAGGAAGCCCCTCCCGGTTGTCGAAGGAAATGCCCTTCTCATCAAAGATCCCGTAGTACGGTGTCAGCGGGCGCTCCGAGAGACGGCCATGCCCCACATAGCGGACGGTATTCCCGGAAATAAGACCGAGCGGGATGAGGAAACGCAGTGTCGAGCCGGACTCTCCTGCATCGGCTTCGAGCAGTCCTTCCTGCGGGGAAAGGCCGCCGGAAATATGGAAGGTGAGACCGTTTTCGGTAGCCTCTTCTGTAAAATGCGCGCCCATCAGCGAAAGGATGCGGACGGTGGCTTCGATGTCCTGTGACGGGGTCACGCCGGAGAGCGTCGTTTCCCCCTTGGCAAGCGCAGCGGCGATCAGCTCGCGATGCGTCATGCTTTTCGAGGACGGCACGCGGAGCACGCCGGAAAGCGGCGCGGGTGTGATGGTGATATGCATAGTGGTACTCCTTGGGGAAAGGGTTCAGGGTTCGGGGTTCGGGGCTAGCCCCGGGGCGTGCTGCCCCTTGATTGGGGATGAAAGCTTTGCTCTCTAGTTAGAAGTGAGGAGTTAGGAGTTAGGAGTTAGGAGTGGTGGTGCGGCGCATAAAAATCAGAAGCGCCGCAAAGTATAAATAGGGCGATGCCCGAAAGTGGTATTCAAGTCACTAGTTACTAGTCACTCGAGGCTCCTAATCCCTAGCCACTAATCCCTAGCTACTAATCATCCCTGCTTTCAAACTTCAGGGTTAGCCCTGGGGCGACTCGCCCCTTGATCGCGAGTGAAAGAGGTTCAGCAGGTTCTATAGGTTCTGAGGGTTCAACGGGGGTGGCGCGGCGCATTTCGTCATCCTGAGCGGAGAAAAACGTCGTATGTTAAAAAAAGGCTTGTCTGAAATATGAGAACTGAGTCGAAGGATCTAAGCGCCGCGGAGTATAAATAATGGCGATGCCCGAAGGTCTCTTGATCGCAGGTTTCCCTCGTATCGTCAGCCTTCCCCTCGAGGGGAAGGTGCCCTGTAGGGGCGGATAGGGCACTGGCGGTATGAAAGATATATGAATCAATCGAAAATGCGTTCGTGCCAGTGTGCGGATAACGGCAGTACCCTATCCACCGCTGGCGCGGTCCCCCTTCCCCAATGGGGAAGGCTAAGTGGTGCGGCGCAAAGCGCCGAATTTATATTTGCGGCGAAGCCGCCACCACACCCCTGAACCCATCAACCTAAACCCCTTCTTCTATTCCGTCACGATCCAGTCAGCGAGCGCTTCTGTCGGGACTTTCACAAGCTCTGCCCGGCCGATGCTTCTCATGACGACCAGCGTGATCTCCTTGCCGCGGCGCTTCTTATCGTGCAGTGCATGCGGAATGAGCTCCTCCGCCGGAACGCCGATGGCGGTCGGAAGCGCGAGCTTCTTCAGGACAGCGCGCAGGCGGTCGGTGCATCCGCGCTCTGTATAGCCGAGCTTCTCACTCTGCGCGGAAAGGAGACTCATGCCGATCGCGACGCCTTCGCCGTGCGTGTAGGTGCTGTAATGGAAATAGCGCTCGATGGCATGACCGATGGTATGGCCGAAATTCAGCATCTGCCGGCTGCCATTGTCGTACTGGTCTTCCTCTACGAATTTTGTCTTCTGCAGGACGCTCCGCAGGATGATCTCCTCGATATTCTTCTCCAGATCCTCCTTTGTCTCGATGGACTCGAAGAGCTCGAAAAGCTCACGGTCACCGATGCATCCGTACTTCACCGCTTCGGCAAGGCCATCATGCACGTAGCGGGTCGGCAGGGTGGAGAGCAGGTCCGGATCGATGAATACGCCCTTGGGCTGATAAAAAGCGCCCGCCAGATTCTTCCCGCTTCGCAGGTCGACAGCGACCTTGCCGCCGACAGAGCTGTCGATCTGCGCCAGAATGGTGGTCGGGATCTGGAAGAAATCAATGCCTCTCATGTAGGAGGCAGCGGCAAATCCCCCGAGATCCCCCGGAACGCCGCCGGAGAGTGTCACGAGCGCATCGCTTCTTGACATATCAAAGCCGGCAAGCGCCTCCAGCACGTCACCAAAGACACGAAGATTCTTGCTGGCTTCCCCTGCCGGTATGGCGATCACCTTCACGTCAAAGCCGGCGCCCTTTAGGATCTCTCTGATCCTTTCTCCATAGATGCGGCGCACATGATCATCCGTCACGACGGCGATCTTCTCCGCCTTCGTCAGCTGCCTCAGCTTTTCACCGACGCTCGAAAGAAGACCGCGCCCGATCTCGATCCGATACGAATCACTTCCCAGATCAACCTTCACTGTCTTCATGCATGAGTTCCCTCCTTCGTCTGCCTGCCTCATTCAGAAAAGCCTCCATTCCCTCGCTGTCCTCTCTCTCGATCGCATCCCTGAGCACCTGCAGCTTCTCGCTGAAGCGGTCGATCTCATCCAGCAGCTTCTCGCGGTTCGACAGGAAAAGCGATGTCCACAGACGACCGTTGATATCCGCCACGCGCGTCTCATCACGGAAAGAGCCGCCCATGAAATACTTCGTCTCTTTATTATAGGACTTGCTTTGGATGAGCGCCGTCGCGATGACATGCGTGAGGTCGCTCGTGTAAGCGATCGCACGGTCATGCGCATCGGCTGTCACCTTCGGCACATGCCGGCAGCCGAGAGCGCGCGCCATCTCCTCGATGAGCGTGATGTGCGAGGCGCTGTTTCCCGCCTGCGGGATGATGACGTAGTTCGCGCCGAGGAAAATCTCTGCGTCCGACTGCGAGAGTCCCGCCCCTTCATGTCCGCACATCGGATGTCCGCTGATGAAATCCATCCCCGCCGGGAGCTTTGCCTGAATTTTTTCGGCGAAATCATTCTTCACGCCGGCGATGTCTGTCAGCACGGCATCCTTCTTCAGAAGTCCGATCTTCTTTTCAATGAATGCCATCGTCCCCTTTTCCGGTGTGCAGAAAATGACGATGTCTGCGTCTTTCAGATCCTCTTCGGAGATCGAATCCACGATCCCCATCCGAAGCGCTTCCTGCGCGACACTTGCCGTGCGGTTGATCCCGATGACGCGGCTGCCGATGGCCTTGAAGCGTTTGGCAAAGGAGCCGCCCATCAGTCCAAGGCCGATGACGGCGATCGTAAAGTGGCTAAAGTCGTGATTGCTGTCCATGTATGTGCTCTTTTCTGTTGAAATCGTGTTGCTATGGTCATTGTAATATATGATAGGGAGCGGGTTCAAGGGTTAGCCCGTGGGGCGGCTCGTCCACTGATCGTGAATGAAAGCTTTGCTCGAATGAGGAATTAGGAATGAAGGTGACGGCTTCGCCGAGATCGATGGCTCAGGTCGCAGCTGTTCTGGCATTCGTTATCTCAAGTGCGACGTTTCTCGCCGCTCAGGATGACGAAACGGGGCGATGCCCGAAGGTCTGCGAATAACAGGTTTCCCGTTTGGGATTTTCTGACATCGTACTTCTGACCGCGAATGACAAAGATTTCTCGCTTACGCTCGAAATGACGATACGAGAGTCTGCCATCTCCCAGTCACTAGTCACCAGTCACTAGTCACCAGTCACTAGTCACTAGTCACTAGTCACTAGTCACTAGTCCCCTATATTTCTCTTCCCACGATCGGGGCGAGCTTTCGAAGATCCCCCATCATATGATCGAAGGTCTCCGGCGTGATGGACTCTGCGCCATCGCACCATGCATGCTCGGGATCATTATGTACCTCGCACATGATGCCATCTGCACCGGCAGCGATCGCTGCCATGGCCATGGACTCTACCATCCAGCGGCGGCCGGTCGCGTGGCTCGGATCGACGATGATCGGCAGGTGGCTCATGCGCTTCACCGCTGCCACCGCCGAAAGGTCGAGCGTATTTCTCGTCGCCTTCTCAAAGGTACGGATGCCGCGCTCGCAAAGGATGACATTGTGATTTCCCTCCGACATGATGTATTCCGCACTCATCAGCCATTCCTCGATCGTCGCAGACATCCCGCGCTTCAGAAGCACCGGCACATGGAGACGGCCGACCGCTTTCAGAAGATCGAAGTTCTGCATATTTCTCGCGCCGATCTGGATGAGGTCGACCTTTTTCTCCAGGAACATGCCGATCTTGTCTGCACTCATGAGCTCCGTCACGACGGGGAGCTTCTCTTCTCTGGCCGCGGAGATCAGCATATCGAGCCCCTTCTCGCCAAGCCCCTGGAAAGAGTAGGGGGACGTTCTCGGCTTGAACGCGCCGCCGCGCAGCATCGATGCGCCGGATGCCTTCACGGCCGATGCAATGACGCCGATCTGCGCCGGTGTCTCGATGGAGCACGGCCCTGCCATGACGACGAGCTTCTTCCCGCCGACCTTCACGCCGGCGACATCGATGACCGAGTCCTGCGGATGGAAGGCACGGCTCGCCCGCTTGTATGGTTCCTGCACACGCATGACCTTGTCGACCCATTCATTGCTCAGGAAATCGCGCTCATCGAGGCTCGTCGTATCTCCGACAAGTCCCAGTACGACCTTGCTCGAGCCGCGGCTTCTGTCGACCTGGAAGCCCTTCTCCCGAAGCTCATCCTCAAGTCTTTCGATCTCTGTCAGCGGTGCATTTTGTTTCATAACGATAATCATACGAATTCCTCCTCTTTGCCTTCAGGCAATGCTTCTATTCTACGGTATACGTTCTTCGAAAGAAATGGATTTATGGATTCAGGGGAAGAAGCCCACAAACTACGTTTGAAAGCGGGGATGAGGGATGAGTGGCTGGGGATTAGGGATTAGGAGTGACTAGTGACTAGTGACTGGTGACTGGTGACTTGAATACCGCCTTCGGGCATCGCCACTATTTATACTCCGCGGCGCTTCTGATTTTTATGCGCCGCACCACCATTCCTAATTCCTCATTCAGACAAAGTTTCATTCACAATCAAAGGGCGACACGCCCCACGGGCTAACCCTGAACCATCCCCCTAACAAAAAAGGACAGGCTCTCGTGGGCCTGTCCTCGATTCCTATCCTGCTTATCTGGAAGGGGTGATCCGCTCATGAGAATTTGTGTACGCCAAATAGCCGCAGCCATAATAATAGCTGACGGTAAAGTCATACGCATATGCAGTTCTCATGGTGTCAGAGATCTGTCTCATGGTGATTCTTCCTTTCGTTCGAAGTTATACCAAGTATAGCCAGCGCCCTTCCGATTGTCAAGAAGATTTATCGGGGCGCAGCGTGACTAGTGACTAGTGACTTGTGACTAGTGACTAGGAGACTAAGAGACTAAGAGACTAGGATACGGGAGACTTCAGATTTCAGGCTTCTGACTTCTAAAGTCTCCTGGTCTCCAAGTCTAACGTCTCAAGCGGGCATCGCCACCATCTATACTCCACGGCGCTTCTATATCGTTATGCGCCGCGCCACCATTTCGCATTTCTAATTTCTCATTCAATCGAGGCGTTCAAACGCAATCTATGGGCTGCCGCCAAAGCCTTGCCCCCTGCCCCTCGAACCGCTATAATAAAGTCACATTAAAATTTTCTCCGCACATGGTGCAGAAAGGCTCTCTCATGGCTGACAATACGATCCCATTCCCGACAAAAGGCAATTTCAAAAAAAATCTCAAGGCAGATGCATTTGAGTCCTACCTCAAGAAGGAAGGACTGAATTTCTTCCGCCGTCAGGATGCACATGACTCCTACGACACCGTCGTCTTCATGACCGCACTGCCTGCGGGCAAGCACCGCCTGGTCTGCGCCGTCATCACGGATAACAGCATGTACACCCTGATCCGCGTCCACCTCGGCACCGCGCCGAAGGGCCCGGCCAGAAAGACCTTCGTCCCTTTCCTGAACAAGCTGAATGGGGAGCATGCCATCGTGAAATACACGATCGGCAGCGATGACAACGTCTTCCTTGATGTCTGCGTGACCTCCACGAACGAACACTTCGACCCCGAGACCGTCCGCGACACGCTGAATGTCCTCGTCTTCCATCTGGGTGAATGCTACGAAGACGTCGCTCGCCGTCTCGATAAACCGGGCGATGCCACAGACGGATTCTCGCTGTGAGAGGGACTGGGGACTAGTGACTGGTGGCTAGGGATTAGTAGCTGGGGATTAGGATTTCTGGACACCGAGACTTCAGACTTCAGACTTCAGACTTCAGACTTCAGACTTCAGACTTCAGACTTCAGACCCAAAAGTCCCGCCGCTTCTTACGAAGCAGCGGGACTTTTGGGTTGGGAAATCCGTGTAAGAACAGAAAAAGTAATCCTAGTCCCTAGTCACCAGTCACTAGTCCCCGATTTCCTCAAGCAGCTTCTTCGCATGCTCCTTTGCGAGCGATACGAGCTTCTCTTTGTCGGCCTCGGTGGAAACGCCCGGGATGAACATCGCGCCATAGGTCAGGATCGGCTTGGCCATTTCCATACCGGTCATAGCCGCCATGACATAGAAGTTATCGAAGAATTCATCGAGCGTATGTCCCATGCCGGCAGTGCTGTATGCGCCGTCCGGAGCGCCGGCCGTCGCAGAGATGATGAGCTTCTTACCCTTAAGCCCGCTCGCCCCTTCACCATGTGCAAAGCCCGGGGTGAAGACCTCTTCGTACCAATGCTTCAGCATGGCCGGTGCATTGAACCAGTAGACAGGGAACTGGAAGACGATGGTATCGGCCTCTTTCAGGAGAGCCTGCTCCGCTGCCACATCCAAATGGCAGCAGCCCTTCTCTGCGATATCATCGATCGCGATCGATGCACCACCTTCAGCAGCCTTTTTCAGCTCTTCCAGAATGGTCTTGTTCATGATCGAGCGTTCCAAATGCGGATGACCGGAAATTACAATAACCTTTGCCATAATGATTCCTTCTTTCGTATAATAGAAAAAAGCAGATTCAATGGGTCCTGCCGGTTCAAAAGGACTCTCAAAAACAGGCCGGTGGCCCCTTTTCCCCATTTTACCACGTTCCCCCTCCCGCAGAAAGGACATCCCATGAAACGAGACATTGTAAAAGACATCATATTTCTTCAGCAGAAGGCTGCGCCCGCCACTTTCGAGGACAAGGCCATCGCCGAAGACCTGAAAGACACCCTCGCCGCCCATAGAGACACCTGCGCGGGGCTCGCCGCGAACATGATCGGTTTTGCCAAAGCCATCATCGCCTTCCGTCAGGGGAAGGATATCGTCATCATGTACAATCCCGAGCGCCTTTCCGCTGCCCGCCCCTACGAAGCCGAGGAAGGCTGCCTCTCCCTTTCCGGCGAGCGGAAGACCACGCGCTATGAGGAGATCGAGATCAAGTACCGCGACCAGCTTTTCCGCATGAAGAAAAAGAGATTCAAAGGCTTCGTCGCAGAAGTCATCCAGCACGAGATGGATCATCTGGAAGGAAAGTTGATTTAGGGTTCAGGTTGATGGTTGGTGGGTTCAGGGTTAGCCCTTGGGGCGTGCCATCCACTGATTCTGAATGAAAGCTTTGCTCGAATGAGGAATTAGGAATGGTGGTGCGGCGCATAAAATATGGAAGCGCCGCGGAATATAAATAGAGCGATGCCCGAAGATGGCATTTCAGTCACCAGTCACTAGTCACTCCAATCCCTAATCCCTAGTTACTCATCCCTGCTTTCAAACTTAGCCTCGAGGACGCGCCATCCCTTGATTGTGAATGAAAGAGGTTCAGCGGGTTCTATAGGTTCAAAGGGGTTGGTGCAACGCAAAAAATAATGAGGCGCCGCGGAGTTTTGATAGCGCTTCGCGCTGTCGTCATTTCGAGCGTAACCGAGAAATCTATATTGCAGAACACTCATCGCCTGATGTGAGGTAGCACCAAGACATCGTTTTCCCTCAGCTCATACACACTGATTCCTTCAGGGCAGTAGAGATCCCTCGGCTGCGCTCGGGATGACGATACCGAAGAACCCCAGTCACTAGTCACTCCTAATCCCCAATCCCTAATCCCTAGCCACTCATTCCTTATTTTTTGAAAGAAGGCATCCCCATGTCCCTGACCATTTTCCCCACATTCTTCCCTGATTTCCGCTGCAAGGCGGGCGCTTGCCGGCACACCTGCTGCCAGACGTGGGAGATCGACATCGACGAAGACACGAAGGACTATTACCAAACGCTCAAGAGCCCGCTGTGTCAGGAGCTCCGGCAATGGATGGGAACGTCGGAGGATGGCTCTACCTGTTTTAGGCTGAATGAGAATGGCTACTGCCATTTCCTGAATAAAGCCGGGCTCTGCCGTCTGGTACTGGAGCTCGGCGAGGATGCGCTCTGCGACATCTGCCGCGAGCACCCGCGTTTTTACAAATACCCATGCGGCGCCGAGCTATCCGGCACGGGGCTCTGCTGCGAGCGCACGGTGGAGCAGATCGCCGAGCACCTGCCCCTCACATTCGATCTTCAGGATCCGGAAGCTGCCGAACAGAAACCCATGACCGTGACATTTTCCCAGCTCATGGATGAACTGCTTCTGCCCCTCTCCGAGGAAGAATGCCATTTCACCCTCGACCTCTCCCCCAAAGCCGTGTCCGCCATGCTGGATGCGATGGCAGACACGGAACCCATCGATGCCGCGTGGACAAGGGACCTCGCATGGATGCAGGCGCACGCCGAAGAGCTGGTCAATGAAGCCAAGGCGCACCCGCCCAAAGTCCCTGCGGGATTCTGGGATGCCATCTACCAGTACATCATCTATCGCCAGCTGGACCTTGCCAGCCCCGAAGACTGGGATCAGCCCGCCGTTCCCGTCTCCGTACTCGCCCGGTTTGCCGAGGAGAGTACGCTCTTCATCTACCTCGAGGCCGTGCGCACCGGCGATCCCTTCCGCGCCGTCTCCCGCTGGTCAGAGCAGATCGAGTACGATACGGATAATTGGAAAGATCAGATCGAGGAGCTGACTTCTCATTTCCTACTCTCTAATCCCTAGTCCCTAATCCCTAGTCCCTAATCCCTAGTCCCTAGTCACCAGTCACTAGTCACCAGTCACTAGTCACCAGTCATCGTCAGAAAGGCCTTCATCATGACCCCATTCGATCCCGCGCCCGGGCTCATCGCTCCGGACTTCGAACAGCTTTCCCTTCATCTGCCCGCCCGCTGCCTCTTCGCCTTCCTGAGCGAAACGCGCATCGAGCGGTTTGCCAGGGAAAAAGGCGGAACGCCCCTCGGACGCTTCGCCTCGATCACGAAAAGCTTCCCCATCTATGAGCTCCAGACGCCAGACGGCCCCATCGCACTCATGCAGGCCCCCGTCGGTGCGCCTGCGGCCGTTCTGATGGAGGAGCGTCTCTATGCCTACGGCGCAGAAAAAATCCTCGCCATCGGCTGCTGCGGCGCACTCACGGGCCTTCCGGAGAATACCTTTCTCCCAATAGCGAAAGCCTTCCGCGAGGAAGGGACATCCTTCCACTATCAGGAGGCTGGCGACTGGATCTTCTTCGATGAAGCCCCGCGCCTTCGCATCGAGGCATGGATGAAAGAGAAGGGCATCCCCTTCACGCCTGCTGTCACATGGACAAGCGACGGCTTCTTCCGTGAGACGAAGGAAAAAATAAAAGCCCGCCGCAGGGCAGGCTGTAATGTCGTCGATATGGAAGCCGCAGCGCTCGCTGCGTGCGCCCGCTTCCGCGGGAAGGAATTCGCACAGATCCTCTTCACCGCAGATACGCTTTCCTCTCTCTCCCACGACCAGCGCGGCTGGGGCTATCACGGAAGAAACGCTGCGCTGGAAATCGGGCTTGCGGCAGCCCAAGTGATGTGATAGAGGGATCGCCCTTTGACCCTGAATGGAGGCTCTGCTCTCGAGTGAGGAGTGAGGAGTGAGGAGTGAGGAGTGCTGGTGCGGCGCATAAAAAT